>Ga0302253_1001403_pt1 | contig 14644 bp, 10 predicted proteins | sample AAG_RA_Trp_MG_FD_193537 | JGI IMG/M metagenome (GOLD analysis project Ga0302253, IMG submission 193537) | Enriched activated sludge microbial communities from anaerobic digester in WTTP, New Holstein, Wisconsin, United States - AAG_RA_Trp | ecosystem: Engineered > Bioreactor > Anaerobic >...
GCCATGCCTGTAGAATAAGGCATGGTCTTGGGAAAGATTCCCTCGGGACATGTGGGCGTCTGCCCAAAGGGACCTGTTCCGGGTACACCTTCACAGGTCAGTTCCAGCGTATAAGGACCGCCGGCCCCTGTTCCTTGGTTCTTGTACTTAAACAGGACACTGCCCAACGGTTGAGGCGCCTTATTATTCGGCAGCGGACAGGGCGTCCAGGTTACCTCGGTGACGGCGAGATCCGGGTTCTGGCAGATGACGTTCCAATAGGCCTTGTTGGACATGCCGCTGCCGGGGGTGGTCTGCCCCCCGTCCCAAAACTCAATGATGTTGATGGCGGCCCATCCGCTTAGGGGATATTGCGGCAGGGAAGGTGCGCCTGCGACAAACCCCGCAGATATCTCCTGTGTACCGGGCTGGTCGAACTGAAGTTTTCCGGGCAGTTTGACGCCGCTGGAAAGCACATACTCGTAACTCACCATACCCGCCTGGGTTGATGAAATTTTGCCGTGGACTGTGACGCCGATAGGACATTTACCCTGGTTCGTTGACGTCGTGACACTCGTTGTGACCGTTACGCCGGCTAAAGAAGGGGCTGTAAAGACCAAAGGCCATACAGTGATAATAAAGAATAAAATCAGCTTCCTAATCATTTTACCCTCCTCAACGGGATATTGGCGGATGCTCATTCAAGATAAACTTTTACATGAGAACACGAGAATCGGGGTATGCGAAAAATTCCCGGCACTTATATAGGCCATATTGTGTTTGATTTTGCATTGAACGAAACATGGCGACTTCCCCCCTGCAGCCGGTTGGTCTGCTCACGGTATCGACCTTTTTTTAATGAATTTATTGAAGTATCATCTGATCGGCCGCGCGGAAACGATGGATGAAAGTCGCGGTTTTGTCAAGGATAATATTATTTCTAACTTTTCAATATCATGGGATATTCTCCAAGGTGTTCCCGATAGAAGGTATCCCCCGCAGCACCGGAGAAAATCCCTACTATTTGAGTTGCATAATCTTTTTCACCGCCGGCGCGACCAGAGCGGCCGTGGCCGGGGAGAGATTCCGGTGAAAATCGAAATCACCTCCCCGGACGGACACGAGGTGACCCTCCGGGGCATGGCCGTAAAGCGCTTCAAAAAAGGCCAGCAGGGTGGCGGGACTCATTTGGTGGGTAAAGGTCAGACCCGCTTCATCAGGTGATACGGCGGTATAGTACAGGTCAGCCAAGGCCGGATCGACATGGGCATCAACGAAGATCACCCGGTTATACCCCTCCAGCACATCGATCATTTCCGGCGTCAGCTGGCCGATAAAGGCGGTGTCCATCGGATGGACGAGCTCTTCAAGACCCGTTTCGTTTTCAGCTAACGGACTCAGCCCCAATTCCCCGCGGACGGCGTTAATAATGTGAAAAGCCACGCCATCGTCAGCGCGGTCCAGGTTACCAAAACCGATGACCAAAGTCTTTCTCACGAATGCGATCCCAATATAAAAAAGAAAGCGGGAGAACGCCGACCGTTCCTCCGCTTTTCATCAATACCCGCCAAGCTGGTCACCGGGAAATCCTGTCCAGTACCGTACCATCTGCAGCAATCAGGGTGATTTCCAGGGGCATTTTGCCGATGGCGTGGGTGGAACAGGAAAGACACGGATCATAACAGCGAATGGCCGCCTCAACCCGGTTGAGCATACCCTTGGTTAATGCATTCCCTTTGACAAACGCTTTGGCAACCGCTCCCGACGCCGTATGCATGGCCCAGTTGTTGTGACCCGTAGCCACGATCAGATTTACCCGCGTGAGCAGACCGTTTTCGTCGGTGCTGTAGTCATGGATCAGCGTCCCACGGGGGGCTTCGATCACGCCCACTCCGTGACTGGGCAGCTGCGCGGTCGATGAGCTCGGATAATTCCGGACATCCTTGGACATGATATCCGGATCGTCCAGAAGTTGGCCGATACGCTCAAGGCCGTAGAGGACTTCGATCATCCGGGCATAATGATAATAAAGAGAGCCCTCGATGGGTTTCCCCTTGTTGATCGACCGGAAATGTCTGAACTCTTCATCGGCAAGGGGTGTGTCGATCTTGTCAATCATGTTTAGGCGCCCCAGCGGTCCGACACGGTAGATCCCTTCCGGGAACCCTTGTTTCCGGAAGTAGGGATGCTTCAGAAACGACCAGGGCTCCACATGCTCGGCGATGTGAGACAGGTAAGCTTCCGGCTTGAACTGGGCCAGATAATTTCCGCTGGCATCCTTGACTCTGATTTCGCCGTCATAAAGCTGCAGGCCGCCTTCGTCATCGACCAGCCCCATATAGCCGGAAGGGAAAGCCGCAAAAGTATCGGCAAGCGTCTTATTTGCCTCCAGCCAGCCCCGCGCAATACCGACGGCAATCTTGCCGACGTCGATCATGGCATCGAGCTCGGAGGCAATGGCATCGCGATCCTCGGTCTTCAGGGGAGCATTTACTCCGCCGGGGACACACAAATTGGGATGTACCTTTTTACCGCCACCCAACCGCTGGATAATCTCCTGGCCATAGCGGCGCAGATGAACGGCCTTGACGGCCAGTTCCTTGTTTGCCCTGATGATCCCGAAAATATTACGTTCCGCGGGATCAGCGTCAAAGCCAAGCAGCAGGTCGGGTGCCGCCAGATGGAAAAAATGAAGTCCGTGAGACTGCACAATCTGACCCATGTGTATCAGTTCACGCAGAAGCTTCGCCGGACGGGTCGGTTCGACACGGGCGACATGATCGCAGGCCTTGGCGGCTGCCAGATGATGGCTTACCGGACAGATGCCGCAGATTCGTTGCGTAATCTGGGGCATCTCAAAATAGGGACGCCCCTCGCAGAATTTTTCCAGACCACGAAACTCGTCTACGTGGAAAAAAGTCTGCTCCACATCACCCTGTTCGTTCAGATGAATTGTGACCCTTCCGTGACCTTCAACTCGGGTCACGGGTTCGATGGTTATTTTACGAGCGCTCATGGCTGTTCTCCTCTAATCATACTTGAATAAATGGGGTGGAAGGACAATGGGTGTGCGTCCGGCAAGCAGTTCTGAAAGGGCGTAGAACAGAGCGTCGGCACTGGGGGGACAACCGGGGATGAAGAGGTCAACCTTGACTACCTTATCAACCCCCACCACTTCATCCAAAGGCACACCCAGTTCAGGCGAATCCGGGATGACCCCGTCTGTCGTACTTTCCGTTTCCAGATAGGCACGTTTCAAAGCCGCCTGGGTGCCGCACAGATTGCGCATCGCCGGAACTCCGCCGAATGTTGCGCAATCCCCAATGGCAATGAGAATCTGACAGCGTTCACGCATCTGCTTGGCCACCTCCACGTTGTGGCTGTTACAAATGGCCCCTTCCAGAATCCCGACCGTTACCCCTTCCTTGGGTGGGTGTTTGAGATCCGTTACCGGGCTTGACGTGAATTCGACCAGTTCCATCAGATCAAGAATGCGGTCATCTATATCGAGTAAAGACATATGGCATCCAGCGCACCCGCCCAGCCAGTCTGTTGCAATTCTTATTTTTGGCATGAATTAAATCTCCTTTCCCTTGAATTGCTTGGCCGCCCGCTTAGAGATGTCCTTGAAGGAGGTCCCAAGGTTTTTCCCCAGTTTGTGGGCCAGCATGGCCAGAATTTCCCAATCCGCCCTGGCTTCACCCAGGGGTTCCACAGCCTGATTCGCCGTTTGCACCCGTCCTTCCGTATTGGTCAGCGTTCCGGAACGTTCCGACCAGATGGCCGAAGGCAGAACGACATCCGCCTTGTTCATGAGTTCGGAAGCGTAAGCGGCCTGGACAACAACAAAAGTATTCTTACCCGCCTTTTTTACCATTTCGGTGCCGTTCACATTCAGTTCACCTTCCAAAATATAGAGAACCTTGGCGCCGGCGATCTTGCCGGAACCGTTGAGACCGAATTTCACGGCGGCACACGTATTGATACCGGGTTCAAGCGGGATAAAACACGCCTTCGTGTCCAGTTTATTCAGAACCGCCGCCGCTTTATCAGTCAAACCCACCCCATAAAGGACGGTTACACGATTGAGCGTCTCGGCAATCTGGACCGCTTTACCAATATCCTTTAAATGGAAGGTGGCTTCGGCAAAGGGAGAAAGACCATTATCCTCATCATCAACAACCAGCAAACGTTTCCCCTGGTCGACAAGACGTTTAATCAAAAATGACGCCACCGGCTGGTCCTGAACCGGGTTAGCGCCCACCACAAGCATCATATCGCTGCCGGGAAGATCGCTGAAGGCGCCTGCTTTCTTATCTCCAAGATTGGGCGCTGCGCCGCTCAGAAGCTGCATGCTGCCGTCGCCAAAAAGACTTGACGCCAGGTACAGGGCTTCATTCGTTGCATCACTTGATGCCAGCAGGACTTTACCCAAGGCATCGGTCTTGTTGTATTGATCAGCAACAGCCTGAAGGGCTTCTTCCCAGCCGACCGGCTCCAAACCGTTTTTTCCACGGAGCAGGGGTTCTGCGATGCGTTCCCGCTCCTCTTCATAAAGCGGGAGGAAACGCCCGCTTTTACAGAGCAATCCGGCGTTGACCGGTGCATCCCAGTCCCCTTCAATCCGGAGGACATTACCGCCGCGGGTCACGATATGGATTCCGCAACCGACACTGCACTTGTTGCAGATACCTGAAATACGTTCACTCTGCTCGCCGCGAGCCATAAACGAGCTGCGCCGGTCAACCAGAGCGCCTGTCGGACAGACCTGAAGACACGTACCACAGGATATGCACGTGGAATCCGCGAAGGGGATCGCCGCATCGGCATGAATCATGGACTCTGCACCTCTTTGCCTGAGCCCCAGAGTATGATTGGCCACCAGCTCGCTACACGCCCGGGCGCACCTCTGGCAGAGAACACAACGATTCTGTTCCATCAGAAAGTATTTCCGTGTCGCATCCAGGGCAAAAGGTTTCCGGTATGTCGAATACTCCCAATGATTAATCCCGTAGCGGTAACCGAGATTCTGCAGTTCGCAATCACCGCTGATCTCACAAAATGGGCAGTAGTGATTTCTCTCGGCAAACAACATATCCAGGATAAGTTTCCGAGCCGCCACAACTCGCGGCGATTCGGTCTGAACATCCATGTTTTCGAAAATCGGAAACGCACATGCCGCCTGGAGGTTTCGCTGGCCATTGACCTCAACGACGCATATCCGACAAGCACCGATCGGCAATAAAGCCCGATGGTGACAGAGCGTCGGGATATCGACCCCCGCTTCCTTGGCAGCCTCGTAAATCGTCAGCCCTGCTGTAGCAAAAACCTCACGGCCGTTCAGGATAATTTTTATTTTTGCCATTGATCGTATCTCCTTTATCAAACCCTTCGTTCGCCCACCTTTTTATGTGATACAATCCGTTGAGTACATATGCCTTCTTGCACAGCCGTTCATATGATATTCAATGTTCGCACCGGAAATCAAAGCGGAAATCCCGCATACAAACCCACGGATTTTTCCACGCATGGATTACCGGCAAAGGAAAGGGCTCATTACTTCCTGTTCGGAGGTGCCTGAATGGGTTCCACTATCTTTAGCATCAATGTCGTCGCCTGCACTATCGCGTATCTAAGTAAGGCGTATGATAGAAATAGTGAATGATACCAATTTCTTATCGTGTCTCAAGGTTTCTCCGTCCCCATAGAACCGCTGCCATGTTAAGACTGAGAATGACAAGAACCCGTTTATTTGAAATTAACGTAAATTTAGGAATGTTATCTCTATATGTCAACACAAAACACGAAGAGATTGACGAAGCACCGAGAGCACTTACTTCCGCAGACATCACGGGAATTTGATCTCATGTTTGTTCCGCCCTGTCATGAAGAGGATTCTTCCTTGGCGCATCAATGAATATCTTGAATCTGTTTGTCCTTCTTTCTCTATCGGCCATGACTCGCCGCCTAAAGAGTATTGACATCCGTGGCACCATTTCCTATACTGCCGCTCCCTGAAGATAACAATCTTCCTTTCGGCATGCCGAATCAGAACGTTAATTTGTTTCACTCAACAGGCGACATCGCACGGCATCATTGCTTCTGTATCCGTCCTCCTGATCCAAAAGGGGGTTTTTGAATAATGATAAGTATACCGGGGAGTTGAATAATCTGATGGATCGAAACCGAGCGGCGGTAATTATTCCAGTTTATAACCACGAAAAAAATGTGGCCGACGTGATCAAGCAAGCGATGGGGCTCCTCTTACCCATTTACGTGATTGATGACGGCTCAACCGATTCCACATATGAGCAGGTTAAAGATATGCCGGGAATCACCGTCCTCCGCCATAAAAAGAACCTGGGCAAAGGGGCGGCTCTGATGACCGGCTTCGCCGCCGCCGCGCATACATCCGAATGGGCGATCACCATGGACGCCGACGGTCAGCATAATCCGGAAGACAGTTGGAATCTGTTCCGTGTGATCGAACGCGGACAAAGGCCCATCGTAGTCGGCTACCGCAAAGGGATGGGCCATCGTCATGTCCCCCTGGCCAGCCGGTTCGGCCGGGGCTTCTCCAACTTCTGGGTCCGGGCATCCGGCGGTCCTTCCCTGCGGGATACCCAAAGCGGGTTCCGGCTTTATCCGTTACCCGAAATTTTATACATCCCCGCCGACGGCCAGCGTTTTCAGTATGAGGTGGAGATCCTGGCCCGGGCCAACTGGAAAGGGATCCCGATCCTGGAGGCTCCCGTTGGTGTAAACTACGCCCCCCGAAAAGAACGGGTATCCCATTACCGGGGTTTCGTTGATTTCTTCAGAAACGCCGCGACATTCAGCCGGCTGATTTTCCTGCGGTGGTTTATTCTGCCTTTCATCAGGATAAGAGGGTAATGAAGCAGCGGCCGCATCTTTCCCGGTGGATTCTGGCGGCGTTGATTATCCTGTCTGTCGCGGCGCTCTTTGCCGTCGGCGTTTATCGCCTCCAGTTCGACACCGATGTTTTGAATGCGCTCCCCCAGGATGATCCCGTTCTGGCCGACGGCCGTTATGTTTTCCGCCATCATCCGATTCAGGACCGGATCGTGGTGGACCTGGGTCAACGTGAAGGAGACGCGGAACGCCTCGTCGGAGCGGCCGGATTGATTGAACAGCGGATGCGGGAAAGCGGCCTCTTCCGTAAGGTCGGACTCGAGTCGATGGGGCAGCTTTTCCCGGAGCTGCTGCGTCATACGGTTGACCATCTTCCCCTGCTTTTCACCGCGGAAGAACTGGTGCAAGAAATTGCCCCGCGGCTGACGCCGGAAAATGTCAGGCAGGTGCTGGCGGACCATATCCAGTCTTTCGGTAATCTGGAAGGAATCGGGCAGGCGTCCTTGGTGTCCGACGATCCTCTGGGTTTTCGAAACCTTGTTCTGGCCCGTTTGTCCAGCCTTGCCCCGGCGAAAGGCGCCACCATCCATCAGGGCCATCTTCTCTCCAGAGACAGGAAACATCTGCTGATCATCGCCGAACCCGTCCAATCGGGAATGGACACCCGCTTTGCCCGGAAGATCACGCACTTCATGGAACAGACCACCCGGGAGGTCGTGCAGAAATACGGTGCGGAAAGCACTCTGATCGTGACTCCTGTCGGCGCTTACCGGGCCGCCCTTGACAATGAGACCAACGCGAAGAAAAATGTCCGGAGGGCGGTGATTTTCTCCACGGTGGCCATTGCGCTGCTGCTCCTGGTCGGCTTTCCCCGTCCCCTGATCGGCCTGCTGGCACTTCTTCCCGCCTTCATCGGCACCATGATGGCCGTTTTTGTCTATTCCCTGCTTCACCCGTCCATTTCACTTATGGCGGTCGGTTTCGGCGGCGCCATCATCTCCTTTACCGTCGATTATGGCTTGACCTACCTGCTTTTTCTGGACCGCCCTTATGAAACGCGGGGCATGGAGGCCACGAAGGAGGTGTGGAACCTGGGGCTGCTGGCCATGATGACCACTGCGATCAGCTTTGCATTTCTTACCTTTTCCGGGTTCCCCGCGTTGGTGGAAATCGGCCAGTTCGCCGCTTTGGGGGTGATTTTTACTTATATTTTCGTCCATCTCGTCTATCCCGTGATCTTTCCCGTTATGCCGCCGGCCAAGCGGGCGCCTCTGTTGCCGCTGCAATCGTTCGTCAATCGCCTGGCGTCTTCCGGATCCATGTGGAAAACCTATGGGGCGGTTATTTTCGGGCTGACTATGCTCTTTTTTGCCCGCCCTGAATTTCACGTGAATCCGGCATCGATGAACGCCGTGACGCAGGAAACCTTGCAGGCGGAACAGCTGATCCGGGATGTCTGGGGCGATATTTTCAGCAGGGTTTATCTTTTGGTGGAGGGCAAGGACCCCCTGGATTTACAGCAGAAGTGCGATCACCTCACCGCGATGCTGAATCGTGAGGTGAAGGCGCAACGCATCTCTCAGTTTTTTGTTCCCTCGATGATTTTCCCCGGCGAGGAGCTGGCCAGATCGAATCTAAACGCCTGGAAACAGTTCTGGAACCCACAACGGCAAAAAGAATTAAAAGGCATTCTGGACACAGCAGCCCCGTCTCTTGGGTTTTCAGCGGCGGCATTCGATTCTTTCTGGAGCCGCATCGATGGGAAGCAAAGCACCACGACGAAGATCGAAATCCCGGAGCGATTCGCCGGAATGCTGGGTGTATCCGACAGCCGGGAAGGGTCGCGCCGATTTTTCGTGGCAACGCTTACCCCCGGACCGACCTATCACGGTGAAACTTTTTTCCGGACTTTTTCCGGTAGCAATTCAGCCCGGGTGTTTGATCCGACTCTCTTCGGCGAAAGGCTCGGCACGGTCCTGATGTCCGCATTCATCCATATGGCGACAATTGTGGGGATCATTACCTCCCTGGTGGCGCTGATCATTTTATTCGACTTAAAGTTGGCGCTGCTTGCCCTTCTGCCGACGCTTTTCGCCATGATCTGCACGCTGGGCACCCTGAATCTTCTGGGAGAACCCCTGGGCGTTCCGATGGTCATGGTTTCCGTGGTCGTGATCGGCATGGGAACGGACTATTCTCTGTACCTGGTACGGTCACACCAACGCTATTTTCGTAATGATCACCCCTCCCTGGGGCTGATCCGCCTGTCCGTGTTTCTTTCCTTTGCCACGACATTTCTCGGCGTTTCAGTACTGGCCCTTTCGGATAACGCCATGCTGAAAAATGCGGGGCTCGGACTCGCCTTGGGCATTGGCTATTCTTTTCTGGGAGCCGTCATGATCGTTCCCCCGCTTCTGGAAAAAATCTTCACGCCTGTGACACTGCCGGATGAAGCGCTCGTTCCCGGTTCGCGCAGGCATTTCACAAGGGTTTTGAAACGCTATCGGCACCTGGAAGGCTATCCCAGGCTATTCGCCCGTTTTAAAATTCTGATTGATCCTATGTTTCCACGCTTGGCCGGTCTCCTGAAAGCGCCGAAATTGATCATCGACATCGGCACAGGTTTTGGGGTACCCGCCACCTGGCTTTTGGAGCTGTATCCGCAGGCCCGCCTTTATGGAATCGAACCGAATCGGAAACGGGTGGACGTGGCTTCCCGGGTGATCGGAAACCGGGGAAACGTTCAGGTCGGTCTGGCGCCTGATATACCCGACATCCCCGGCCGGGCGGACACGGCCTTGCTGCTCGATATGATCCACCTGCTCACGGATGATGCCCTGCATCTTACCCTTAAGCGAGTCAAGGAAAAACTTACGGAAGATGGAACGGTCATTATCCGGGCCACCGTGCCACCCGCAGCAGGCTCACATTGGATGCGCCGGATGGAGGAAATGAGGATTCGCCTTGGAAAAGGCACGCCTCATTTCCGGACGGAAAACGCCATCCGGGATCTTATCGCCGGCGCCGGATTCGAGATGACCCACACGGAACCCAGCGCACCCGGCAAGGAAGAAATCTGGTTTGTGGCAAAGCCTCTGGGTAAGGCAAAATAAAGAACCACGGGCGTTTAAATTGCGGGAAAAAGTATGAAGGATCGTTTCTACCGGACATTGATGATGCTCTCGAAAGGGGCCGGAATTTGGTTTTTCCGCCTGGTTGCCTGGGGCATTGCCACGGGTTATTTTTTGTTTTTCCCGTCTCGTGTTGCGGTAAGCTCTCGTTTTTACAAAGCTCTTTTCCCGTACAAAAGTCGAATCTACCATCTTTACTGCGCATGGAAGCAGTTTCATCAATTCACCGACGTTTTTCTGGACCGATTCCTCCAGTCCGAAGACCACCCCATGCACTTTACCCACGAAGGCTGGGAATACCTGGAAAATGCAGTAACCCAGCGTACGGGAGGGATTCTCCTCATGAGTCACCTGGGCAACTGGGAACTGGCTGCGCACCGGCTTCTGAAATCCCACGGAAAGGACCTTCCGGAAATGAAACTCCTGCTCTACATGGGGCGCAAGCACAAAGAGCAGATCGAGCAGCGGCAGAAAGAAGACCTGGCCGCCCAGGGGATTAAGATTGTCGCCGTGGAGCGGGAGGGAAGCGCCCCCGTGGATATTCTGGAAGGCATCAATTTCCTCAAAAGCGGGGGCATCGTTTCCCTGACGGGGGACCGCCGATGGCGGGAAGACCAACGCACCGTACCGGTGAAATTTTTGGGGCATGAGGCGCTGCTTCCGGAAAGCCCTTTTGTTTTTGCCCTGTTATCCCGCACACCCCTGTTGATTTTCTTTGCCACCCGGGTCGGCAACTTTGCTTATCACTGCCAAGTGCTGCCTCCCGTTTATGTAGACGCCAAAGACCGTAAGGACCGGCAGCGCGCCATCAGGGATGCCGCCCAGACATACACCGATGGATTGGAGAAAGTCGTGCGTCAGCATCCCTTTGCCTGGTTCCATTTTGAACCCTTTATCGGACGGAAAATTGAGTCATGAAGCGGGCTTTGAAAACGATTGCGGCTTCTTTGGCCCGCACGGAATACATCAGAAAAGCCATTGCGGAAGGGGGCGATTTTCGTGTATATACGAACCGGCCGACTCCCCAGGTCATGGTGGGTTTGTTTCTCATGTTCTTCAGTTACGTGATCGGCTGGCCCCTCATCGGCGCCCTCGGCTGGCTGGCCTATCACACCAGGCAACCCTTGATCGTAATTGTCGGTGGACCCGTCGCCTATGGTGTATCCAATCTGGTCTTTTGGATCGGCATTTACCTGGCCGGGAAAAGTTATGCGACGGCTTTTACCAAATGGCTGATCAAGCGCCTGTTTGAAAAAATACTGGGCCCCGCTCATGATTCCTGAACGCCCTGATCACAACAAGGGATAACCGATCCGCCGGGTCCGCAATACGCCCGTATTCAGGTAAAAATATTGGTCAAAGGAATGAAAATGAATGAACTGATTGAGGAATTAAAAATTAAAATTATCGAAACCTTGAATCTGATCGACGTGTCACCGGCGGATATCGATGTAAACGCTCAGCTGGTCGGAGGGGATCTCGGCCTTGATTCCATCGATGTGCTGGAACTGGTTATGATGCTGGAAAAAGATTACGGGGTCATTATCGATACCAAGGAACTGGGCATTGAGGTTTTTGCCTCCGTTACGGCCCTGGCGAATCATGTGTTCCATCATCGGTCGGAGACAAATGATTGAACAACCCAAGAATTTTCATCACGGCGATGGGAATCATCAGCCCTCTGGGAAGAGGCCTCGGCGAAACCCTCGTGTCGATCAAGCAGGCCGAAAGGGCTGTTAAACCCCTTCAGCTATTCCCCACCACCCAAAATCCTTTGCCGGTCGGCGAAATCGATCTGCGTGATACCACGACCGATATGCCCCGCACCCATATTTTGGCTATGGCGGCTGCCGAGGAAGCGATGCGTGATGTTAAGGAACCGCCCGACGCCGTCATCATCGGCGTAACCACCGGGGGAATGACCCTGACGGAAGACCTGTTACGCAAAGGCGAAACCGATCCCGGATGTTATCGCCTGCATGCCACCAATACGATCGCCGGGGCTATTGCCGGCCGGTTCGGTTGCCGGGGACCGGTCCTGACGGTCTCTACGGCCTGTTCCTCGGGATCGGTGGCGTTGAAGATCGCTGCAGAATTACTGCGAACGGGTCATGCGAGGCATGTTTTGGCCGGCGGCGCGGATGCTCTGTGTCGTCTGACCTATTACGGATTTCACGCGCTTCAATTGGTCGATCCGGCGGGTGCCCGTCCTTTCGACCGGACACGGCGGGGCATGACCGTCGGTGAGGGAGCGGCGATGCTCCTCCTTTCCGCCGCTGCGACACCCCCTCCCGACGCCCTGGCGGAATATCTCGGGGGTGCTCTGTCCTGCGACGCCTACCACCCCGCCGCCCCCCATCCTGACGGCGAAGGGGCGTTACGGGCCATGCAGGGAGCCCTGAGCGATGCCGGCCTTACGGCAGGGGAAATCGATTATATCCAACTTCATGGGACCGGAACGGCCGATAACGACCGCGCCGAAGGAAGGGCCATCCGTGATCTGTTCGGTGAACATACCCTCCCTTATCTGTCTTCCCTGAAGGGAGCCCATGGCCATGCACTGGCCGCAGCCGGCGCGATGGGTGCGGTGACGTCGATTCTCGCTCTGCGGCACGGGTTCATTCCGCCCAATGTCGGTTTCGCGGAAGCCGATCCCTTAATGAACGTGGTTCCCATCCGACAATCGCGACAGGCCCCCGTCAAGAAGGTCCTCGTGAATGCATTCGGGTTTGGTGGAAACAACGCCGTATTGGCTTTTGGAGATTTGAGCCGCCACGTTTCCTCTGTTGCGGCGCCTGCATCCAGACCCAAAGCATCTTTTTTCGTTCACGGCCGCTCCGGTCTCTCCTGTGCGGGTGATCTTGAAGAGACCCTGACGCGGCTGAAAGCCGGCGATCCTTTCCCAGGGATCGTGGCAAACGAGACCATCCTAAAACCGCTTTCCGAGAAGGCTGTCCGCCGCCTGAAGCGGTTGACCCGCATGGTGCTGTCTCTTGCGGTTTCGGCCTGCGGGGAAAAACCGGAACGGGAAGCGCCCCGGTCGGTATTTCTGGGAACAGGCTGGGGAAGTCTTTCCGAAATCCATGATTTCCTGCAGAAACTTTTTACATCAGGTGAACGTTTTACCAGTCCGACCGATTTTATCGGCTCGGTCCACAACGCGCCGACGGGGCAGGCTGCCATCCATTTTCAGGCGACCGGACCCAATATCACCATGACGGGCGGGGATTGCACCTTCGAGCAGGCCCTGTACTGTGCCGATCTCCTGGTCCGGGATGATCCGATTCTCCTGGTCGGGGCGGACGAATACCATGCGACCCTGTCACCGCTTTTTGACGCATCCCTGGCACAAACAGGTATTCCCGCGGACGGAGGCGGCGCATTGTATCTTTCCCGTCTTCCGTCAGGCGCCTTCTGCCAGGTAACCGTCCCCTTTGCGGCCTTTGCGGGTGAGGAAATCACCCGCATTCCGGAAATGATTTCCGCCCTGGGAGGCGTTGCCCGGATCCGGGAACGGTTCGGCCTGATTCTGGCGGGAATACCATGGGCCCAGCAGGAAAAGGGGAAAGCACAATTGGAAACTTTCCGAACGTTGACGGATTTTCCCCGCCCCATGGTTGATTACCGCCGTTTCCTGGGCGAATTCACCTCGGTCTCTGCCCTGGCAACGGTCCTGGCGGTGCGCATGGTCGAAGCAGAGCGCATACCGGACGTTTTCTGCCAAGGCGGCTCCCCCGCCTTGGCCGGTCGGGGGATACTGATCCTAGGGTTCGGTCATCATGTAACGGCGCTGGAGGTCAATCCATGCTGAAACAGAATCGGAACCCGGGAAAAATTCTGATCATCGGCTCCGGGGTAGGCGGTCTGAGCACAGGCATTCTGTTGGCCAAGCTGGGTTATTCCGTCACCATTGTCGAAAAAAATACCCTGGCGGGCGGGCTCATGCGAGGCTACCGCCGACAGGGTTGCGACTGCCCAGTCGGCATTCATTATCTGGGGGCTCTGGCCGCCGGTCAACCGCTCCGACGACTGTGGGACTGCCTGGGCGTCGCCTCCGACATTGCCCTGGAGCGCATGGGGATAAATGGGCCTATTGACCGTTATGTTTTTGATGATTTTGATTTTGATCTTCCCGAGGGCTTGAATGCCTTTGAAGATAATCTGAGAAAATCATTCCCGCAAGAACAGTCACAGATCACCGCTTTCATGGAGGGCCTCCGGGATGTCTTTCAGGGATTTGCGCGCCTGGATATGCTGACCGATACAGGGGGAACAGTCGTTTCTCTGGAAAGTTTTTCTCCCATGGGGGATTATCTGGCCCGGTTGAAGTGTTCTCCACGGCTTATCGCCGTCCTGGGCGTTCCCTCTACCCTGATCGGGGTCCCGCTCCGGGATTGCCCGTGTTACTTTTACTACATGATCCTGGCTTCTTATCTCCTTTCGTCCTGGAGACTGAAAGAAAGCAGTTCCCTCCTGGCCGAGGCTTTTGTGCGGCGGTTTCAAATGCTGGGGGGCGAACTCCTGACCGGAGACGGCGCGCTGCATATTCTGACTGATGCGGATCGTATTCGCGGGCTGCGTCTGCAATCAGGACGTGAACTCCCAGCAGATACCATCATCGCCGCCATTCATCCCCAAAACGTTGTGTCCATGCTCCCCGG
>Ga0302253_1001406_pt1 | contig 14633 bp, 22 predicted proteins | sample AAG_RA_Trp_MG_FD_193537 | JGI IMG/M metagenome (GOLD analysis project Ga0302253, IMG submission 193537) | Enriched activated sludge microbial communities from anaerobic digester in WTTP, New Holstein, Wisconsin, United States - AAG_RA_Trp | ecosystem: Engineered > Bioreactor > Anaerobic >...
ACCATCAGGAGATATGTCCATGTCTTCGCTAGGTGAAAAGAAATGGAAACAGTGTAGATGAATTGTGAGAAAACAGACACCCGATTTTAACAAGACGATTACTGTGTGCGGAAAATCGCACAACTGAAAGGTAAGCGGGAACCGGCGCCGGGTGATAAGCGACGCGAAGTGAACGGATTTCGGACAGATGGCCGTCGGCAAGGTGCCGGCGGTTTTTTTTGTGCGCGGAGATCGGGGCGGGGGAATATCTGGGGGGAACCAGGGCAAATTCCCGGAATCCGGGAATTTGAGGCGGGGTCAGCCGTGATGCCACCAGGCTTTCATTCGGCCATAGGCAAAGAGAAAGAACCCAAGGAAGCCTGCAATTATCCCAAATGTTGGAAAAGGAATGCAGAGCAGGATTGCTATGATGCAGGAAGTACAGCCAATCAGTTGCATACCTTTCCACAGTTGTGCGGTTTGCTGGGTGGTGACGGGGTTGGTTTGTGTGCCGGGCTGGGCGGTGATGGGGACTCCGCAATGGGGGCAAACTGGGGCTTTGTCTGAGATTTCGCGTTTGCATTCGGGGCAGGGTTTTAACATGGGGGGCTCCTTCCCTATTTCATTTGGCGGTAGAGGGCGATGCAGACGCCGTAGATGCGGATGGTTTCGCGATTAACGGGGATCGTGGAGTACCGGGCGTTGAGGGGTTCGAGGAGGATGATGTCGCCGTGGGGGTGGAATCGCTTGAAGGTGAGTTCGTCGTCGTCATCGGCGGCGATGACGAAGGAGTTGGGGCGGACACGGGCGGGGGGTATGCCGCATTCTACTATGATCAGGTCGTGGTTCTGGAACTGGGGTTCCATGGATTCTCCGGCGACGTGCAGGGCGACGATTCTGGAGTTGGATGAATATTGTCCGCGTGAGAGGTCTTCGATGCGGAGGTATTCGGGGGACTCCTGGATGTCTGGGTAGAGAACGGTGGGATGCCCGGCGGATACGGCGCCGACGATGGGGATCATGGCGGAACGCTCTTGCGGCCCCGGAACTTCGTGAATGACCATAGGATTGTCGGAATTCCCTGATTGATAGGATTCCCGATTGACCCCGGTGAATAGCCAGTAAAGAGAAACGCCAGGGAAATCTGCCAGGGCGGACAATGCCTGAAAGGATATGGTTTTCCCGCAGGATTCGAGGCTTGCATAAGCCCCGCGGGACATGCCCAGCAAGGCGCCGAACTCCGCCTGAGTGCGGTCGCCGCGCAAGGATTTCAGACGATCCCGAACCTGAGCGTCCAGGATTTCGCCCTCGGAAGGTTTGGAATTCTTGCCCATACCCCAACCCCTGTAAATTTTTCCAGAATTCCTGCATTTTATGCTTGACACGTGACAGGATTCCAGACAGAACATTCCTGTATTTGTTTAACAAGTTAACCATGTAGGAATTCTTTACATGCTGAGTTCATGGGAAATCAAGGGAAAAATGATCATGGCGGGGAAGCCGCTGTGCGAGATAGCCGCGGAGGCGCAGGTGAGCCGCTCCGCGGTGAGCCGTATCGTGTGGAGAAAAGCCCGGAGCGCAAGGGTGCAAAGGATTATTGCCCGGCACCTTGGGATGGGGTTCGAGGAGGTGTGGGGGGAGAGCGCGTGAGGGAATTAAGAATTAAGAATTAGGAATTAAGAAATGACCGGATTGACAGAGTTGACCTGATTGACCAGGGAGGGACCAAAGGGACGGAAGGGACAACAGGGACATAAGGCAAGGACGGGGTGGACGAAAGTGGACGAAGTGGACAGATAAGGAGGTGATGAGGATGGTGAGGGCAAAGACGAGACGGCAAAGACAGGGACCGAAGGAGACGCGGGTGTTCGAGAGCGCGGCGTTTCTGGCGGGGATGATTGCGGCTGTGACGCTGGCGGTTTTGGCACTGCTGGCGCAGATTTTACGATAGGAGGACGGGTTTGATGGCGACTGAACTGGAAAGAAGCCCGAGGGATCGGGCGGTGATGGATCTGAGACCTTACCTGGACGACCGGGATTATGACCGGGATGTGTTTGTCAGGGAGACCAGGGGATTCTGCGAGATGGCTCTTTCAGGGATGCTTGAGGCCGGGAAGCGCCTGATCTGCCTCAAGCAGATGGAAGGGCATGGACAGTTTTTGTCGGCTTTGGAGGAGATCGGGCTGGCGTATCAACGGGCGAATGAACTGATGGCGATCGCCTTTATGGTGACGAACCATATCGGCAAATTACCGGATTCCGGTAATTTGAAGCGGCTGGAGACGATGGGAAAGACCAGGCTTTTGCTCCTGGCACGATTGCCGGAGGATGTTTTGGAGCAGTTCGGGGAGGAGGGGACGGTCGCCGGGAAGACGCTGGATGAAGTGGCGGCGATGCCTCTGGATGAACTCCGGAACCAGGTGCGGGATCTCCGGGAGCAGCTGAGGAAGGGGAAACTACAGAACCTGAAGCTGCAGGCCGATAAGGATCGGGCGGCGGAAAAGATTGACGCTCTCCTCGGGAAGGGCGATCCGGCGGACCTGACGGCGGCGAAGACGGCAGCGGATAAGCTGTTTACGGCGCTGATGCTGGTGATCGGGATGATCGGAAATGAGGAGTTTAAGGAGATTTTCGATACTCCGGAGAAGGTGGCTTTGCTGAGGGCATCGGACGGTATGCGGTGGGAACTGGTGAGGAAATGGGAGGCGTTCGCGGAGGCTGTGGAGCTGCCGGAGTAGGGAAATAAACAGAGACTGCAAGGACAACAGGGACAGCAAGGACAAGGGACATAAGGGACGGCAGGATATGAAGGAAGACGGGAAGATGGCGGGTGTGCCGGCGGCAGTGCCGGAGGGAGCCATTGCAGCGGGCGCAGGTGGGGGCGCCAGCACTGTTTTGACGGCGACGGAGAGGACCAGGTGCGAGGTGTGGAGCCGGGTGATGGGATACTTTCGACCGGTGAGCCAGTGGAACGCCGGGAAGAAGAGTGAATGGGATGAGAGGCAGAATTACGAGGTAGGAATTACGAATAAGGAATAAGGAGGTGGGGGGATGAAAAGGGCGATTTGTAACTGGGCGCTTGAGAGCGCGGGGAATAGGAGATGCCAGTTCAGGAAGGATTGCTTTTGCGGGAATCTGCACGAGTATGACAAGATATTTGACGAACCAATGCGGTGCACAGATTACAGACCGGCGACACCAGGCGGAGTGCTTTGCTGGGGGGAGGTGATTGAGGGTGAGGAGTGAAGCAGAAATCAGGGCGGAGGTGGAGAGGCTTCGGGCGACGCTGGGGGGATGCGTGGAGGTGGATTGTCTGGAGGCGGCGCGGGTGATGGGGCTGCCGCTCGGGGCGCTGGAGGAACTTTGCTGCTGGGAACGGGTGAGGGCGCTGGAGTGGGCGGCGGAAGAGGGGATAACAAAGACTGCAAGGACAACAGGGACAGCAGGGACAGAAGAGGGAGAAGGAGAAGGGACGGAAGAGGGAGAGGACGAGGTGGACGAAGTGGACACAAGGGACAACAGGGAGACCGGGGAGAACAGGGGGAACAGGGGCGGGAAGGGGCCGTATATGGCGATGGGGATTGTCTGGGAGATGCTGGAAGGCCCGGTGCCGGCAGAGCGGATGGCGGGGGATCATTTCAGGAATCTGGAGAGGGTGGGGAAGGTGGAACGGGTTGGGGATGAGGTGAGGCTGACGGCGAATGGGGAGATTTGGGCAAGAACACTCAGGAGACTGATGGGAGGCCGCTGATGCTATCAGACGCGGTTTTGCTGGAGATCAGGGAAGGGATTGCGGGCTTGAAGAACGCGAAGCGCGGCGCGGCGATCCGTGACTGGGCTGCGCGCCTGGGATGCAGCCCGAAGGCTATTTATAGAAGGCTACCGACTGAGGGGCGCAAGGCGCGGGAGGACCGGGGGCAATCCAGGGTGGCTACGGATGAACAGATGACCAGGATTGCGGGACTGATGATGGAATCCTGGGATGATAAGAACAGAATCAAAATGCCTGGTTGGGTGGCCATCAAGATGGCGGAAGATGCCGGGATAATAGAACCCGGGCAGGTATCTCCGAGCGCGCTGGATCGCTGGATGTCGCATAATCGGATAAGCAAACGAGAGGCGAGGGCCGCGACACCACATGTGGAGCTGAGGACAAGTGCCTGTAATGAGGTCCATGAATATGACACATCTCAATGTTCGCAGTGGTATATTGATAATGATGGAGGTAGGTTGAATTTCCAACGATGGGATTATAAGAATAAGCCGTTAAAGGGATTGCCGCTGAAGCGCCATATGTTGGTTGACCACTTCAGCGGCTGTTTTTTTGTGATGTATCTGCCGAGCGAGGATACTGCTACGAGTTTGGAATTTTTGTTTTCGGCCTGGCAGGTGAAGACTGCCGGGGTGCTATTTGCAGCCATGGGTATGAACGGAGATGCAGAGCAGATAGCCAGGGCGGAGCGAATAGGGCAGGGGTTCCCTTTTCATGGGGCACCGCGAATGCTGCTGACGGATAACGGCAGTTTGCTGAAGAGCGCTACGGGGCGTTTGGCATTAGAGCGAATGCAGATTCGATATCAGACTCACGCGGTAGGGAATCCGAGGGCAAAGGGTAGCTGCGAGAGTATGATGTGGAAATGGGAACAGGCTTTCGAGAGCCAGTTACGCAGGAATCCCGCGAAGGATCTGGTTGAATTCAATTTGAGGGCTATCGAATTTGCAGCATGGCATCAGCAGCAGAAGTTGCACAGCCGGCACAAGCAGACGCGGTTTGGATTTTTTGTGCGTCAGGCACGAGAGGATGATATTCGCGAGCTGCCGGAGGACAGGGCGAGATTACGCGCGCTGGCGTTGAGAGCCGAGGAGCAGAGGCAGATTGATTACCGTGGTGTGATCCGTTTTGATGGGAGACTATATGCCGTACCGGATCAGGGATTATGGGGGCAGACGGCACTGGTCGGGATAGATATATTTCATGCGCCGGATCTGTATGTAAAGTGTGATGGACGGTCATTTAATTTGAAGGCGCTGGATGTTCTGCCGGGCGGATTTTCCGAGCAGAGTGTGCCGATGGGTGAATACCGTTCACCGCGTGATACGGATACGGTTAAGGGTCTGAAGCGGTTGGCGCGTGAGACGGCGGGTACATCGGATGTCCGGATTGAGGGGAGATACGATCTGGCTGTGATGAGCGGCCCTCGCGGGGCAGGGATCGAGCCGGAGCATGCTCCGGTAGAGCGCGTATTTGGACGAGTGGCGGCAAAGGCGGAGATCGCGCGGAGGCAAGGATACCCGATGCTGAAGTGGCAACAGGAGCGGGTGGAACTCGAGATTGGTGAGAAGAAAGAGATACCGGACTGTGAGATTGATCGGATACATGGGATATTGTGTGAAGCAGAGGCGCGCGTGAACGTTGGGTAGTAATGGGAGGGCGATATGCTGGATAGGCTGAAGGCGGAGATGGCGCGTAGAGGGATATCTTTGAATCGTGCGGCGACACGGCTGGGTATGGGCCGGAGTACGCTTCATTATCTGCTGCATGATGGCAGATGGCCGCGGCGGCGCGATCGCGCAGAACTGGAGAGTGAGATTGGGATATATCTGGAGGAGATTGGGAAAAAAGCGCATGGGCGCTTGATAATAGAACGGGAGGTGGAGGCCATGGAACGACTGAGCCAAGACGCAATAAGGTTATGGGGATTGAGCAGGGATCCATTCGTAAATGAGATTCAGGGATTGGAGGATGTATATCGTTCTGAGGAGCTGGACCGGTGCTATGATTTTATGAAACAGGTGGCATTGTATCAGGGGTTTGGAGCGGTTGTCGGCGAGGTCGGCTCTGGAAAGACGATGCTGTTCCGAAGATTGGAACAGGAGCATGGAAAGGATGTGCGCTTTGTGCGGGTGCATAATACGGATCGCCAGCGGATGTCGCCGAGCCACATTATGGAGGCGGTTGTATATGATCTGCGAGGGCGCCCGGGAGGAGCAGGCCGCAGCAAGGAGCAGCTGGCGCGATACGTGCGGACTTTGCTGGCGGATGCCTCGAAGGAAGATATACGGGTGTGCCTTGTGATAGACGATGCCCAGCAGGTACCCAGGAGCACTTTGAGGAGTCTGAAACAGCTTTGGGAATACGAATGCGGATTCCGTCGTGGAATGGGAATATTGCTGCTGGGACAGCTGGAGCTGCTTGATGCGATGGGGGATGTGCGACTGCGCGAGACGACGAACAGATGCGCCACATTTATGCTGCACGGGCTGGTACATCCGAATCAGGTGAAGGGATATTTGAAGTGGAAGCTGTCCCGCGCCGGCGGGGATGTGGAGAATATATTCGATGATTGGGCACTGCGGGAGATAGCACGCCATTCGCGCTGTGAGTTTCAGGTGAACGGGCAGAAGCAGGTTGCCGGACCGGTTTTGAAAATTCAGAATGCGGCGGCGCGACTTATGAACCGGGCGGTCGAACTCGGAGAGAAGAAAGTGAGCGTGGAGATAATCGCGAACTGAGGATAACTGACCTGATTGACCGGGATGACATGATTGACGGCAAAGACTGTGGGGGGCGAAACGGAGCGGGTGCATGAAGCGAGTCTGCGCATGGTGTAATAAGAATATGGGGGAGAAGCCGCCGTATGAGGATACCAGCGAGACGCATGGGATGTGCGATGAATGCTTGGAGAGCGAGATGAAGAAACAGGATGAATGTTCCAGGCGCTGGCTTGAGAAGCGCGGATATATAATTCAGGGGCCGATGGGGCTCACAGAAAGGACGGCAGGACGATGACGGAACGCGAGACGAGACAGAGGAAGGGCCGAGTGTTCATGGTGGACGGGAACCCGGTGCCGGAGCGGTATTTCACCAAGGAGCAGCGGGAGGAGCATAAACTGGTCGAGATGGGATGCCGTGAATACGCACGATTTCAGGGGGCTCTGGTGCGGTTCGAAGAGTGGACGCGGGCGATGATCTGGAATGTGTTTGAGGCCAAGGAGCGGGAACGCCTGGCGGCCAGAGGCGAAGGGGCTGAGGCGGACGCGGATAAACCGGCTGAGGCCCGCATTACGATCTACGACATCCCCAGGACACGGCGAATCATCATTCGGCAGAGGGCGAAATTTCAAATGAGCGATTTGGCCGTGCATGCCAAGGCCATAATAGACAAGAAACTTGAATTGATGGAGGAACACCTGGACGACGAGATGAAGGACCTTTTCGGTCTGATGAAGACCATGTTCGTGGACAGGAAAAGGCTGTGCTGGACCCCGGCCGTGAGTGCGTTTTTAAACATGCGGATTCGGGACAAGGAATTGCTGAAGGCGCAGGACCTTTTGAGAAGGGCCTTCACGTGCGACCGCGGCCGCCTATATTATGTCGCCGAGGAAAAGGGGCTGGACGGACGCTGGGAGTCGGTTGGCGGCGGGTATATGAGCAGTATGAAGAAGGTGAAGGACATGGCGGACGGGCAGTTGTAAAGGGCTGATTGATTACTGAAGGAGGTGCGGATTATGGCGACGCAGCAGGTTTACAGGTCGGCGAAGCAGGAGGCTTTTCGAAAGGGACTGCTGAGCCGGATATGGGCACTGGCCGGCAAGGCGGGCCTGGGGCCGGAGGAACTGGACGAGGCGATTCAGGGAGCGGCAAAGGCCGGGGCGATACGGCTGTATTTTGACAATTTCTCCGAGCCCAGGAGCCGGGGACGTGTGAGGCTGAGCACGCTGAAGGTGTGGCAGCTGAGGCAGGTGGCGGCAATATTCGGAGAAGGAAGGGACAAAAGGGACACAAGGGACCAAAGGAAGAACGGGGATAATGGGCGGGTGGTGGAGATGGAGAGGAGGGCGGCGGGATGATGCTGACGGTGAAGGAGGCGGCGGAGCGGCTGCGGGTGTGCCCGAGGACCCTGCTCCGACTGATAGACCAGGGAGACATTGAAGCTGTGATTGTGTCGCCCAGCAGCAGCCAGCAGCGGAAGCGGCTTGTGGTGAGGGATGAGGAGATTCAGCGGTATGTGGAGGAGGTGGGGGTTCATGATCCGTTTCAATAGATATTAAAGAAGAGACCCCATCCTCCAAAAAGTCCCGGGGCGGAAGATAGCGCCGCTCCGGGGCTTGTTATTTGGTATAGAAAGACGGGAAGGGAATGTAAGGGTTTATGATGAGAAGTCATGTAAAAGATAGATAAGTCGTTGTTTGTGAAAAATGATACCCCCCTCCCCCTCCAAAAGGCGCCTGGCGCTACTGCAGCGCCGGGCGCCTAAATATTTCATGGTAGGGTGAGACAGAAGGAGCAAGAATATGAGATGGGTGACAGGGTTGAATCTGATGATTGTGATGATTCTGGTCATGGTCGGATGTGCGACCACCCGATTGCATCGTGAATATGACGAAACGGGAATACGTGTTGAAGACATTCACAGCTCCGGGGTGTTTAATAAACGGGCCGGAGTGCTGGATGTTACGAAATCTGAAAACGACCAGGGGAAAGAGGATTATATCAGGACCGAATATACAGAGGATCCTGGACCAGGTGTGGAAGCGCTGAAAGAGTTTAACAGTGCTTTGGATAAACTGATAAAGGTTTATTTTGGCCAAGCATCAGGCGGGCTAACACTGCCTGCGATTACAGGTTCAACAGACGGCAGTTGCCCGACGTGCAAATAAAGGAGTCGCAGATGAAATCGGCATTCCTGAGATTGAATTGGACGGACGTAAAAAAAATCATGAAGGGGTTGGGGATCGCCATGGCAGGTGGCGCATTGGCGGCCGGGGTGGAGTATATCAGCGGGATTGATTTGGGGCAGTGGCAGATTCCGGTGATGGCCGGCTTGAGCGCGATGGTAAACGCACTGCTTAAGCTGCTGAGCGGAGGCCATTCCGCATGACGGGCGATGAGTGGAAGGTGATATGTGAGATGAACCGCACGGTCGGTGAGATTCATGGTGCGGTACAACATATCGAAGCCAATTGTGCGCGACGCTGCGAGCAGGTATCCGGATTAGATAAGCGAGTGCGGGTACTGGAATCGGAACGGGAAAAACGCCAATGGCTGAAGGGGATTCTGAGGAGCGCGGCAGGGATTATCGGAATAAAATTATGAAGGGATATGAATACAACGGGGAGTTCATGAATGAGGCGTTCGCGCTTTTCATGCAGGGGATTTCCGGCGCAAAAATAGCGGAGCGTTTACAGAAAAGTTATCCCGGATTATGCCGACAGACAGTAGAAGGAATAATCAAGAAATTCGAGTGGAAGGATCTGCGCCATAAATATCTGAAATTCAAAGCGGAAACGTCGCTTGATAAAGAGAGGATAATCGGAAATCTCAAAAAGATGGAAGCAAAGTTGATGGCGATAATTATGGGACCGGAACCGAACCATCAGCATTTTGCGCAGATGATCAAAATTCAGGAGCAGCTGGCGCTATATCTGGGATTCGACCCGCGGGTTGGGAGCGACGGACTGATCATGAGCACGGATCGGGAAATGAACGCATATCTGGAGGCAATACAGGAGGATGAGGTTTTAGGCCCGGCATTGAAGAAGCGCAAGGCGCAGATTAAAACAATATACGAGCAAAAATTGAATGGGAATCCGCGGTAAAATACAGCAGTCGTTAGAGATGGATCATGAGGCGATCGTGGCGCAATATCGCGATCGCCCGATTGAATATCTGACGAAGCTATGCGGACGCAAGTATCCTCAGCAGTTGAGGCGTGCGTTTGAAGATATCTACTTCGAACGGACACGTAAGGCGGCGCTGAAAGCCAATCGCGGTGGCGGAAAGTCCACCATGATGGGTGATCTCGCATCCTGTTTTTATCTGTTTAAATTGTTTGATTGTTTTATACTGGGGGGGAGCGAGAATCAGTCGAAAAAATGCTATCAATACGCCGCCCAGGATCTCCAGATAGATTGCAGGCTGGATGATTTCAATGCCACACTGGGAAAGATCGTGGCACGATCAGTCTATGGGAACTGGATCGAGATAGCCGCGGCGAGTTCCCGTCGAGTCCGCGGGCCACACTGCGGAGACCCTCACCGGCAGATGGGGATGATACAACATGGCGGACTGCTGGAATATGACGAAGAGTGCGAAATGGATGATGATATTTCGGCGGCTGGAAAATATACGATTAATACAGCGAATCCTGCGATCTGGGTGCGGGCAAGTACTTTGCACAAAACGGTTGGGGCATTCAGCGATCTGTGTTCCGATCCATCGGCCAAGGGATTTACGCTGTATGAATGGGACTGCTTTGATACGGCAATAAAGTGCGAAAAGGAATGCAAAAACTGTCGTCCGGATTTTTCAGGACAATTAAATTCGGACTGGACATTATGGAAAAAGCAGAATCCGGATTTTATCCATGACCGGGGCTATTGCCAGGGTAAAGCGAAAAGCGGAGGCGGATGGCGAACCATCTGGGGCGCCGGAGATCCGGCGAGCATAGAGGGTAGCCTGGAGAATTCCAACACGAGGGATGAATTTGAGATAGAGGAGATGGGTTTGCGTCCATCGGGCGCAGGCCTGGTATTGAATCCGGCGGCGCTGGAGTTATGTTTGATCGGCAAGGCAGACTTCATTCCAGGCATGCCGGCACTGGTAGCCATTGATTGGGGATTAAAGGGATGGGCCGTTGTGCATTTGTTACAGCTGCAAAACAACGGGATTATAGTACCAGTGCATACGCGATATTATCATTATACCATGGATGATGTGATATACACGGCAGTTTCTCAGTATGGAGAGGAATATGGTGTGCGTATAGTATGCGCCGATGGATCGCATCCCTATCAGAATGCCCAGTTGTCTGCCCGCGGATTCAAGGTACATGAGGTATTTTTCAATCAGTGGAAGGAGATGGGCGCCGGATGGCTGAAGGGGTTGGTAGAAAAACGAAAGCTGGGAATTCAGGGGAGGCTGGAGGGTGGGAAACGGTGGTTTGTAGACGGGGACACAAAACGGCTGTATGATGAGCTGAAGGGTTGGCGGCGCGGACCGGACGGCAAAATCGTAAAAAAAGACGATCACGGGCCGGACGCGCTTTTGTGCGCAGTTGCAGAATGGGGACAAAAAGGCCCGTGGCATGCAGATTATGCGGGAACCGGACCCAGGGAGACGGTTACAGCAGGGTATTGATAGGAAGAAGGCAGGAAGAAGTTGCGTCAGATAATAAATAGAATCAAGAATGCCTGGGATGTAATGTTCAGAGAGACCCGGGAAAATGATATGCCGGATGTAAAATCAGGAAAGCGTCGGGAAGCAGAACTGCATGAAGAGGCCGCATCCATGAAGCGGGATCTATATATGATTCCGTGGGTGGGACCATCCGACGAGATCATGATGATAGATCCACTGCTGCAGTTGTCCGGCACAGATCGTTTCTCGGATATATATGATGTTTATCGTGAAATGTTGCTGAAGTGGCCACATTTCCGGCATTGCATCAATAAGCGGAAGAATGCCATATTATCGAAGAATCTGACGATTACACCGGCGAATGGAGATGAGCGCAGTCGGGAGATTGCCGAATTCACAGTGCATGCCATACAGGGAATAACAGAATTTCGGGACGATTTGAGGGAGCTGCTTGATGCGATATGCTATGGATTCTCCGTCAGCGAGCTGATATGGGGGATACGAACAGCCAAAAAAATGCGGGGCCTTGTAATAGAACGTATCATGAGTAGAGATCAGAGGCGATTCCGATTCAGTTGGAAAAATGAGCTGATGCTGGATCAGACGGGTACACGCGTAACATTCGCAAAGGCGCCGCAAGATAAATTCGTGGTTCACTCATATAATAAAGAATTCGAGATCCCCTATGGATGGGGGGAGGCAAGATATGCATACTGGTATTATTTTTTCGCAAAAAACGGGTTGAAATTCTGGAGTTTATTCACTGAGAAATATGCCAGTCCAACAGTAGTTGGGAAGCATCCGCCAGGCATCAATAAAGCGGAACAAGACGCGCTTTTGCATGCGCTGACAGCACTGCAGAACGATCAGGCTATTCGAATTCCGGATAATATTGTTGTCGAGCTATTGGAGGCACAACGGAGCGGAAGCCTGGACTGCTACCAGAATTTCATACGATATTTAGAGAACAGTATTTCAAAAGCTATACTGGGGGGCACCTTAACCAGCGACGAAGGGATTCATGGAACCAGGGCGCAAGCGGAGGTGCATGAGGAAGGCCGGTTAGAATTCACGCGGAGCGATTGCGAATCATTGGCCGGAACAATCAAGAGTCAGATCATTGCGCCGCTGGTTCGCTATAACTATGGAGATGAAGATCTTCCGAACTGCACATTCGACGACGAGAAACAGGAAAATCTACTGGTTCGCGCACAAACGGATGAGATTCTGGTTAAGCTGGGAGTTCCACTCAGCCGGAAATATTTCTATGAGACGTACAAACGAACGGCTCCGACGGAAAACGATGAGACGGTGGAGAGGGAACCTGAAGCAGAAAATAAGGCGGGAGTTGGGCTGTTCGCGGAGGACAGATCGCCAGATATCGGCAACAGATGGCGAGAGGAGGAGGAGAGATATATCACAACGGCTACGGATAGGGGGAAAAAGTTTTATCATAATGCCATGACCGAAATACGCAGAATGTTTGAATCGGCCGATGATGAAAGCGGAGTCTGGGCGATAAGACCAGAAATGTTTGAGGTGGATATTACACCGCTGGCAAATTACCTGAGCTGGATTATCTACACGGGGATGTTGAACGGAATGGCGCAGGTAGAGAGATTGCCGATAAAAATGGAATTTGCCGAAAGAGATAAATTTGTTTTTGCACCACTTCCTCCGGAAGATGCGATAGAATGGTTTTCCGGATTGCTGCCAATGACGCGAGAGGAATATGATTACCTACTGCGTCAGGCGCGCCAGACGGCATTTACTGTGGCCGATATACAGAGCAGAGACACTATATCGAAGGTGCAGGATTCGCTGACAAAAACACTGAGCGAGGGCGGCACATTCGCGCAGTGGAAGGCCGGTATTCGGGATGTATTCGAGTCGGCAGGCGTCGGCGATAAATCAGAATTCAGGATGCAGACGGTGTTCCAGACAAATATACATAACGCGCTGGTGGAGGGCCGGGATCGAATGATGGCGAATCTGGCGCAAGAGGGCGTGCTCAAGCTGGGGCGCTGGCAAAGCGTAGGTGACAGCCGTGTGCGGGACGAACATGCTGCTTTGGACGGAAGGGTGTTCGCGTGGGATGATAGTATATGGAGCAAGCTGAAAGACTATAACTGCCGGTGCATGAAAATACCGGTAGTGGAATGAGGAGATATGAGACCACAGAAACCAAATAAACCGGAGATGCCGAAGAAAACACAGAGACCAGGGAAACCGAAGAGACCAGGGAAACCGAAAAAAACGGAAAGTGGCGAGAAATGGACGAGAAATGCGTCAGGGGGTGCGCAGGACCCGGAGGCAGGGGAAACGCAATCTGAACGATCCTGAACGATTTTGAACGGGGTTTAGAGGCGATCTGAAAGGGAGACATGGACGGAAAAGGGATAAAGAGGATGAAAATGGAAGTAGAATGTTTTCGCGCAGGAGACTATGGTTCGAAAGGTGTCTGGCGCGAAGATGATATATCGCAGCTGGCACAGGATTATAATCCTGAAAAACATGAGGCACCTGTGACTATAGATCATGCTCAGGCCGGCCCGGCGTTTGGCTGGGTGAAGAGATTAATAGCCAGGGGGAAGGTGCTGATAGCGGAGCTCGGAGATTTAAACGAACAGTTCCGGGAATCTGTGAAGCGAGGGGAATATAGAAAAGTCAGTGTGGAAATATACCGAAAGTTCGGGAATGATGAACGGCCATATTTGAGGGCGCTGAGTTTTTTGGGGGCACAGGTTCCGCACGTGAAGGGCCTGGCAGGCGTTCATTTTGAGGAACAGGGGGAATATGATGTAGTGGAATGCGGATCTGGAAATGATGGTAATGTCCCCATATCATATAATGACGGAGGTGAACAACGAATGGATGAGCTTGAGAGACTGAAAAAGGACCTGGAAGAGGCCAGAAACCGCCTGGCGCAGTTTTCCGAAGGCGATATGGCGAAAGCCGTTGCCAATCTGGAGTCGCGCGTACAAGCGGCAGAGGCACAGGCATCCGAAGAGCGCCAGCTGCGTATGGCAGCGGAGGACCGTGCGCGCGCGACAGCCGCACATTTCGGAGAGCGGAACAAGGCTGATGTGCGCAAGGCCGCCGAACAGCACATCGCCCAATTCTGTGAGACCGCGCTCAAGGAAGGCTACATAACGCCTGCGCAGATGGGATGCGGATTGCGCGAACTGCTGATTGATCTGGCGCTGGCCCCGGCGGAGAAAGTGATCGCCTTCGGCGAAGACGGGAAAATGCAGGGTTCTCCCATCGAGCTGATGAAGGGAATTCTGACTCAGCACAAGGTGGTGCTTTTCGGCGAGGTCGCTCCCACCGGCGAGCGCGGACTTCTGGGAAACATTGCGGAATTTTCGGAAAAGGCCCGGAAGGCCGGAGTGACGATGGCGCAGTACCAGAAGGCGATCGAGGCCGTAAAAAATACGGATCATACGCCGGAACTTTATATTCAGGCGAACCCCGACGAATTCCGGTGATCTCCCGGGTGACGAACCCCTACGAT
>Ga0302253_1001409_pt1 | contig 14578 bp, 15 predicted proteins | sample AAG_RA_Trp_MG_FD_193537 | JGI IMG/M metagenome (GOLD analysis project Ga0302253, IMG submission 193537) | Enriched activated sludge microbial communities from anaerobic digester in WTTP, New Holstein, Wisconsin, United States - AAG_RA_Trp | ecosystem: Engineered > Bioreactor > Anaerobic >...
CTCTGAAATGTAAAGGGAAAAAACAGGAACAAATAGATTTACGCGATCAGAGATGAAAAAGAGGGGATTGCACAACGCAACCCCCTCTTTTTATTGTTAAAAAATGGTAGGCGGTACTGGGATTGAATAAACAAAATAACCAATTGTTATTATTGTATATATTTAAATTGTTAATTTGGCTGTATCCCTAAATATATCCCCAAAGAAAAATTTGTCCCCTCATTTTTTCCTTTCTCGCCTCGGCACTCACCCCGGGCATGTCAAGGGACTTTTTAAGCATATTCGCCGACGGGTTACTAACGTGCAGGTTCGGGGGGCGTCTTAAGAATACGTTCCCCGTTTGGACCCGTTTCAAAGTCTTCCGGCCGTAAAAGAATGCGCCCGCCGTTTTTTCCATATCTAGGCATATCTCCTGATTCTGTGCGTAATTTGTCGGGTCTTATGAATTGGACGTCATTATATTCATTATGTAGCGCTGCCGCATTTCGATTCGCCGTTTTGTTTGTCAGGTAATCGTCAACAATGATAAATCCATAAAAAGAGGAGGCAATCAATATTAGAATTACAAGAATTGAGATATTGTATATGTTTGCGGATTTATGGAAAATCCACGCTAAACCCCAGTAAAGAATTATTGGTATTAGGCCTAAAAGAAATAAGTTTTCGCGATCAACATCGATATACCAACCAAAAAACGAATTGGAACTGCTGGCTATATACCAACCAAAACACCAAAGAGCAGACACCAATATGCTAATTTTTACCCATAACGGCCATTGCAGAAAACTCTTGAATCCTTCGCTCATAATTCCCCCAGCATTCAATTATTGCACGAACAGATATATAGTTAGAAACTATAACAGAGAGAATTTATTTACGCACCAAATAAAAAGGGCGGTTCATAACCGCCCCTCTGTCTTGTTTTCCCTGAAAAATCAAGTCATGTGCGCGCCCCCTGCTTTTCAAGGTCCTCTACCAGGTTAAGACAGAACTGTGTCTTTTCGCGAATAATCCCTCCTAAGGTCGTCAGCGGACAACTGGTCTCATTTTTGTACAGACCTTCGAACTGTTCCCCGGCTGCCTCTAAGAGGGCTGCCAACCCGTGAATTTGATACAGGGCGGTTTCCACATTAATCAACTTTTCCTCTAATAATTTCCCTTCAACTTTTTTCTCAATACTCACTTCTTCCAACCTCCATAAACGAAAAAAGGCCAAGGTGTGCTTAAGGCTCATCATAAGCCCCCTCTATCCTCACGAATAGAGGCACCTTGACCAGTTAATGTTAGGGCACAAACAAAAATAGCCCAGTTCACGAGTGGACCTCCCGATGATGAATTTTAAGCAAAATTTGTATCTCATTTTTCGCCCCCGTTTTCAACAATAATTTAGACAGTGATCATCCATTGAATAACATTTGTTCGCGAAATAGTTGATCTTGTCTATATCCTGGTTCATATGTTCAAGCCGTTCCGCGTCATTGACCGCCGTTCCCTGGTCCGTTTCCGCGAAGTCCGCCCAGATGGTCCCGTCCTCTGAGATCATCAAGTGGTTTTCATTGCAGATCGGGTAAACAATCATCGGGTCACAATCCAAGGGACGGCCACGCTTTGAGTCCTTCACCCGCGCCCAGGCCCCGCCTTCAAGAACGGCGTGTTCTGGCGCCACCTTGTTCCCGTTGTAAGACCACATATCGGGCTGTTCGCATTGGCCGACGGCATAAACCCTGCCGCCTTCCTCCATGACATCGCCTATTTGAATGTCCTTCACATCCTTCGCGGTCCCGTCTTCCATCTTGAATCTTGTTCCTTCGGCGTGACAGAAGATTTTGCCGACGGCCTTGAAAATCTTATCCAGCGGCTTGCCGACGACCTTTTCTTCAAGGCGGGACATTTCCTCGTTCATTTTGCCCTGGAACTTCGACAACGGGTTGTTCTTCCCGCCGATGGCCTTTGACACTTCAATTTCCGTTGCACCGAACCCCGGAACGCCCGTATTCGCCAGAGGCGTCCGGGCTATCTTCTGACTCCATCCCGCCTTGTCGTAGTTCCGGCCAAGATCACCGCCCCAGATGCCGCGGGCCGCATCCGCCGCAGCCATATATCCGATTACAGGCCCCACATTCCCCGCAATCTGTCCTGCAGTTGACCCCAACGTTGACCCGGCTGCTTGCGCCCCTGCATTCGCTGCCGCATTTGCCCCTGCATTCGCAGCCATGTTGCCCGCCGTCGTTCCGGCAAGGGACATTGCCGGTTTTGCTCCGAGCATGGACATCAGATTAACCGTCCCGTTTATGGCACCGGGAGCCGCCGTCTGATAAAGTCCCGTAACCGCATTGGGCGCAATGGACGTCGCAAGCGGTGTCGTGCCAATTAAGCCGTTGGTTAATTTCCCCAGAGCATCCGTTCCCGCCCTCATTAAGCCGCCCGTATTGAGAGGGGATCCAGCCGCTTGCAGAAGCCTGTCTGCTCCAAGTTTGATGGCATTCGTCGCCGCACCCTGCATTTTTCCGCCGGTCATCTGGTCGATGGTCAGGACATTCCCGACAGCGTCGGTCTGCTGCTGCTTCTCCTGTGCAGCCATGGCCTTTTTCGCCATCTTCTGTTGTCGGAGTTCCGCGAGTTTCTTCATCATCAGTTCTTTTTTCTGTAAGGCTCGATCCCCCGCACCGATTGCCGCCGAATTTGAAATCCCCTGCATTTCCTGGGAGGACAAAGGCATCCCGGAAAGCATCGCCCGGCGCCGTGCCTCTGCCAAAAGATCAACTCCGTAGTTCATTAAATGTTTCCTCCTTGTGATGGTTGTAAAAAACAAATTACGGTTTTCCCGGCTAAGCTGTTCCCTTTTCCTACCCCCGGAGGGATGGAGGCCCTAAACTCGAGCCGGACAGGGAGTCAATAAAAAGCTCCAAGGACCCCTGGACAGTCTGATCCACTTGGAGCTTGTCGCCGTAGAGCTTGGGCAGGACCTTCGAGGCGTACCATTTCCGGGTGTCTACCCGGAGGCGGGAACGATTGATATGATCAAGGTTGAAGACGGTCTTAATATTTCCGTCTTTGTCCACGATTTCAATCTTGTCGCGGCTGTTGTCGTCGGCAATGTCCATGATCTCATCTACATAGGCTTCGGCCTGGTCCTGACGGGCTATCGCGTATTGTGCCCCGAAATCAGGATTGTCGTTCTTCCAGTGCATGACGGTCGAGGGCGGAACGCCCACTTCAAGACAGGCACGGCGGAGGGACATGGGAGTCCTCATCAACTCCAGTATCCTGTCCGCCATCTCTTGATTAAATTTTGATCCGTCGCCTTTTTTACGTCCCATAAGTTGCCTCCTTTCAATGCTGGTTATGCCAGCCCACATTATTTTTTTAATTCGTCGAACCTGGAATATTCCCCGTGGAAATAGACTAAACATTCGCCCCCGCGCCCATAACGCGCCTTTTCAAAGCGAACCAACGTAACAGGTTCCAGACTCATGTTTGACAGGTTGGCCGTTTCTTTTCCCTTGTCCTTTTCCCCACTACTTACCATCCGATCGCGGTGAAGAATGATAATCCCATCTGCATCGCTGTGAATTGATGACGAATCTTTGAGGTCTTCCGCTGTCATCGGCTTAGTTAAATCGACCTTTCGGGGTTGTGCTATCAGGATAACCGGTATTTCCATTTCTTCTGCCAGCAGTTTGAAAGCCTGAACAGCAAGCCCGATCTCCTGGACCTGGTTTGTGATGGAGCGACAGAGAAAATGAAGGTGATCGAAGGCGACGAGCTTTAATCCATATCGTTTGACTGCCTCTCGTAGAATTTCAATGATCCCGTCAATATTAGGCTTCGCAACGGCCCGGCCCAGGTAGAGGGGTTTCCCTAAGTATGCGTTCTGGGTTTTTTGAATTTCACTGATCCCGATGTTTTCCACCCCCGTATAAGCCTGGACAATCTTCTCCGTGACAGCCCCGATATTCATTTCCAGTGAGAAAAAGAGGCTTGGCGTTCCTGTAAACGCTTGGTGTGTTGTAATTTGAAGAGCGAGAGAGCTTTTACCTACTCCCGGCGGTGCGGCTATTACCCAAAGTTCACCCGGCTTCATGCCTCGTGGGTTCAGACGGTCGAGGGATGGCAACCCGGTTAAAAGTCCCCTGGCTTGCTCAGGGCCTCGATGATCATTTTCCAATTGTTCAAGGCAATCCGTGAAAGAAGAAACCCCCTGGACATCAAAATGCTTTGCTTCGGCAACGACTCGATAGAAATCCGCTATGTCATGCCCGGTCCGGAAATATTCATTCACGTCCTGGCCATCCGGCAGGACCACGTTAAAGCATCGATCATACCCCAAACGCCGCGCCGCTTCCCTGGCACCCTTTTGGCCCGCCTCGTCCGGGTCATAACAGAGGATAATTTTGGCAACGCCTTTAAGTTGATCGATCCACTCGGGTTGAAACGATCCTGCCCCGGTTGTAACGGCAACAACGTTTTTCTCTCCCTGGTCCCATAATGAAACCGCGTCAAGCTCGCCTTCGCAAAGATAAACCATAGGCGGTTTTTCCTTTAAAACATCCTGATTGAAAAGGATCGAAGGACAGCCTGGAACCCGTCTGAAAGTCTTTTCCCGTGGTGGTATCGATCGACTCTTGATATTTTTCAGGTACCCGTCGGAAAAGTGGGGAATGGTCAACCACTTTTCACTGTCTTTGCTGATTTCAAGGCCGATTTTGAAATGATCAATGGCGGTCATGCTGATTTTCCTTGTATCCGTCACATAGGCCAATGCTGAAGGATCACCTTTAAGTCTCTCATTTGCCTTTAAAGCCCTTTCAGTGGCCAAGATGACCTTGGGGTTGTCCTTCTCCGGGAAAGCCTGTTTTATGCCCTCTGATGACTTTAAAACTGGTTTGTTCATGGGGTGCCGTTCCTGAGTATGATTGTAGTCGCCCAAATATTTTTGAAGAGTGATCAGGTTTCCTTTCTCGTTGCATTTGTGGCAAAAGAAAGCCCCCTCGTCTTGATCCATATAGAAGTGACCCTTGGGATCTCCGCAGAAGGGGCAGGTTTTTAAAATAACCTGGCCGGATTGAAAACTGTAATCCAAACCCTTTCGTTGAACATAGTCGAGTGCGCTCATAAGATCGTGAACCCCTGGTTTCTGTAATGTTCATCGAGTAAAGCGCTTCCCGATGACTTCCTAACTTGTCCACTTGTGCTGGTGTCCTCCGGTTTTGCATTGCAGATGATCCCCAGAAGATACTTTTCGTTTTTGCCCTGTCCGGCATACCCTTTTTCAAGGTAGATCCTAATCCCGGCAATAACCTGGGCTACCGGATATTTCTCCCACTGGCGGAGGATGTTTAGTTTAACGGCTTCTGCGATGTGGTTCGTTTTTCTGGTCGATGCTATAGTCTGGAATGCCTGGTTGACAATTTCCTGGTCAGGATATCTTTCCTGCAGGACAGAAATTTTAGAAGAAACCGTCGAGGGGTTTTTATCATTATTGTTACATTCTTTAGCTAATTGCCCTAGTTCGTCAGAAGGTCTGCCCTGGTCCCTGCCCTTGTAACTTTTTGAATCTTGATAAGTGTCGTAATTTATTATTGAAATAAGCAATCCGACGTATGCCCTTGTAAGTGCAGAAGGTCTGCCCTGGTTCGGCGAAGTCCCTGAAATAGCGGGTTGAACTAAAATCATGTTCTCTAATTGAAGCCAGGCAAGGATCATTCTTATCTCTTTTTGTGTTGGGCGATTGATGGTCTTGTTAAATTGATAAGCTAGGGCTTCGGTTATTTCTGAATAGGTCGTTATAAGCTGGCCTCGGCTCAAGGTGCGCCCTTTGTAGGTGTGCCCACTTTCGAAAGCAGCGTTACCTATTAACCACAAGAACAATTTAAAATATTGCGGTGGCTTTCTCCAAATACCCGAAGCATAGATATTTCGCGCCACAAAGAAAGAGCCGCCGGGGACGAAACGTTCAGGATTCATCGCTTCAACCTTCCTGGCAATTGATAGGCCCTGGGATCGTTGAACCTTGCATTCATGAGGTGGCAAAGGTCTTCTTCCGTCGCCCGGACCTGTCCGTGATCGTCTGCGAGTTCGGCAAGAAGGAGAAACATATTCGCCGCTGCCGGGTCTTTCCGAAATAGCCGGGAGTAATCGCGCCGGAATTTACGATTCAGTCGAAAACAGCTGGTCATTGTCCATTCTCCCGCCCATAGGCGTCTTTCTTTTGGATGGCCACTTCTCTGTTATGTTCCACTGATTGCCCCCGACGCAGTGCGTTATAAAACTCATCACTCGTCAAAAGCAGAGACTTACCGTCAGTCTTGACCATTACCGCGCCTGTTGGGTGTGTGATGATCATTGCTCCCCCCTGCTTATCCTGTCCAGAAGCTCCATGATGTCCTTTACAGCCCATGCCGTAGTCCTTGCCGAAAGGTGGATCCCAGGCGGGTAAAGGCCCGATTTTACACCAGCAAGCCATGTTGATCGCGAAACCGGGAAGATTGCCAGGACCTGCCGAAGTCTGAGGAAGCCGATTGTTTCTGCCATATTAATTAACCCTCCTCATGGTCTTGTTTTTACATAGTTCCTTCTCCAGAATTTCAATTTCCTTTTCTGTTAGAAAGATGAGTTGCTTTTTCAGGAATATCTTGCGTTCTAGATAGTCCTTCTGAAATCCTTCCAATTCTCGGGGTACTTTAACCGTGTGCATAGCCTGGTCCTCCTAATGAATTATTCCCTTAAGAGGTATGTGGGATTTTTTTAAGGTAAGGCGAAATTGATGGTGTAAGTTTTTTTGAGATATGTGTGGACTATCAGAATAAATGTAGTGAATTTGAAATGATAGAACTAATTAAAAAGAAGGGCTATGTTGCTATGTAACTATAAAATAGTTTTTGGATGTTTTTTTTATGAATTTCTACATTACGGAGCGATTTTTTTAGATCTTGAACAATTTCGTGATTCTTTTTACCTTGCAGCATGAGTTGCCAGACTAAATTCTGTTCTTTAGAAAGTGTCGCACTAAAATTTATTAACTTTTCTGGGAGGTCTTTTTCTAATAGCGCATCGAGAGCAGTGTGCTTTGTCGCAAAATACTTTTCTGTTCTCTCTACTTCTTCTAGATCTTCTTCGAGCTCTTCGTTAATGAGTTCACTATCATAGACTAGCATAGATCGATTGTCGATCCATGATTTAAAGAAGTTAAGCAGCATTCTTTTTAAGTGTCCCCTTTGCCCATTTTTACCACGTATCCATAGAATAAAGTCAGGTTGCACGCCCGGGAAATCCCTAATCCGTTTTTCCAATTCTCCCATCGGTATGTCTATAAAAACAGATTCTATCCACTTAATACATTCTTCTTCAGTTCCAATCTCAGGGAATTCACCCTTATGCCATTCATTCAAAGCAAGATCAGCCATTTTTTTTTGGTTAAGTAGATCTCTTAATTCCGGTGGTTTATAGTCAGGATCAAAGCCTGTGGGTTCATCCCAAGCGCGTCCTTTCCTCGGGCCCTTATATTTAAGAGCGAATTCTTTTGCCACTTCTTGTGCTACCCTGTCGCGAATCAGGAATCCATCTCCTTTAACATCTTCTAACCCCTCCCAAGGTTCATCATACTCAAAGTCCTTCATTTTTTTCTGACATGCTTCCTCATGCTCATTTTCTGCATATTCTTCTAAATAATTTGGATTTTTCCCTGATCCTGATTGTCCTAGAAGGTTGTCTCGATGAGATACTGAGTGAAGAGAATTGAGGTCTAGATGTCTGTACTCCTGAACCTTAGTTTTAGAATCAAAGTAATCATTTATGGCTGTCTTTCTATAATATCGCTGACAGGCATCACTCAAAACAATGGATATAAAGGCTTGTTGAGCGTAGAATTCCCATTCTTCAAGTTGAAAAGTTTCATACTTTGACCAAATTTTACGAGTAATATCTTTTATTACTGGCTTGAAGAGTTTTAATAGAAAGATTTCAGGCCTTTCCTCTTCTGGGATAAAATCATTTTCATCTTTCCTTGCTTCCCTTACGACATCATTCAATGCTCTGACAAGTTCCTTATATTGTTCACTTTCTAATTTGCCGCGTAAATATACAGGAAATAGTTCTTCAATTCGTTTCCTTATCTCTGAGATGTTAATCATTTGATTCACCACTTTTAAGTTATTGAGCATTGTTATTTAAGCACTTAAACCCCATAACTTCCATGCACTGCTGGAATTTCCCTGGAATACGCACCTTATCAACAGCCCACCCGATACCATAACCGATCGGCCCTCCCGCCATAAGCAAACCTTTTTTCGACGGAACAACAAGTTGATTGCAGTCCTCAACAGCCAAGTCAAACGACTTCTCTTTTCCAACCTCAATATGATATTCCCCAGCCAATGGGGTATATTTTGATGGTTTCCGTAATGCTTCAAAAAATACCCCATCATCACCACATAGATATCTTTCCGTAATTCCCCGTTTTCTAAAGGCGGCAACCATGCCCATATTTTTATATTCCATGGCCCAGAAATAAAGAGAATGACTGTCTATTATCTGCTCTAAAGGATCAACATTTGGTAAAGACAAAAGATATTTTCCGAGATCACAATCCTTGCATTCAACAGTGGCATAAAAAAGTGCAGAGTAACCATCAGTGGGTTTTGCGGACGGATCAGCGCCATGTTCCACCAGATATTTTACCATTCCAACATCACAGGATTGTGCGGCATAAATGAGCGGTGTATATCCGTTTCCGTCCGGTGCATTGATATCCACGCCTTTTTCAATAAGCACTTTGGCGATATCCCATTTCCCCAACATCGCCGCGGCTGTTAATGGCGTGTACCCATAAGAATCGCGGTCGCTCATCGATGTGCCTGAATTAATAAGACTCTGTGCCTGAGAAACGTTTCCTTTGTAAATTGCATTGTGAAGTGCATATTGGGTGTTCTTTGACCCTGATGCACAGGCCGTCAATGTGATAACAAGGAGCGTTACGAATAATTGTTTCATGATTTCCCCCAGTGAATGGTTTGTTGAAATAAACATTTGAATTGATTCCGTTATACGGTTCTATGAATAAATAAAACCTTTCCTTCTTGTTTCAATCCGTCTAGGTAATCAGCCCACTGCTGCATCATTTTCCGACGTTCTGCAAGATGCTGTGTCCTGTTATAGCTTCGCCCCAATGCGTCCGGCACTTTATGGGCAAGCTGAGCTTCGATTACATAGGGCGAAACGTGTAAGACCTCATCAAGTATTGTCCTGGCCATCGCCCGGAAACCATGTCCGCTCATGTTTTCTTTGTCGTAACCCATGCGCCTGAGTGCCGCTAAAACGGCGTTATTTGACATTGGCCGGTCAAATGATCGGCCTGACGGAAAGACATACCTACTTGCGCCTGTCAGTTCTTTGAGCTCCTTCAATATTTCAACGGCCTGTTTTGAAAGGGGCACAAGATGGGGCTCTTTCATCTTCATTTTCTCTGCGGGTATATTCCAGGTGGCCTCATCAAGGTCTATTTCCGACCATTCGGCTTGACGTAGTTCCCCAGGTCGGACAAACACCATGGGGGCAAGTCTCAGGGCGCACTTAACGACGAAATGCCCTTGGTAGCCGTCCAAAGCTCTCAAAAGGGGTGCAACTTCTTTCGGGTCGGTAATAGCTGCATGGTGACTTTCTTTTGGTGGGGGAAGTGCCCCGCGCAAGTCGGCAGCTTGATCGCGTTCGGCCCTTCCGGTTGATACTGCATAACGGAAAATTCTTCCGAGTAATCCCCTGGCCCTGTGAGCCGTATCCAATGCCCCTCGGCTTTCTATGCGGCGTAATACCGCTAGAAGTTCAGGGGGTGTTATACTTGATATAGGGCGCTTCCCGATCCATGGAAACAAATCCTTTTCCATGAGATTCAGGGTTTTATCAGCATGGCCTTTGACCCAGGTATGCAAGAATTTCCCGTACCATTCGCGGGTAATGACCTCGAAAGTTTCTGTTTCTTCAGTGTCGGCCTGCTTCTGGGCTTTGCGAAGGACAGCCGGATCAATACCATGAGCAATATTCTTTCTAACATCATCTCTCCGTCGTCGGGCTTCCAGAAGGGAGATTACTGGATATGACCCCAAGGCGATCAACCTTTCTTTTCCTTCAAAGCGATACTTCAACCGCCACAGCTTCCCGCCGGTTGGAGTAACCAGAAGAAAAAGACCTCCACCGTCAAAAATCTTGTACTCTTTGGCCTGTGGTTTTGCTGTCCGGGCCATCACTTCTGATATTGGCGTGATCCTTTTAGGCATGGGCGTTTACCTCCTTTTGGGGGTATGGGGTTTGACATGGGGGTGTCTGCATCAGAAATATACCCCCACCGGAGACGGATTTTGATAAACTTTATAACACTTGGTTGGATAAACGGCAAGAAAAAACCCGCTATTTCTAACGGGTTTTGGACTATATAGAATCCTGTTGGATTTGTTTCTGGTAGGCGGTACTGGGATTGAACCAGTGACTTCTACCGTGTGAAGGTAGCACTCTCCCGCTGAGTTAACCGCCCGAAGTGGCCTCTGTATATCTTAAAGAACGATCATTATCAAGAAAAAACATGGCAAGAGATAAATCGAATATAGAGCAATATATTCATATTGTTACGTGCTATTTTCCGGGAATAAAGACTTCTGGTGCCATGATGGCTGTATCCGTTCAGTCCGTTTTGTGGTGCGGTCAGTCTCCTTTTAGGAGATCACCGTACATGTCCACGCGCCGATTGTTCAGAAGATGGTTGTATACGTTCAGCCGCTTGTTCCGGGCCTGTTTGATATCGATGTCGGCGAAACCGATCTCGTCCTGGTCAACGGATGCCCGGTAGAGAAGGTTTCCCTGGGGACCTGTGATCTGACTTCGGCCTGTGTAGGTGAGAACCTTGTCACCCCGGCGCTCATCGCCTGTACGGTTGGCCGTGACGGCAAAAAAACGGTTTTCCAGGCAGCGGGTGATCATGCCGTCCTGGCAGAAAGGAAGGACGAGGTTTGCGCAGTGGCAGATCACGTCGGCGCCCTTCAAGGCGAGAATGCGGGCCGATTCGGGGAAAAACCAGTCGAAACAGATCATGACGCCGATCTTGCCGATGCCGGTATCATAGACGGGGAAGGGCAGATCGCCCGGTGTGAACCAGAGCTTTTCCTCGCTGAAAAGATGGATTTTACGGTAGGTGCCGAGATGGCCCTGGGGCGAGACGGCGACGGCCGAGTTGAATATCCGGTCCCCGGAGCGTTCCACCAGACCGGCGACGATGTATTGTTTCTTCCGTCCGGCCAGGTCAATCAGCAACCTTGATGTTTTTCCGTCCGGTACGTTCTCGGATAAATCCCAGGCTTCTTCCTTGGTGAGAAACAGGTACCCTGTATTGAAGCACTCGGGGAGGACCAGGACCTCCGCCTCGGATTTCAGGATCAATTCCTCCGCTTTGGCAAGATTGCGATCCACCTGTCCGAAATAAGGTTCAAACTGGACAAAACCGACTTTCATTCCTTCTGAACTCCTGTTTGATGTTCTTCCGATGGGACCTTTCCAGAATGACCGGTGGCAGCCAAACGCTCAGCGGATAACACCCATGGTCCTCTCCAGGCGGGCCTGGCTGATGTGGTAAATGCCGAGGGCGTTGGCATGATCCGATTTCGCCCGTGTGAGGATGGTCTGGGCGTCGAGGACTTCCGTGGAGGTTGCTACCTGTTCCTGATATCGCTCCCTGTTGATCCGATAATTTTCTTCCGCCTGTTCGATCGCCTTGCGGGAGACAAAGATCTGCTTTTCCGCTTCCTTCACGATCAGGTAAGCGTCCTTGACTTCCAGAACGATCTGGTCCCGCACGTTCAGAAGGGCGTCTTTGGTCTGGTTTTCCCGGGCCAGGCTGTAATCGACCCGGAATTTTGTCTTGCCCCACTCCCAGAAATCCCAATTGGCGACGGCCATGACCTGCCAGCTTTCCTGCTTCTGATAATCGCTGCCCGACACGTCCGGGTCGTCTCCGAACTTTGAGTAATTCCCGACGACCGAAACGGATGGGAAGTAACCGCTTCTTGCAATCCGGACGAGTGACTGAGCCTGGTCGACCTGCAATTGATAGGTTTTCAGTTCGGGCCGGTTCTCCAGTGCCGTTTTTAGACAATTATCCAGGGATGCCTGGAAGGGGTTATCCGTTAAGGTGTCTTCCAGGATGACGTCTGTGGCGATGTCCCGGCGGAGAACCGTGTTGAACCTGGCCTTGGCCAATTCAAGGCCGTTTTGGGCGTGGACCAGGTTCTGTTCCCCGTTTGCCAGTTCCACTTCCGAGTAAAGAAGATCGTTCTTGGGTATCAGGCCGACATCGAAGAATTGCTGTGCCGTGTTGCGGTGCGCCTTCAACAGTTCCACGGATTGTTGTGCCGCTTCCAGGACCTTTCCTGCCCTGAGAACATTGAAGTAGGAGGTCTTGACTTCCTCAACGATGTTTTGAACGGTTTTTTCCTCTTCGCTTCTGGAAGCGTCCAATCCCTGCCTGTAAAACTGATAATTGGCCAGGATGGATCCCCCGGCAAAGACGGGCTGCGTGGCTTCGACTGTCCAATTGTAATTATTCCTGGTACCTACGGGAATGGTGATCCAGTTGCCGGGAAGAACTCCCTGTGTGGTCATCGTAGGCTCCTCGTGCAGCCGGGTGTAACCGTAGGAGGTGCTGAATTTCGGCAGAAAGGCCGTGACGGCCTCGTTTTTCTGCGCCTGTGCGCCCTTGACGGCTTCCCTGGCGCCGTCGATGATCACGCTGTTTTTCAGAGCCGTATCGATGCTCTCCCGGAGGGTCAGAGCGGGGTCTTCTGCCGAAACTCCAGCGGGTCTAAGCAGAATCAGGAGCGCGGTTACGATGAGTCCTCCAACCTTCAAGCCTTGACGCATAAACCGTTTCATGTTCTCTAACTCCCCGAAGTAAAGAAATGCAGCTCAGATTCTTATCGAATGACATTTTTGTCAAGGATATTTTCAGGAAAGAGTTTCCGAAACAGGGGGACTAATGTATAATTCGAACCATTTGATGGACGGGGGGCAAATATGCCAAAACAGTTCAAGAAAAGATCCCGTAAAGCAGGGCTGCCGCCGGGGGCGCTGGTCCATATCGGGGAAAAGTGGTCGGAGCAGGCCCGGATCTCCGTCATGCAGTACAACGAGGAAACGCTGCAGGAAAAGGAGTTGGCGGATGTTCGGGAACTGCCCGTGCCGTCCGGCGCGTCCCTGACGACCTGGATTCACGTGGACGGGTTGCACGATACGGCGATGCTGGAGCAGTTAGGGGAAAAATTTGATCTCCATCCGCTCGTGCTGGAGGACATCCTGAACACGGATCACCGTCCCAAGATGGAGGACATGGGGCCTTACATCTTTGTGGTTCTGAAATGTTTTGCCGCTGATGTTCCGGCGGTGGCTGAGGTCAAGGCGGAACAGGTCAGCCTCATTTTGGGGCCCGACTATGTCCTGTCCCTGCAGGAGAAAGAAAGCAACCTCCTGGCACCCATCCGGGAACGTATCCGCCAGAATAAAGGGAGAATCCGGAAGGCGGGCGCGGATTATCTGGCCCATGCCATCCTCGATGCGGTGGTTGATTCGTATTTCCTGGTCCTGGAAGATATGGGTGAAGAAATTGACGCCTGCGAAGAAAGTCTGGTCAATCATCCCCGTTCGACCATTCTGAGGCGGATTCATTACCTGAAGCGAAATATGACGATCCTACGCAAAGCCGTGTGGCCCCTGCGGGAAGCAGTGGCCGCCCTGGAACGGAGCGAGTCGTCCCTGATCGCGGAAGCGACGAACATCTATCTCCGTGACGTCTATGACCACACCATTCAGGTCATGGACACGATTGAAAGCTACCGGGATACCCTTTCGGGGATGCTTGATGTTTATCTTTCCAGCCTGAGCAACCGCATGAACGAAATCATGAAGGTTCTCACGATCATTGCGACGATTTTCATCCCCCTGACCTTTCTCGCAGGTGTTTACGGCATGAACTTCGACTATATGCCGGAGCTGCGGTGGCGGTGGGGATACTTCATGGCTTGGGGGGTGATGATCGCCGTTGCCCTTGTCATGCTGAAGCTGTTCCGGAAGAACAGGTGGCTGTAGATAAACAATCCGCTTGAGTCATTCCGGTCAGGCATAGCGCGACCCGGAATCCGGGTAAAGGAAATCATGTTCTGCGGATGGGTCCCGGATCAGGTCCGGGACGACAAAAAACCATCTTCCACCCGGCTTTACCCTTGAAGGGGAAGAAACGATTGTGGTGATCCTGAGCAGATTGAGTAAGTCGGATTATTCCTGGTGGCTTTGCAAAAAGTCCATTCCCTGTTTGTCATGCTGAGAAGCGTCCGCGACGAAGAATCTCCTGGGAAACAGATCCTTCGCTCCCGCTCAGGATGACAAGATAAAAAAGTTTGTGACTTCTTTACGAAATCGTTATTCCTTCAGCCCCAGCTTTTTCAGCTTGTACCGCAGCATCCGCTCGCTGATACCGAGGATTTCGGCGGCCCGGCTCTGGTTGTTTCCGGCATCATCCATGGCGTTCTGGATCAATTTTCTTTCG
>Ga0302253_1001415_pt1 | contig 14537 bp, 11 predicted proteins | sample AAG_RA_Trp_MG_FD_193537 | JGI IMG/M metagenome (GOLD analysis project Ga0302253, IMG submission 193537) | Enriched activated sludge microbial communities from anaerobic digester in WTTP, New Holstein, Wisconsin, United States - AAG_RA_Trp | ecosystem: Engineered > Bioreactor > Anaerobic >...
CTATTACCAAACTGGGAATTCATACACGGCTTCATCTCTTGTCTCGGGAACAACATATTATTTGCGAATTCAAACAAAAGATGATGCGGAAAATATTTCTGATGAAATTTGGCAGCCGTTTATTTATAAATTTGATAATACTGCGCCAACTAATCCGTCAACAGTAACAGTCGATCCTTCATATTACACGTCTTTAAATAATTATACTTTTTCTTGGAGCGGCGCAGAAGATTCAGGCTCCGGAATAAAAGATTATTGTTATAAGTTGGGTACTGATGGTTCTGAAGAATGTGGAGTTACGGTTGCATCAATGAGTGGTTCTTTTGCTTATCAAACAGGAAATAATATTTTATATTTAAGAGTAAGAGATAACGCTGATAATGGAGCAACAAGCTATATTCCAACAACTTACTATTATAGTTCTACTGCTCCAGGAGCCCCAACTAATTTAACCGTGGAACCTGAATCAAATACCGTTAATGAGTTTTCTTTTTCTTGGGATCCTCCGACGTTTTATTATGGAGCTCAAGCAAGTTTAAGATATTACTATTCGATAAATGCCTTACCAACTTCAAGAAATGTTAATCAAACAGGTCTTTCAACAACATATTTAGCAACAGACGCTTACGCTACTTTACCTGGAGAGAACATACTTTATGTTGTGGCAAAAGATGAAGCTGGAAATATCGATTACAACAATTATGCACAAGTTAGTTTTACAGCAGACACTTCAGCCCCCGGTGCACCTACAAAAGCGGATATTGCCGATATTTCTGTAAAGTCGTTAGAAAGTTGGAAATTGGCTCTTTCTTGGGAGGCACCGACTTCAACAGGGTCTGGAGTTTCTGCGTACAAAGTATACCACTCAACAACAGGGGATGCTGATTGCACAAATAATTTTGATGATTTTACTTATCTTGCATCAACAACAGGAAAGTCTTATGTTGACACGGATTTAACACAGGAAATTCATTATTACTGCGTCAAGGCATGCGATTCAACAAATAATTGCTCGGCTGTTTCCGATACTGTTTCTTTGTATCCGGACGGAAAATGGGATTCAGCTCCCGATATGACTGCCAGCCCATCGGCAACCGTTAAAACCAAATCAGCAAATATAACTTGGTCAACAAGCCGTACTTGCAGTTCATTTGTAAAATATGGAAAATCTGCAGATAGTTACGATCAAGAAGTGGGATCTTCAACACAAGTTACGTCACACGATATTGATTTAATTGGTCTTGATCCCGGTACGACATATCATTATAAAGTTTTATACACAGATGAAGATGGAAATACCGGTGAGTCATCTGATCAAGACTTTACAACAAATCCGGCTCCTTTTATATCTTCGGTAAAAGTAACTAGTGTGTCTTTATATTCGGCATATATAACCTTTACAGTTAAAAATGCTTCACAGATAAATATGAAATACGGCAAGACCCTTTCTTATGGTGGCATCAAAACGATGTCAACTTCGATAACAGAATCTACTTACACAGTCTTACTTGATAGCTTAACCGAAGGAACATTGTATCATTTACAGCTCGAAGCGGAAGACGAAGAAGGAAATGTGTTTACAGGAGATGATTATACTTTTAAAACATTACCCGTTCCGAAGATTAGTAATTTATCAATTCAGCAGGTGGTAGGAATGCCAACGGCAACGTTAAGAATTACCTGGACATCAAATACATCAATAACATCAATAATTACTTACTATCCATCGACAAATCCGGAGCTTGCTAGAGATCAAATTAGTCTTACTCCTAAAACAAAACACGAAATGATTTTGACTGACTTAAAAGATAGTATGGAATATACGGTAATAATTAAAGGTAAAGATAAAGCAAACAATGAGGCTAAAAGTACTCCCCAGAAAGTGAAGACAGCTATTGATTTTAGGCCCCCCGAAATAATAAATATGAGCGTTGAAAGCACTATTATCGGGGTTGGAGACGAAGCTAAAGCACAAATAGTAGTAAGTTGGGATACGGATGAACCAGCAACTAGTCAAGTGCAATATGCGGAAGGAACAGGAACTACTTATGGTCAAAGTACGCAAGAGGACACAAGTCTTACGACGAATCACATAGTTACAATTACAGGTCTTTCTCCAGCCAAAATTTATCATTTACAAGCTTTGTCAAAAGATAAGGCCGGAAATTTGGGTCAATCTTACGATAGCGTTACTGTTACGCCAAAAGCAACAAAGGCAGCGCTGGATCTTGTTATAAATAATTTGACTAATACATTTGGTTTCTTAGGCGGATTACCGTTTTTTAAATAATTATGGAAGAAAATAAAGGAAGTATTTTAATACAAATTCAAGATATACATAAAACCTTTAATGTAGGCAGCGGACAGGTAGAGGTTTTAAAAGGAATTAATATGAGTATTAAAAAAGGTCAATTTGTTATTATTTTCGGACCATCCGGTTGCGGAAAATCAACACTGCTTCACACGCTTTTAGGGCTTGAAGCTCCAACCTCGGGAAAAGTCTTAATGGAAAATCAAGACTTTTATGCAATGACAGAAGACGAAAGAAGTATTTACAGAAGACATAAGGTTGGAATGATTTATCAGCAGGCGCTTTGGGTTAGTTCATTTAACGTTTTTGATAATGTTTCTTTCCCTTTGCACTTAATAGATGTAGAGCCAGAAAAAATCCAGCAAAAAGTTATGGAATCGTTAACTAAAGTTGGTATGCAAGATTGGGCGAATTATGCCCCAACTGAACTTTCTTCTGGACAACAGCAAAAAATAAGCCTTGCTAGATCTTTAATGATAGATCCTGTTTTAATTGTCGCAGACGAACCGACGGGAAATTTAGACACAGTTTCGGGTCAGGAACTTATTCAAATGTTTTTAGGATTAGTAGATCAAGGAAAAACAATAGTTATGGTTACTCACGATTTGGAATATTTAAAGTATGCAACAAATATCTTTCATATAGTTGATGGACAGGTAGTAGAGGAATATTCTCCTAAGAAAAAATATAAACTTGAAGGGTTAGGTATGAAAAAGGAAATAAATAACGGTTCGTCAAAAATAGAATCAAATGTTCGTGATACGAGTTTCTTAAAAAAACTTAATTTATAAAATGAAAAACTTTTTACAAAAAATGAAAAACATAAATAATTATAAAAAGGTTCCAGTTATTTTAATTAAGTCATTTCCTAAAATTGTTAAGAATTTTTACGTTTTCTCTACATTTTTCTTTCTTTTAATCTTTTTTGCTTTAGAAAAGATCCTAGGATTTATAAAAAGATTGCCTCTTGTTGGTATTCTCTTTAAAAAACTTGAAAAACTGTGGCTAAAAGGACCTGATAAGATTTATCGGAAAGCATTTGCTAAATTTGACAGGATTGGAGATTCCGAAGTAAAAAGATCATATTTAATTTCTATTGCCCATAAAAATCTTACAGCAAAAAAAGCCCGATCAACAATTACTATTCTTGGTATGTCAACTGGCGTTGGCGTAATTGTACTCCTTTTATCTCTTGGTTATGGAATAGAAAAACTGGTTATTAGTAGAGTAGCAACATTGGAAGAATTAAAGATAGTCGATGTCTCGACCAGTTCAAGTACAGCTTTGAGATTAAACAAGGACCTGTTTAATAAAATTAAAAAAATGGATAAAGTAAGTGAAGTTATTCCTTTAACATCTTTTGTTGGAAGAGTTAGTTTTAATAAGGCAAAGACAGACGTTTTGGTTTATGCAGCCTCAAATAAATACCTGGAGCTATTAAAGATAAATCTGTTAAAGGGAAAATTATTTGACAAAAGTAATACTTTGTCATTTATGGACAAGGAAGTTGCCGGTGCGTCTGTTGATATCCCCGGCGCTTATTATGGAAAAGAAGTTAAAGCCGGCGAAAGTATATTTTTTAATATTAATCCTGAAAAACCGATTATTGCCTGGAGCGATTGCAGTACTAATTCGAAAATACTTGGATATGTGCCAAGGGTTGAGGGTGGATTTCAGGGTAAAGAATACTGGGGGAGTAGATACTTTGTTTCCGGGGAAGAAAGACGGGAAGCTTATGATAATGAAAAAAACATTTATTTAGCAAAATGGATAAAGGCAGAATTACCTCTTTTTATAAAGACTGCAGATGATTCTTTAAGACCAGTAATAGACGAAAACGGAACCCAGAAATGGGAAACTGTATGTATTCAGCAGATTGATTTAAGTAAAGAAGACAAGAATAAATTGAGGATAAAAGAGGTTTTGGGTGAGTCAACAGAAAGCGCTGAATTAACTTCTCTTGATTCTTTTACGAATGAGGCCAGTGATTCTGCTTCCCTAAGTGAAACCTTTGAATCTGTTGTGGTCGGAACAGACTCAGCGGGGGTATCTTTGGTTGAGCTAGCTGCTTCTGCATCTGCTTCAACTAAAAAATCATCAGAGATTGTTTTCAAAAGCCAACCTTCCGGAAAAGCGTTAATTTCATTAGGAATGCTTGCCTTGTTAAATATTCCTCAAGATAGTGCGATTGGAACAAAATTTAAGGTTCAGTTTGTTATTTCCAAAAACTTATCTTCCAAGCTTGAGACAAAAGCAACCACAAATGAGGTTGAATACGAAATTTTAGGCTTAATAAACGATCCATCGTCCCAATATCTTTACATCCCGATTAATGATATTACTAAGCTTGAGATTGATAATTTTTCCCAAATGAAGGTGGTTTTAGCAGATACTTCAAATATGGTAAAAATCAGAAAAAATATTGAAAATCTTGGTTTTAAAACAAATAGCACTGCAGATACCGTTAGTCAGATTGAGGGGATCTTTGCAAATGTCAGATTGATTTTGGGTTTATTAGGAATGGTTGCTTTAGTAGTGGCATCTTTAGGCATGTTTAATACTTTAACAGTATCACTTTTAGAAAGAACCAGGGAAATTGGGGGAATGAAAACAATGGGTATGATTTCGGAAGAAGTTAAAGATCTTTTTTTGGCAGAGGCAATGATAATGGGCTTGTCAGGAGGAGTTGGCGGATTAGCAATGGGTTACTTGGCTGGAAAGATCCTTTCGATACTTGTTTCGTTTATTGCTCTTTCAAAAGGAGAGGGAATTATTAATTTAACTTATATTCCTTTATTTTTAACGATATTTATTTTAATAATGTCGTTTATAGTAGGAATGGTAACTGGCTTGTATCCTGCTTGGAGAGCAAAGAAAATATCTGCACTTAATGCCTTGCGTTATGAATAATTTTACTTAATAATTAATATATAAGATATGAAAAAGCGATTAGTAAAAAAAACAGGAGAGCTGGAAAAAATGGAAAAAGTTGTCGAAAAAGAGCTCGTAAAAAAGAGAAGTCTTAAAGATATTCTTGGCTTAATAATAATATTTTTAGTTATTTGTCTAACTACTTTTTTTATTACAGTTTTAATTTTATTCGGTAAGATTAATTTGAATATTGTTAAACATAAGGTAACCTCGGATATTTTCCCAAAAATTATTTCAATTCAAGACTGGGGAAGTTTTGAGTCGTCATTAAGCGTGGAAAGATCCCTTGTTGCAGAAGAATTTGATCCTTATGAGTTAATTCTAAAATTTGATAAAAACGAGACAGATTTTACGCTTGTTGACTTAAGGGAAAAAGAATTATTTTTAAAGGAACATATTAAGACTGCAATAAGCTTTCCGGTTAACCCAAGTTTAAAAAACAAAACAGATAACGTTAATGATTTAATTAATATGCTTTACCAAAAAGACATTGGTAAATATGTAATTGTTTATGGTGATTTTTCTTCATCTAGGGCAACTAAGGAAATTGCTGGTAAGTTAAAAGAAAGAGGATTACCTGCTTATGCGTTGTCGATTGGCTGGAATGAATGGAGACATTTTAGAAATCTTTGGCTTCCGGAAAGTAAGTGGAATGAGTTTGATGCCAGTAAATACTTAACCATAAACGAGGAATAGTTTTATATATTAATAAATATTTTGATACATTAATTAATGGACTTTAAATTTATAAAAAACAAGATTTCCAAAACATGGGTTATTTCTGCCCCAAGGAGAGCAAAAAGACCTGATATAGCAAAAGGATCGGAACCGGTTTGCCCATTTTGCATTGGAAACGAGAGCCTAGAACAGGAGGTATTTAGAATAGGTGGAGAGCCGGGTGATAACAGATGGCAAGTAAGAGTTATTCCTAACAAATTTCCTTTTACACTGATTCATGAAGTTATAATTCATTCTCCTGATCATCACAAAAATTGGGATGAATTACCGGTGTTTCATTCGGAATTAATTTTAAAGACCTACAGACAGCGCTATATAACCCATCAAGATAAGGGATTAGTGTATATTTTTCATAATCACGGGAAAGGCGGAGGAGAAAGCCTTCCACATCCGCATAGCCAATTGGCAGTTGTTCCAAATGATATAGAAATGGATATTCAAGAGCTTGATTCTCCATCAAAGGAGGATTTTGCACAGGAAACAGATAATTTTACGATATTTTGTCCTTCTTACAGCCAATGGCCAGAAGAAATCTGGATTTTTCCCCAAAAGAGAGGCAGAATCTTTGGAGAAATTACTGATTCGGAAATTAAAGATTTAGCAAGAATCCTTTACAGATTAATTCAGATAATGGATTTAAGGCACGGAAATGAATTTCCTTTTAATTTTTATATTTACCCGAAAAATGATTGGTACTTAAGAATTATTCCAAGGTTTAAGACTCTTGGCGGGTTTGAGTTGGGTACGGGAGTATTTGTTAATACTCAAGATCCAAAAGAAACAATAATGTTTATTAAAGAACACTTTAAAGAGCCTAACGAAAAAGAAATCCGAACAAAACATCAAGCCCAATACAGAAGAGGGGTGTAATTATTTTCCAATTATTACAACCTTAAAGGCTTTAAGCAATCTTTTTCGAAGTAAAAATAGAATAATTAAGACCGCTAGTGCAATAGCAGCTTCTTTTACAGGAAATGCCCAAAACGCAACGTTTGCGGTTAATGTTTTGTTGCTTGCGCCATAGAAGAGTGAAGCATTTGCTGTGTACTTTCCAATCATAAAATTTGATTTCCAATCTGCATAGATTTTTCTGTAAACCCCTGGTAAAATATTTTGTCCTTCGACCGGAATTACATCTCTTCCACCGAATGAATCTTTAATCTCAATTGTTCCTACCGGTTTAATGTGAACGGAGCTATTATTTTTAACTCGGGATGTAAACTTAACAGGTCCTTGAATATAAAAATTTTTGTCTGTTGTGAACGATTCTAGATTTGCCTCTTCATTTACCGGTCCGGGAATTTTGCTTAAAATCAAGGCTCCGATTTCCTGTGTAACTACTGCTCCAGTTTGATTTAATTTAACATCTGGAACAGTTGCAAAGACAATTGAACCAAAGTGTCCACCTGGTTCTGCATTGGCAGGTGGAGTTATTGTGAATTCAAAAGTATAATTTTTCTTTGAAGGAATTTTAATTCTTTCCGGTGTAATTTTTATCCAATTTGCAAGAGAGTAGGGCGTGTCTGTTCCGGTTAGGGCTACATTTCCTTCTTCTCCTTGAGCTGTAAAGTTTCTGGTTTTTACTTCTATATCAACTTCAGCGTTGGTCATATTATAAAGAGAAATTTTTCTTGTTGTAGCTTTACCCGGATTTACTTCCAGTTCAAAATTTGTAGGAATAACCATTAATCCCTGAGGTGGTTTTTGAGCAAATAGCTTAATATATGCAGCAGATACACCACTAATTATTAGTATTATAAAAAGCAGAATAAAACCATATTTTCGTTTCATTTAATAAGTAGGTACTGCAACGAGTATGACTGTCGTAGTGTATGTTCCAGCTTCTTGAGTCGAGCTTACGCCGACCTGATATCCAATTCTGTCTGTTTCGTCAGCCACTTTTCCAGACTGGTATGCAACCGGATATCCCCATGTTTCAAACTTTGACCATTTGTTTGATTGAAATCTAGAAAGATCGGTGTCATCGGTTGTATATCCAAATGCAGAAGTTCCCGCAGCAGGGAATGAATCAGGTGATCCATTTGCGTATGACAGGTCGGCAATTGTGTTTGAACCAAATGTAAGCGTTCCCGAATAACTTGCGTAAATTGTGTAACCATTGGTTGCATTAGTTGAGACGGTTAAATCATGAGCTGCAATGGCATTTGTTGTTGGATTTACGTTTCCAAGAGGGATAGTATTGGCGTCGGTTACCGTTGCAACAGTTGTTGTTGCACCATTTACGGTTTGAGACTGTGCTACTCCTGCTATGGCAAAAGACAGGGATGGTTCAACGGTTACCGATAAAGCCTGTCCTGTTGTAATTGCAAAAGCTACGGTTGCCGTGTCTACAGAGCCTGTAGAGCAATCAGTATTTGTATAAGTATTAATCTGAGCATAAATTACCCCTGCCGAAGAAGGGTTGGTTATACCGTATGTTGTAATGGTGATTGCGGACGTAGTTGTTGCTTCACCTGTTGCATAAGTATATTTTAAGGTTCCGTCTGTGCCATTATCCAATGTCCAGTTTCCATTTGTTAATCCTCCTCCGGAAATTGCCACTTTTGATGCTGAAGTGGTTGTCATTCCAGTTGGCTTTGTGGAGCCGCCGGCAGTAGTTGTATATTTAATTTGCATACATTTAATAGCTGTTGTTCCCGGAAATGTCCATCCTGTGACATAAGTAGTGTTTGTAATACTTGGTCTTGAGTCATTAATTTTATTGTAAGCGGAGCTTAAACCTGCTGCATGGGATAACTGAACGTTGTAGGCTAGGGAAGTAAAGGTTATGCAAAACATTGCTATTAAAGCAATTACTCTTCTTTTGTTTTTTTGGTTTAATCTTTTAAAAAAGCGATAAACAAATAAAATCATTGTTAATATAAGAATGTCATAAAAATAAGTTGGTTGTCAATATCTTTTTTAGCTTCAAATTAGGCTATTTTCCTTTAAATAGTATAAAAATTGCTTTTTTTAACCTTTTTCTCAGTATAAATGCTAGTGCTAAACATATGCTAATAATTAAAATAATTGTAAATTCTTTAATAGGAAAAACAACAAATGTTTTTTTTGCGTAAATATATTCTCCGCCCTTTAGAGAGATAGCTGCCTTTACTTGATAAATTCCCGTTTTAAGCTTTAGAGTTTTTGACCATTTTCTGATTTTATCGGGCAAAACTCGTTTGTCTTCAAATTCAATTTTTGGTTCTTTTCCAAAAATAGACGAAATTTCAATAAACGGTTTTACCGATAAATGATAAGGATAGGTGTTCTTGACCCTTACGATCAAATTTTTATTTACTGAATTATTAAGCGCATTTTCAAGTTTAAGTTCCTCTACTAGCGCCATTTTTGAAGCCTTTTCTTTATAAGGCTTTCCGATATTTGCTAAAAGAAGGGTTCCAATTCTACTTACAACAGTTGGGGAAAGCTTGTCTAGTGGTTTAGTAAAATAGGGGGTTGCAAATAAAATCCCATAATAGCTGCCTTTCTTAGTATTTTTGGGTACATTTACGATTATGGTTATTGTTTCTGAATTTCTCTCCTGAATAATAAACTCATTTTTGGACATTGTTATCCATGAAAGAAGGGGACTGTTTTCTTCCGGTAATCCAAATTGCATTCCAGTAATTTCGTCTGAGGCATTTAAAGTTTCAAGAGAAAGTTTTACTCCAAGAGGGGCATCTAAAAGATTTTCAATTTTAATCTTATACTCCTGTTTTTTTTCATTTTCCAGATTTAAATCCAAAATAATAGGAGCAATTTTTAATATTTGGTTTTCCGGTTGATTGATTTCTTTTGCAAGGGCTTTGTCTTTAAGAAAAATAACAAGAACAGCAAAAAATAGGCTTATTAATATATATTTTGATATGTTTTTTAACATAATGCTATACTCCTAAGTTTTCCTTTCTTAATTTAATTAATCTTAAACCTAATAAATAGGTACTATTGTATAAATAATTGTATTTGTATAGTTTCCGCTTTCCTGATCGGATGCTACAGTTACCCTATAAGAAATATCAAATGCTTCAGCAGAAATTGCCGTTTCTTCAACTACTGCTGTATGGTCTGCAACCGGATCTTGCGCATCGGTTGTAAAACCGGCATATTTTGATCCGACAAACCTATTTGCAAGACCTGGACCTGTGTCTAAGCTCGTATCGGAAGTCGTATAACCAAAACCAGTTCCTGTCCAGCTTGTTGGCGCTTCGTTTGTCCCGGCATAATTGGTAATTGTTTTATCAGAATAAGTTAGTGCCTGTGTTTCCTTGGCGTAAACAATATATCCATTGTATGCATTTGTGGAAGTCGTTATAGTAGTTTGCTTAGATGAGTCAGTATATGAATTTTCAGTATTTAAATTATTAAAATTAATACTTGCGGTATCCAGTCCAAAAGATAATGATGGATCATTGGTTGTAGTGCTTGCGCTTGGGCCAAACCCGCTCTCGGTAAAATTGCCTTGTTTTGCTTTTACTTTTATATAATAAGTCGTGCCGCTATTTAAACCCCAGATGAAGCTGCCGCTTGATCCACCCCATTCTGTATAAGTGAGAAAGTCCGATGATTCTAAGGTATCTCCAATAGATTTATCGCTTTTTATGTAACGAGTATCAGTAACAAAATTATCTGTACTTATTGCCACTGCATAAGTTGTATCGCTTGGATTTCCCGAGATATTAATGACCATTTTTATTCGATCATAATTACTCCCAGGAGTTGTAAGAGTAGGGGATTCAGGTATATTTGCCTGCATTGTAAAAGTAAGACCTAGTCCTGCTTTGTAATTTGCTGATCCCGGAAGCCCGATTTCCACCTCTCCTGCTGTTCCAAATGCCTTAAAGTTTGTTGATGCAGAATCTGTTGTTCCTCCGCTTCCGAACCCGTATTCAATTAATTTGTAATTAGTACTTGATGGATTTTCGGCAAAAGTGAAATCAGCAAATAACAAATAACAAATAACAAATAACAAGGAGATAAAAATTCGTAATTTGTGTTCCATATTTTAATTATAGCTATATTGGCAGATAAAAAGTAGTCTGCCCGAATAGTTGATGAAGATAGTCAAAAGTAAATATTTGTGAAATCCCGCGCCTATTGGCAAGCACTGCCATTAAGCTTTGACCAAAAGTAAGTTCAGTCGATTGATAATTCACTAAAGTTTTTAATGCGGCTTTAAAATCTCCTTCTTCGGGATAAATAATATTTATGTTTCCCAAAAAAATTGTCCTTAAAAAATCCTTGGCAAGCGAAGGACTAATCTCCTGATAGATACGATTATATGTATTGTTAATTGTTAATATATCTGTATATAGAGTGTAATTTTCAATTCCAAAATATCTAAAAAACGCAGCAGCGTGTTCATATTTTTGATGCGCTCTATCAACTAAAGCATAAAATCCGCTTGATGCAATATATACTTTTTTACTTTGTAATGTCATATTAACTGCTTAGGGTTAGACTTGCTCCCCTTCCTTTTAACCTAAATAACGGGTCATCTAAGTTAAAAACTTTTGCATTTGGGATTTTCCTTTTAAATATTCTCTGGGCAGGAGGAATAGGGGAAAAGTCTTTGTTAAAATCAAGAAGCTGTGATTCTTTAATTCTTATATTTCCACCAACCTTTATTGCCTTTAAACGGCCTTCATTAATGTAGCGTCTAATAGTTAGGGGATGAACTTTTAAAATAAATGCTGCCTGGTTGACGTTTAGTAAATTTTCCATAATTGTAACTCAGAACTTAAAATTCAAAAGTCAAGAATACAACTAAAAAATAAAAAATTTATTTACTTTTCAGCTTAATAATTCCAGACGCGATCATTTTTGATATTTCAGTTACTTCATTTAATAAAGAATTTACTTTTTCCCTAGAGGCAAATCTAGAATCTCTTAATAATCCTAGCCAATACTTTGATTCATTGGCGCTTTTAAGAGCAATTTCGTTGAACTTTTTAAATTCCAATCTTGAGCTAGAGGCTGAAGCTTCAACTAAATTTGCTCCTATGGATGTTCCGCTCCTGACTAGTTGGTTTGAAATAATTTTACTTGAATTGCTTGTTTTTACAGAATCAATAAAGGAGATTAAATTCAAGCTGAATTTGTAACATCTAGTTTTTAAATCAATTTTAAATTTTGAATTGTAATTTTGCATTTTAATTTTAAACTTTTTATTTTTAGTAAATTGCCTATCAATTTATACTATGCAATTTTATACAATAGTATATAATACTATACAAGGGTTGTCAATATTTGACTAGCCTCAATTTTGGTCTTTTAATTAATATTACGTAGTAATATTAATTAATGACAAAATTCTGCCCATTTTTCACAAGATTTTTTAAGACGATAACGATAATTACAATTATTGCTTGTTTTGCTTTCGTTTTTTTATCATTCTTTTATGCTTCTAATATTTACGCTTTAACAGGAATAAACAGACAAATTAATTTTCAGGGAAAATTGGTTGATGATGAAGGTTTAAACGTTGCGGATACAAATTACACCATTGTTTTTACCCTTTACGACGATCCTGATTCTGGAGAGGGAACAGCTTTGTGGACAGAAACTCAAACAGTGCCTGTTAATAACGGAATTTTTAGAGTTGCATTAGGATCGGTTACGGCAATTCCCTCTAATTTTAACTTTAATTGGGATGGGCTTTATTTAGGAATTAAGGTTAACAGTGATGACGAAATGACACCGAGGGTAAGAATGGCTGCAGTTCCTTATGCTTTTAACGCGGAGAAAGTTGCCGGTCTAACTGTTCAGGATGAAAGCGGGAACGCTTCTACTTCGGGATTAATTAAGGTTCCCAATGCTGCAGTAGTTACTTTACCTAGCTTAGGAACTTTGCTTACGAATACAACTACAGCTGTCCAGACAATTACATCTACTCAAACAACGGGAACAATTTTCGGAATAACTGATTCTACCGGTTTGTCAGGAGCAGTTAAGGGTTTAGTAGTTACTCTTTCCGGATCAGGTGCTTTTGATCAAACAGGTCTTGAGTTTAACTTATCTAATGCATCGGGTAGTAATGTTAATGATATTGTTGGAACAGGAGGAAGCTGGAAAATTTCAAGAACTGGTGATTTAACAGTTGCTTCTTGTACTGGTTGTGGAGGCGCACCAGGCGGGGGGACTAATTATTGGGTAATTTCATCAGAAGGAGTTTTGTTTAACGGAAATCAAACAGTTGATTTTGCAATTGGTGGGACATCAACCGCTTCTGCAAAATTTGCAGTTTTAAATATGAATTCAGGCACTCCTGTTGCATCTGTTTCTGCAGGAACAGGAACTAAAGCATTGTCTTTGATCGGAGATGGAACTATTCAATCCCAACAAAACAACACCCTAACCATTGGAGGCAATACTACTGGAAATATTGCTTTAATGCCAATAAATGGTAGCGGTTACGTTGGAATAGGAACAACTAATCCAGCTTATGTGTTGGATGTTGTTGGTGCAAACGGGATGATTAAGCTGTCCGATAATCTTACAGATTCAACCACGAAGGTAGGAAGACTAACCACTGGACACTATAGCAACACGGAAGAACCGTTGTATATTTTGGGAGCAGCCTCAACTGCAACGGACAATTTTTTAGCATTTGGTGGAGGAAGCGCTCTTGGTAATACAGCAACAACAATTGATTTTTTTACTGCTGAAAACACTATCACCACGACAGGAAGTTACAGAATGAGAATAACTTCCGTTGGTAACGTTGGAATCGGAACAACCGCTCCTTTAGCAAAATTGGATGTTGCCGGAGCAGCTACTGTTTCCGGAAATCTTACCTTAGCAGGAGCCGCAAGAAGTATACAGACTACCCTTAACTCAACTCTTACTATCGGAGGGGATTCAACTGGAAATATTGTACTTTCTCCACGAAATAATAGTGGCTACGTAGATATTGGCGGATACGGAGACCCTGTTCTTCTTGGCTCTGGAGCTAACGCGGGATTATTAATTAAGACAAACACCAATGACTCAACAGGCGTTCAGATGTATAATGCATCAACTGGTTCTTCTGCTGATTTTAGGTTTTCCATCTTTGATACAAACAAGACTCATTATTTTTCTTTTGCAACTCCTGGAAATAATAACGTAGCCACGCTTTTTGGCTTAACAAGAGGAACAACAGATTACATCTTTAACAATACTTTAGATGGTGGGACGGATAGAGATCTTGCAATAGGAACGGTTAAGGCAACTAACTTTATTTTAGGAACAAACAATACGGAGGTATTAAGATTAGCATCTGGAGGTAATGTTGGTATTGGAACAACCAATCCGCTTGCAAAACTGGATGTAGCTGGTAATGCAACAATATCCGGGAATCTGGTATTAGCAAGTTCCGATGGAACAGGAAGAAGTATTCAAGCAACCAGGAATAACACTCTAACCATTGGTGGAGATACTACTGGAAACATTGCTTTAATGCCTCTTGGCGGAAACGGTGGAGTTGGGATAGGAACAACCAATCCAACCTATAAATTACAGATAGAGGGATCAAATGCAGGAGTATATATCAATAGAACAGGAAATGAAGGTTTTA
>Ga0302253_1001416_pt1 | contig 14520 bp, 15 predicted proteins | sample AAG_RA_Trp_MG_FD_193537 | JGI IMG/M metagenome (GOLD analysis project Ga0302253, IMG submission 193537) | Enriched activated sludge microbial communities from anaerobic digester in WTTP, New Holstein, Wisconsin, United States - AAG_RA_Trp | ecosystem: Engineered > Bioreactor > Anaerobic >...
CCCGGAGAGCCCCCTCTCCATGAAGTGGCTCTTCATCTCCCTCATGTGGCTGGGGAGGATCGAGATTGCGCCGGTCCTCATCATTGCGATGGGGATCTTCCGGGAAATCCGGGACGATCTTGCAAAGGACATATCGGAAACCCGGTACCAGTAACTGCCTGCCGGATCCTGTCCTCATGGATTATTCCGCCGCCGGTGGAGGAGCATGATGGAGAGGACAATGATACAGATGATCGCAAGGGCGGTCAGGTAACTGCTGCGGTGAACGGCCTCATTTGAGACCCATTCGGCCATGCTGAACACAATCGAGAAGGCATTCTGCGGGGGCTGGGGTGACGGTGTCGCAACCGGCGCAAGCCGGGCAGGTTCCGGTTGCGGGGCGACAGTTGTCTGCCGGACTACCGGCTGGCCAATGGTCTTTTCAAAGAGCGCGACACAGCAGAAGTGCGACAGCACGGCGGTGAATGTCCCGTCTTTTGCATTGAAACTGCCGGGAATTTCCGACCACGTCCCGGTTGCCTTGTCGTACATCCTGAGCGAATACTCTTTACCCCACTGCGCCTGCGGGATGGTGAACGTAACAGTAATCCCCGGCGAGAATGTCGCCCCATCCGGCCCGAGTTCATAGGATCTCCCCTCAATCATGACTGCCTGGCCGGAGGGTGCCGTTGCAGGAACAGCATCCGGGCTAATGGAGGCGATGCTGACCGAGGAGAGTGGGCTTCCGGCGCTGTCCTTTGCGATCGTGCCCTCGCCAAGCACAACGGATGCCAGCGTGTCGGTGGACGTGAGCGTAGTCTCCTGCGTTATGACTCCGACGGAGTTTGCGTAGAGTTGTTCTGTCCTGCCGGGATCGATAAAAGCGGGGGGAGCTTTTTGTTCTGGCGCTGGTTGATGGGCCTGTGCCGACAAGCCTTTACTGCTGCCGGATGGGGCTCCTGAGTTACCATATGATTCGGAGCCACCTGATGGTGGAGGTGGGTTAACCTGGCTCGCGATAGTCAGGGTGATGAGCTGGAAGGGGTTGCCGGAACCGCTTAGTTTGGCAAGTGCGAATTTGTTAAGGTAGGAATATTGCGAAGAGAGATCCACAACAAAAAAATCGATGTTGTTTTCGGTTCTCACATAGGTTGTGGGGAGAATTACCCCAACCTTGTCTCCATTGGCGTTATATCCCTCTGCGATGACAAATGTCTTGGCCCGTTCGGTTAAGATATCACCTGTCCCCTCCACCCATGAAGAGCTGACACTGAAATTCAACTGAGCTGATGAAGGGTTTGTTATGCCGTTTCGGTTAATTGTCAATGTATACGCGACATTCTTGTTGGCATAGCCTGAGTTATGGATAATAGTTGAAAGATCACTGTCATCACTCGGAGCCTCATTTTCCCAGAGTTGTGTTGTCAGGGTTTTGCTGTTATCCCAGCGATCGGTCGTCCATGTATAATATATGGGGAGTTTTTTTCCCACCGTGGCAGAGAAATTCTTTGCAAATGTCTCATTGGTTTTGAAAATGATCCTGTTGATGGTACCGCTTGCTGTGCCAGAAGAATCGGTAAACCCTGATGTATCTCCGGAGATGAAGGTAATATTATTCCAGCCATGGGATGAGCCGGGATGGGTGACTAGTGTCTGGTGATCAGAACTCATGAAGTAAGGGATGGCCGCGGATTCATCAAAGATCAGGTGTTGACTGGAGCCGCTGCCGGTTATTGTGATGCCGGGAATTGTCATCTGTGATTCAATCTGGATTCCCTTGAGTGCAATGATATAATTTGAACGGATCTTTGATCCGGAACCTATTGCATTGGTTGCTGTTAGTGTTACAGAATGAGTCCCGCCATCATTATACATGTAGGTTGGATTCTGTTCGGTCGAAGTTCCCCCGTCATCAAATGACCAGGACCAACTGGTGGGTGAATTTGTTCCTGTACCGGTGAAGGATACTATCAGGGGAGCAAGACCTTCGGTTGTGTTTGCGGAGAAATCAACCGTGGGGATGCCAACTGAAATTGTTTTGGCCTCATCATACAGCGTTGTATTCCGGCAATTGGGTGTCGCGGCAGTCAGGCGGACTTTGTATCTCCCGTTGGCAGTGTACTCGTGGATGGGTGACTTATCAGAAGAATATTGTCCATCCCCAAAATCCCAGTACCATAATGTTGGTGAATTGAGTGAGGTGTCAGTGAACTGAACCCCAAGAGTTGGATTACCTTCTGTTTTGTTCGCTGAGAATTGCACAACCGGGCAGGTTTCCGTAGGACCAAGAGTTATCATATAAATCTCATGATTCGTGTTACGGATATCAACCCAGAGAATCCGGGAGTCTGGGAGGAGGACAACCGGAGAAACATCCGGATCAGGATCAATATTTGCAGAATTTGTAATCGTTTCCGGAGTTCCCGTTGTTCGATCATACAAAATTATATCAGGAAACTCCATGCCCCAATTCCCGGCATCATCTTTCCAAGCAACAAATGTTGAACAAACAGATGGTGAAAATTTGAAATTTCCGCTATTGTCGATGACAACCGGATTGATTAGTGTGTCCGGGTCACTCAGATCGGAGAGAAGTATATCGTTTGCTGAATCTTCGTACCAGACAACAGAATTTCCATCGGATACCGGATGATTATAAGACACTCCGGCAGGAAGGATAACATTCGGGATAAAATGACAAGACCAGTCTGATGTGTCATTGTAATAGATATTCTGTTCTCCATCCCGGGTATCCTGCCAGACAACAATTCCCTCTGCAATTGATGGATACAGTTGATCCGAGAGATCCGTATCCGGAGTAAGATTATACAGTTTTGATGACGAGACATTATAGAGAAGTATATCACAAATTGAACCTTGATCCTGGCAATCCTGCCATACAATATAATCCCCATCAACCCCGGGATGTGTTTTTTCTGAAGCGGGTAGATCCAAACGGTGACTTGTTAGTGAGTCAGCATTGAGATCGGAATAATAAACATCCGTAAAAAATCCAGTACCCTCTTCATACCATACTACACGACTGCCCTTCATTTTTGGTGAATGTGCATGAAGAGTAGCATTTGGTAAAACATGTTGATTGGCAGTAGTGTAATTATAAGCAAGGATTCGGGTTTGATCGTTTGGGTCAGTCCCACATTCCTCTTCCCAGACAACCCAGCCATTATCCCCAGATGGCCAATAGTTATTACAACCGGATACTGGAGGATACGAGATCCTCGTTTCTGTTCCCAAAGTAACTGCGAGGGTCGGCTGAATGGGGATCGCCAACCAGAGGATTATCAAAACAGAAATGGAAAAAAGAATTTTCCGAGAGGAGGGGGATATCATGATGACACCCGTATGTTATACTACCGTGAACCGGACCCAGCCGTACCCCTCAAAGAGTTGATCAAACAGCGTAGTTTTAAGGCCGAATATACCGTCACTCGCCGTGCCGAAGGTGATGGCAGGGGAATTCTGCGGTTCCCATTTACCGGAAGCCAGTTGCAGAATAGCGTTATTGTTCGGATCGATTTTATTCGCCCAGGGATTTCGTAAAACAATGTAATTATCTGTGCCATCATAATAGAAGCCGATAATTGAATATGCATGGGAGGGCACAATCACATCCGTTGTGAAGTAGTTCTCGGTCCCTTGCGGGGGTTCGGCATAGGTCCAGGCAACGGTGGCAAACATTGTTAGGCCGCCACTATGATTTTGTTCTGTTAAAATCTGATAGTTCGATTTTCCCCCCGGTGGAAAAGCAGCTGTATAGATTGTTGGTGGAATGGAACCAACTGCAACTTCTGATCCAACGAGTTTGGTAAGATTGGTGAGGGGTATCATGGCATAATAGGCCGGAAGCAGTCCGATATCCGGATCTTGACCAAGTTGACACCCCGAAAGTTGATGAAAACCAGGAAGGGTATAATCATCATATCCTAGATATTTTGCATATGCCTTTTCGTATAATGCCACCCATAATTCATTGTCGGGAGTCAGTTGCGCATAAACGAAATTATTTGCATTTGAAAGGGGAAATGTGGGTTTGACTTTAATTAATTTTCTCGTTCGATTTCCGGGATAATCATAAAAAGGTACGGTATAATACCCCTGTCCATCCTGAGATAAATTTACCGGATGTGCCCAGTAATAGGTCATAACAACTGAATACAGGGCAGCCATGAAGTAACAATCAAGGCAAGCGCCTTGTTTTACATCATTTTTATATGCATTCCGAGTTTTGCTTCCACCTCGGATAACTGCAGTGTACCCAGCATATTTATCAGCTTTTTCTGTTGTGCTGGGGTTACCTAGTCCTATTTGTCCATTGGGCATTATTTCTCACCCCGTATTTTCTTTCCCGTCATTCCTTGAGATAAAAATTTTTCCGCCATCTGAGCCCCTTCGTCCATTACTCGTGCATAATGTATTCTGATTTCCGGCAACTCCTTTTTGAATACTGTAAAAAAATTCCTTGAGATGGCTTTTTTTCGTAATGTTTTACTTTGTGAAATCCATTGTGAAAGATCAATCGTATCCATATGAAAAATGGGAGAATCCTTGGTTGGATTGAAAATATCGTTGTAACTGATAACTTCAGATCCGCCCAGTGTATTCATTGCAGATACCAAATCAGAGGATGTCAGATCTGCAATGGGCTTGTCTAAAACAACGCTTGCAATAATGTATGGGTTTGCTGCACCAACTTTCCCTTGTTTAATTTTTGTTTTTTCAAGAACTGATTGTGCAATGATATTTTTTTTCGTTTTTTTATTCACTGCGTCTAACCAATCGAAATAATTATCGAAGTTATACTTATCAAAATCAATTGATTCGAGAAGTTTTTCATCAGGTAAATTTTGCACGAGTTTCTCCAGAATTTGGAAAACAGCATCAACTTTTTTTTCACCGGTCATGGATACCACATCCTCTATGCCGGAATACTGCCGCTCACATACCATAAACCTTATTAAATTCTCATAAATTTTATATCACAAATATAAGCATAATCACCTGAATCAACACAAATAAACAAAAATCCGTGCCAAATTAACAACAAAAATGTCGCGAATATAAAAAAGAATTTTTATTTGCAGTATTTCATAAGTAATTCTTAAGAAATACTATGTTAAACAATTGTACACTATTTTATGTACTAAATTTAGTAAAAATTTTCGGTTTTTTACCAGCATTCACGAAGATTCTTTTCGCCAAATCCCCTCCCCCATCCCCACCCTTAATCACCCTTCACCACCAATATAACCGTCACAAACGGTGATCAATGGCAGAAATAAAAATCATCGGCACGGCCCACGTCTCGCAGGAGAGCGTCAACGAGGTCCGGACCGCGATAGAAGAATATCATCCCGATGTCGTTGCCATCGAGCTGGACCCGGCACGGTACTCGGCCCTGAAGAAACAGGCGCGGGACCCAAACGTGAACGATGTCCTGGAAGTGAAAAATTTCAACTCCCTTCTCGTCCAGTGGCTCCTTGCATATCTCCAGCGCAAGATCGGGTTTGACGTTGGCGTTGAACCGGGTGCCGAGATGAAGGCCGCGATCGCGGAGGCCGAACAGCGCAATATCCCCATCGCGCTCGTTGACCGCGACATCCGCGTCACGCTCATGCGATTCTGGAACACGCTCGGCATCATCGAGAAACTCAAGATGATCTGGGCCCTGATCATCTCCATTGCCGAGATCGATGGTGGCGAGGAGATCGATATCGAGTCCTTAAAGGAACAGAACGTAATCGATGTCGTCATGGAGGAGTTCCGCAAGTTCTCGCCCAATGGAGCCCGTGCCCTCATCGATGAGCGCGACGCATTCATCGCGCACCAGCTCGTCATCTTAAAAGCCCAGCGGCCCGAAGGAAAGATCCTCGCAGTCATCGGCGCCGGTCACCGGAAAGGGATCTCCGCCTACCTCGACGACCCAAAGACCCTCCCGCCATTTGATTCGCTGACGAAAGAACCAAAACCGTTCCCGTGGGCGAAGGTCTTCGGCTTCGGCGTCACGTTCCTCTTCGCCTTCCTGCTTGCGGCGATTGCATTCTCGGGTGTGGGATTAAACGTCCTTCTGTACGCGTTCCTCTTCTGGGTGATCATCCACGGTGTGCTCTCCGCTCTCTTCGTCCTGCTCGCCGGCGGCCACCCGTACTCGGCCCTGACCTGCTTCTGCGTTGCGTGGATGACCTCGCTCAACCCGATGCTCCACGCCGGATGGATCGGGGCGTATGTCGAGGCCCGCGTGCGGAAGCCCCCGGTAACGGACTTCCGGAAAATTTACGAGACCGAGTCGCTTAAGGAAATGGCGAAGATCCCGCTCTTCAAGGTCGTGCTGGTGGCAGCGCTCGGGAACCTCGGGAGCCTGCTCGGGACGGTTTTATACTTCATCTTCGTCTTTCCGGTGCTCGGCATCGACCCGACTGTTGTCATCTCGACCGGCATCGGGAATATGTGGGCGTGGGTTACCGGGTTGTTCTGATTTTTTAATCTGAATTTTTTTATCTGAAGATTTTTTTATCCCCACTGTGATCGACCCCCCTCTTGCGCCACCAGTCCCCCGTGGGGGACGGGGCGCATGGTGATGCCTCTGTATTACCCGTAATGGAAAAAGTGCACTGATTTGAAAAGGTAATTGATGCCGCCGCGGGGCGCCCTTCGGGGCGGCGGCCGTTCATCGCAACGGGGGGTATGGGGGCATCAGCCCCCATATTATGAACGAAGATTTCAACAGAGCAATTATTTTCAAAAATTCCAGAAAAATCTAAAAAAATTCCTAACAATTTCTCTCATTCTAAAAAAATTTTTCAATGTTAAGGACTTGGCCGCATCCCGGCAATTTCCTGCTCGATCCAATTTGCAATGATGAACTTGATCTCTGTATGGTCCATGCCTTCGCGATACCGGAACCGGATCTCCCCTTCCAGCATGTCGAGGATGGGTGTGACGATGGTCAGGTAGGATGCCGTGCAGGTGAACCCGCCGGCTTTCTCAACATGGAGCAGCACAAGCTCATTCAAATGCTCCATCTCGCCGGTCATGGTCACAAGGCTTTCAAGCGTCATGCCCCGGGGAACATCGCCGGCAGGACATTCCGGCAGATCCTCCGGTGCAGGGCCCCGGTCTCTGTGCTGTTCCGGTTTGTCTGTATCAGGGCGTTCCATGAAAAGGTCCGGTACTGGATAAAGAAGATCAACCTTCTGCGCAATTGAAAATTTCCGTTCCGGCCGGCCACAACAGTTATTCCATTGTGTGACCTCTCCTTGTTATCAACCCGGAGATCCCGCAATCATGTCGAGCACAGCACTCCTTGTCATCGAAGGCCTCTGGTGGACTCCTGAAGAGAAACCCAAACGCCCCTCGGTTCTCTCCTTTCTTCAGGGCCTTGAAGGCGTCCAGGGCGACTTCAACATTTATTACTCGAACTTTTACGAGAAGGTCGGCTTCCGCCGGGCTCTTGAGGACGACCTGACGAATACGCGGGAAGATCGGCTCTTCCTGTACATTGCAGCGCATGGTACCGGCAAGCGTATTGGGGGGCTTAAAACCAAGACCGGCATGAAACTGCCGGCCATGTTCAAGGTCGTGAAGAACGCGGCGCAGTACTCCAATATCGAGGGCGTGCTGATCGGTTCGTGCAGCGTGGGCAACAACATCAGCGATTTCATCGCGACCACGAAGAACTCCCACATTGCCTGGATCTTCGGGTACACCTGCGAGATCAGCTGGGTGGCAAGCACGCTCATCGACATCTCGGTCTTCGAGCACCTGATGAAACTCTCCAAGAGCGACCTCAAGGATAAAAAGAAGATCCTGAATGCGTTTGTGAAAGCACTCCGCAGGTTCAATGGCGACTACATCCTCTGCAAGCAGAAGGGTGGCAATGTTGCGCTGAAGAACGCGATAACCCTTGTCGTTCAGTCGCGGACGCCCGGGGAGAAGCCGCAGGACGAGACAAAATATATTCTTGAGAAACTCGGCTGGGACAAAAAATAATTGTTCCGTTTTTTTCCGGAAGTTATACCGGTTTCACTTTAATTTCCGGTTTTGGCAGGTAGGGGATGAGGCTTGCTGCAATCTTCTCCAGGTTCATGGACTGGAGAATGACCTTTCCCGGGCCCGTGAGTGTGGTGACAAAGAGGCCTTCGCCGCCGAAGAGCGCGGTCGTGATCCCGCCCGCGAGCGCGATGTCGTAGGCAACCGTGTGGTCGAACCCGACAACAAGGCCGGTCTGGACTTTGACAACCTCGCCCGGCTTCAAATCGAGCTCGATGATGTCGCCGCAGCAGTGGAGGAAGACCGTTCCCTGCCCGGTCATGCGCTGGAGCACGAAACCCTCGCCACCGAAAAGACCGGCCTGGATCTTGCTCGTGAACGCGATGTCGAGCTCGACTCCTTCATGGCAGCAGAGGAACGAGTCCTTGCGGGCAATGAACTCGCGATCGGGGCTTATCGTGACCGGAAAGATCTTACCCGGCATCGTGCCGGCAAACGAAACAAAACCGGAGCACTCGCCCGGTGAGAACCGCGTGAGAAATACGCTCTCGCCCACGACCGCCCGCTTGATACCGGAGATGATACCCCCTTTCAGCTGGCTCTCCATCGTGAACGAGCCGGTCATGTTCACCATCGCGCCGGCCTCTGCATAGATCCCCTCGCCCGGCAGGAGGTCGATCTTCACCATCTGCAGGTTACTGCCAATGATCTCGTGCTTCATACAAACTCTCAGACAGGAATTCTCTTCGGGAGAAGAAATGTGTTGCGGGATGAGGATTGCAATAATTTACTCGGTAAAAAACCTGCGTGGAATAGTGTACGATAAAGATGGAGCCACGGGTGCTCGGGGTCTGTCGACCCTCGCCCGCGAAGAATCCTTCAGATTCTTCTCATCCTCACGGTCTGTCAACCGTTCGGACCATGGAACATAGCCGTATGCGATCCTTGAAAAACATTGAAACGGGGGGTCAAGGGGGCTTGCCCCCCTGGGCTGCATCGAAGAACCCTTTGGGTTCTTCTCCTTCCTCATGGTCCTGATGAACCATTCGGACTCCCCCTCTGGGGACCGACCGCAGGGAGGTCGAAAAGAATGCGGAGCATTCTTTGAGGAGAGAGGGGGTCACACTCGTAATTCCACTGAGCGCGTTGTGAAAAGGATTTCTACAAAGTATATTAATTACCACGAACGGAATTCGGAAGATTTGCCATGACAAGAAAAAGAGTACTTCAAATACGTACCGCGAAAAAGTCTATTTCATGTCACGATCGTTTTTCTTTGGAACCGTCCTGCTTGTCTGCATCCTTGTCGCAGCAGCCGGTTGCACCGGCCAGCAGAGCACGACACCGGCTCCGACAACAGCAGTACCGGTAGTTACTCCGGAATCCTCTGCCTCGGACAATGCGTTCAATGCACTCCCGAAAGCAGAACTCAACGCAACCGAGACTGCCGATATCGTGCTCCTGCAGGAAGAAGCAAAGTTTGCGTACGATCTCAACGCGGCGCTCTTCGGAATGCACACGGACATCCCGCTTCTCCAGAGCATCTCGGACTCTGCAAAAACCTCGATGAAGGTTGACGATATCATCCTTGTCCGCTACAACATCCCCGACCCGGAGAGCCAGAAGGCCGGTGTCTTCACCAACCCGTCGCTCCAGCAGATGTACAACAACGACCTCAATACCGGTCTCTCATCGGCAGCCGATGCACTGAAGATGAGCGCACGGGCTGCGGACATGAATGCAGCAGATCTCACGGCCGCAATCGGACGGACCGACAACAAGGACCTGATCTACATTTACAACCAGCAGCTGGCCATTGCACGCAATGACCTGCGGCAGCTCTCTTCAGCAATGAGCGGGTACGGTGTCGTGTACGTGCCGGAGTATATCACGCCCGAGTCGTACGCTCTGATCATTGCGTCGCCGATGGAAACGGTACCGGCGAAGTAAGCCGGTTTTGGGGTATCTGGAAAAACCCTCTTTTTTTAAGGCACCCTGGTAAGACCTGGTCGTGGGATTCTTCGACGTAAGACTTGGAGTGCCAGAATCCCCGTGGCCGTAAGTACCCCAAAAAACAGGACTAAGTCGCGAAAAAGCAGGACTATGTCGGGATTTTTCTTAGATTTTACGTCGGAGAAATCTGGACGCAAATAGCGCTAATACAGAGGCATAACTCAGGGCCGGATGGGCTGGGGGATGCCGGAATGGGAAAAAGGGGGGTTTTGGATCATAGGTTTAGGGGTCCCAAAGTTGCGGGTCAGTTGACGACGAAGAATCCTGCGGATTCTTCTTATCCTCCAGGTCATTGACCTGTCGGACCTGTCACAGGTATCTGACCCGTCACGGGTATTTGACCTGTCACGGGTAACTTACCTGTCACAGGTATCTGACCCGTGACAGGTATCTGACCCGTGACAGGTATCTGACCTGTGACGGGTATTTTTCGCAAGTCCGGATCTGCACTAATATATAGGGGGTTTTTGGGGGGGTAGTTCCCCCATCTGGTGTGTCGTGGGGAGATCGCCGGGGAAGGGGGCTTCGCCGGTCCTGGTCTCTTTGCCGCAATCATTTTTTGCTCGCGTGACATCAGTACCGGGATACCAGCATGACGTACCTCAACTGGGGCTGCGATCCTCTTACTGCGGAATGCGAATCCTGTCTTGATGCGTACTGCAATATCTGCAATGAAGATTTTAAGAGAAAGCACCGGAAGAATGAGCTCTCCGATGATGCCGGTGATCCCGGGCCGGATGTTGATGAACCGGATTGCGATCATTGCGACCTTGAGAGTAAGCCGGACTGTGCGCATTGCGAAATTATTTTTACAGTCTGCCGGAATTATGTGGAATTTGCGGGATGCGAGTTCCGGATTTGTGGGGATGAGTGACCGAAAGATCCGGACAAACACCACGAGGTTAAAGGATGCCATTCCTTGAATCCCTGTCATGAGAACTATGCAATAATCTTTGAGCGATAAAAAACTAATTTATGAATTAATTGTCCGGTAAAGCTTGGCATTGTCCAACGCAGACCAACACGACGTCATTGAAGGAGAAGATCGATGGCAAGACCCATTGAGTTTGAAACCACCTTGAAAGGTGAAGAGGCACGTGTGTTTAATGATTATGTCAATGCACCGTCCCAGATCTTCAACAAAGAGAGTCTGGATCTTTTCCGGGAAGCCCGTCAGCTCCGGAAAGACTGGTGCAGATAACAAAATGCCAGTCGATGCCGGACCCTGCTCAATATTTTTTCAACGCGATCACGATCGCGATTGAAATTATTTTCCGGATCAACCGGACTCTGGTGAAAATTTTTCAAGCAGACCCTGCTGAAAAAAATTTGAGCAGATCTTGCTCATGAAAAGTTAAACGGTTTTGTCTGAACGCGGAGGGTGCAGATTTGCGCTTCGTCGTAAATATATCCGTTTTTTCATGCAGACTCTGTTGAAAAATTTTCGAGCGGACTCTGATTGATCTGCTCTCAGGCAGACCCTGCTCGAAAAAAATTTGCCGGAGTCTGCTCAAAAATTTTTCATTGCGATTATGATCGCGATTGAAATTGTGATCCGGATCAACCGGACCTTGATTGAAAAAAGTTTAGCCGGACTTTGGATATGAAATGGGAAGCTCATGGCGATGAAAGGAGCCAGACGCGGAAAAGGTCTGCCGACTTTTCCGCTACGCACTTACCTGTACGAGATTTTGCGGACAGGCCGTGCCCAGCGAGGGGGCGACGAGCCCCCCGAGCGACCGCCATCAGGCGGGGGGAAGAATCGCAATTTCGATTGCGTGTTTCGAACCATCCGCCACTATATGATGCTTGACACTGGAAATCAATAATAGAATTTACTGGATAATTTTAGCGATCTTGGGCATAATCTGATATAAGTCAAGGGAGCGTGATGAGGATAAAAATTTGAAAGAAGATAACTGCGCAAGCACATCTGATAACAATGCAAACTGAAATGAAATTATTTTAGATTCAATTAAATAAGATATCAGATTAAAAATTTGATATCAGTTATGGATAAAAATAAAGATCAATATCTCGAAATTCAACACGTTGATATTGCCGTATCCGCACTAAAATCATCATTAGGAGTATTGCCTATTGTCGGGCCATTAATGGGTGAATTAGTTGGATACACAATTCCAAATCAGAGGTTTGATCGATTAGTTAAATATTCAATAGAATTGGAAAAAAGACTTGGAAATATCGATAAGGCAATTTTAAGGCTCGCTTTACAAAATGAAAATTTTACAGACTTAATGGAGGAAAGTCTCAGACAAGCTGCACGATCTTTATCAGACGAAAGAAGGGAATATATCGCTTCAATAATTGCAAATAGTCTCACTCCTGAGAATATTGAATTTCAGGAAGCTAAACACGTTCTTCGAATTCTTGGAGAATTGAATGATATTGAAATCATCTGGCTTCGATATTATTTACGCACATCAGATGAAAGCGATCACAAATTCCGTCAAAAACATGAACAAATTTTAAATCCCCCGCGACAATTTGGTGGAATTACCCAAAATGAATCCGATAAATTTGCCTTTCAAGAGAGCTACAAAGAGCATTTAGTTCAACTTGGATTATTAGGGCAAGATCGTGAACCCGTTAGTGTTGATACAAACGGTGAAGTTTCAGGCGCTGGTCGTGTAAGGGGTTATTATCTCACTCATTTTGGTAGAATTGTACTAGAACAAATCAATTTGCAGTAAATCTTAATTGATTAAATTTACTGCCTTGATTTTATAATAGGGAACATCTTTAATTATTGGGCTACAACACACGAGATTTGATCAATTATTTTCCTTCAGACATTATCATTGAGTATCCATTTTTTCGTATCGGTATTCCAGTAATTATCCTTGAAAATTTTTACAAGTATTATGATTTATTCCATCCCCTCATTTCCCAACCCTTAATACCCTCACCCTCCAAATCTTCTCCAGATGCCCGGCACAAAACTCCCCGGCGGCCCGACCCAGGACGAGGTCATGGCAGTCTCGCTCCAGAAGCTCGGACTCCGCAGCACCGACACCGTTCTTGAGATCGGCTGCGGTACCGGAAAGGTCTCGGTGGCCATTGCGAACAGCGTAAAAAAAGTCGTATCGATTGATATCCGGCCCGAGGCTGTAACGCTCGCTACAAAGACCGCGAAAGAGGTCGGCCGGAAGAATATCGAATTCTCGTGCACGGAAGCAACGGAGTTTCTCCGGCACGATGCGGAATACGATTGTGCCTTCATTGGCGGGACAAAGAACCTGCTCGCGGTTCTGCCGGTGCTGGCGAAGAGGGTGAAGCGGACGATCGTGATCAACGCGGTGCTCCTCTCAACGGTTTCCGATGCAGTCTCGGCCCTGCAGGAACTGGGGCTCTTTGTCGAGGTCGTGCAGGTGCAGGTCTCGCGGTCGCACGCGATTGCGGGAAGCCTCATGTTCAAGCCCATCGATCCGGTGTACATCATTGTCGGGAGGGGAGCGGCATGCTCGTAGGTCTTGGCTTTGGCCCGGGAAATCCCGAGCTGCTGACGCTCCGTGCGGTCCGCCTTCTCAAGGAAGCGGACACGGTGTTTGTGCCCGGCCGGATCGCAAAAGATCTCGTTGCCCCGTACCGGGATTCGGTGGTGCTCGACTTCCCGATGACGGACGATGAGGGGAAGATCCGCGAGTGCATGAAGGAGAACGCGAGGAAGATCGCACCCGTGGCAGAGAAGGGCCTTGCGGTCTTCGGCATTCTCGGCGACCCGAACTTCTTCTCAACGTTCTCGCGGCTCTGTGCGGTGATTGAGGAGACTCAACCCGGAATCGAGTTCCGGACCGAGCCGGGGATCAGTTCCATCACGGCGTTTGCGTCAGCCGCAGGAGTTCCGGTGAACGAGGGGTTCACGGTCTCGGACGGGACGATGTCGGACACGAAGATCCTGCTCAAGGTCCGGAAGCCGAAAGCAAAGGCGGCTTCGCTTGCAGCCGAGGGCTACCGCGAGTTCGTGCTCGTTGAGCGGATGTTCTTCGATGACATGAAAGTGTACCGGAACGCCGAACTTCCCGAGAAGAGCGATTACATGAGCGTGATGTATGCCCGGAAGTGACGAGAAGAACACGATCTGGTTCGTGGGCGCCGGAGCGGGCGACCCGGAACTCATCACGGTGAAGGGGAGGAAGCTGCTGGACCGGGCCGAGGTGCTGATCTACGCGGGATCGCTCGTGAGCCCGGCACTTGTGGAGACATGCCCGGCACCGGAGAAGATCGACAGCTGGGAACGGAAGCTCGACGACATTGTCGCCATTATGATCGACCGGGCAAAGAAGGGGAAGCGGGTCGTACGTCTCCACTCGGGAGATTCCGCGATCTTCGGGTCGATTGTCGAGCAGATCGCGGAGCTGGAAAAGGCCGGGCTCACGGTGAAGATCGTCCCCGGCGTCTCATCAGTCTTTGCCGCAGCCGCAGCACTCACCACGGAGTACACGCCCAAGGGAGTTGCCGACACGCTCATCATCACCCGTCCCGCGGGAAAGACGCTGG
>Ga0302253_1001418_pt1 | contig 14486 bp, 17 predicted proteins | sample AAG_RA_Trp_MG_FD_193537 | JGI IMG/M metagenome (GOLD analysis project Ga0302253, IMG submission 193537) | Enriched activated sludge microbial communities from anaerobic digester in WTTP, New Holstein, Wisconsin, United States - AAG_RA_Trp | ecosystem: Engineered > Bioreactor > Anaerobic >...
ATCAAGCTCCGGAAGTCCCCGTTCGACCTCTCGACCTCCCACCATGCCCACCAGGAACTCGTGAAGGGTGTTACAACGGACTTCGCCGGGCCGAACCTGGCAAAGATCGAAATTGCCCACTGGTACGAATACGTCTTCCTGCTCGGGGTCGTCTACCTGTTCTTTGCGTTCAACCCCCTGCTTGCGATAGCGGCGATCATCATCGCCTACTTCCTTGAGATCCTCATCGACAACACGACCACGAGGGTCAAGTGGCAGATGACCATGCGGAGCGCCTGGCTGGTTGCCGGTACCCTCGGTATCATCAACCTTGGTGTCCTGTACTATCTCAGGATGGTGGTTGTCCCATGAGTTACCTCACCAAATCCCCCTGGATTATCCATTACGACGCATCGTCCTGCAATGGCTGTGACATCGAGGTGCTTGCGGCACTCACACCGGTGTACGATGTCGAGCGCTTTGGCATCATCAATACCGGGAACCCCAAGCATGCCGATATTTTCCTTGTGACCGGCAGTGTCAACGAACAGAACCGCGAGATCCTGAAGAATACCTACGACCAGATACCAGATCCCAAGGTCGTTATTGCGGTCGGGATCTGTGCATCCTCAGGAGGTATCTTCCGGGAGTGCTACAATGTCATGGGCGGGATTGACAAGGTTATCCCGGTCGATGTCTGGGTGCCGGGCTGTGCCGCCCGGCCCGAGTCGATTATTGATGGGGTAGTGAAGGCCCTTGGTATCCTTGAGGAGAAACGAAAGGCCATGAAGAGACCGGCTGGTGATACAGTATGAAGCAGGAACAGACAATAATCCCCATCGAGGTCGGCAGGCTCATCGGGAGCGTGGAACAGTTCAGGAACGAGGGCTACCGGCTTGCCCATATCGGCTGCACGAAGGTGGGCGACAATTCCTTTGAGATCAACTACTCGTTTGACAAGGACTATGTCCTGCAGAACCTGCGGATCACCGTAACGGCGGAGACGGAAGTGCCAAGCATCACCGGTATGTACTGGGGGGCGTTTGCGTACGAGAATGAGATGCACGACCTTTTCGGCATCCAGGTGAAAGGTATCAATATCGATTTCAAGGGCACGTTCATCAGGACGGCAATCAAGTTCCCGTTCAGCGTTTCGGCTGCAAAGGAGGAGAAGAAATGACCAAGCAGATCATCGTCCCCTTCGGGCCCCAGCACCCGGTCCTTCCCGAACCGATCCACCTCGACCTTGTGCTTGAGGACGAGAAGGTCGTCGATGTCATCCCCACCATCGGGTACATCCACCGCGGGTTCGAGAAGCTCGTGGAGAAACGGGAGTTCACGGAGTACGTTTTCATCGCCGAGCGCACCTGCGGCATCTGCAGTTTCATCCACGGCGCAACCTACTGCCAGGGCATCGAGCAAATCATGGGCATCCAGGTACCCGAACGGGCGGAATACCTGCGGGTGATCTGGTCAGAGTACTCCCGTCTGCACTCCCATCTCCTCTGGTTTGGCCTTTATGCAGACTCCTTCGGCTTTGAGAACCTTTTCATGAATGCATGGCGTATCCGAGAGCGGGTCCTTGACGTCATGGAACAGACTACAGGCGGCCGGGTCATCCAGGGCTCCTGCAAGGTTGGCGGAGTAAGGAAGGACATCTCAAACGAGAAGCTGGACGAGATGGCAAAGGATCTGGACACAATCGACCGGGAGATGAAGGAGATGACCACGGTCTTCCTCAACGACGATACCGTCCGGCACCGGACGCGGAACGTCGGTGTCCTCTCCCGCGAGGACGCGTACCACCTCGGCGCTGCCGGTCCAACGGCACGGGGAAGCGGAGTCGCAATTGACCTGCGGATGACGGGATACGGTGCTTATGACCGACTCAATTTCCATGTGGCCACCGAGAGCTGTGGGGACTGCTACTCGCGCCACTCCGTCCGTGCGCAGGAACTCTTCACCTCAACCGATCTCATCCGGCAGGCAATCAGGAAGATCCCCGATGGCCCGGTCGATATCAAGGTGACCGGAGCACCGAATGGCGAGTTCTTCATGCGATCCGAGCAGCCCCGGGGTGAGCTGGTCCATTACCTGAAAGGCAATGGTACTAAGTTCCTGGTCCGGTCACGGATCCGGACGCCCACCCTGACCAATATCCCACCGCTCGTGAAGATGCTGCAGGGATGCGACCTCGCTGATGTCCCGGTTATTGTATTGTCGATCGATCCCTGTATCAGCTGTACGGAGAGGTGATTGGCGATGGGATTTTTTGAGATGACAAAGACGGCACTCAGAACTGTGCTCTCCCGACCGGCAACCATCCTGTACCCTGCACAGGCGGCAAAGAGGACCCCGGTCACCCGCGGGCATATAGTTTTCGACGGGAGCAAGTGTATCTCCTGCAGCATCTGCCAGCGGAAGTGTCCCGCCCAGGCAATCGTCCTCAACAAGGAGGCAAAGAGCTGGCAGATCGACCGGTTCCGCTGTGTCATGTGCAGCTCGTGTGTCGACACCTGCCCGTCTAAGTGCCTCTCCATGGATCCGGTCTATACCGCACCGGCCTCGGCAAAGGGTGTGGAGGTTTTCACCATTACCTACGTGAAGCCGCCCAAGCCCGAGAAGAAGGAAGAGTCGAAGACCTGATGGTCTTCTCCTCCTCGAGGTTCTGATGAATCCGAGACCTTCATCGGAAGGTCGAGGATGAGAAGAGCCACCGGCTCTTCGAACCTCTCGGAAGTCGAAGCAGTAATTCTCTCTCATTTTTGGATCTTTAAGCGTTCATGGTTGCTGCGGGACAAAAGACCTGAGCCGTGTAACAACTCCACGGCGTTCTTTGGGTATTCTCATCTCACCATTCCGGGCTGATGAACCAATCAGAACCTTTATGCCCTCCCCTGTGATATTGTCCCATTGTTAAGCACTGGGATCCTGTGGCCCATACAGGGAGGTACAGATTGAAGTGCCGGATCTTGACCTACTGGTGATGACTGCGCTCGGATGCGCGACAATCGTGTCAGCATTAATCGCGGTCATGCACGAAGACCTGATCCGGTCCGTTGCTGCCTACGCGGTCTCCAGTGTCTGCCTTGCGGCGATCTTTTTTTTGCTAGCCTCGCCGTTTGCCGCCGCGCTTGAACTGACTGTCGGTGCCGGCCTTGTTGCCGTCCTGTTCCTGGTCGCGCTCATCCTTGCCGGCGGGGAAGCAGGGGAGGCCAGGACATGAACCATCGGTCTGTTCTGGGCCTGGCACTGGGTATCCTTTTTTTACTGGTTTTTATTCTTATTCTTGCAACGGGTATTGCGGCAGGGCCGGTGGCATCTCCCGTCATGGCCAGTGCCGGGGATGCGCTCTGGAAGGAACGCACGTTCGAAGTAATCCTGCAGGGGATCATGATCCTGTCGGCGGTCATGTCCATCATCCTCCTGCTCGGATCGGGGCGCTCACGGGGGGGTTCGTCGTGATCCTCACGGTCTTTGTGACCGGTGCCGCGCTCTTTGCCTGCGGGCTTGTCTGCCTTGTATCGCGCAGCCACCTCATCAAGATGGTGATGGGGCTCGAGTTCCTCGGCAAAGGGATCAGCGTCTTCTTCATTCTCGGGGGATACGCAGCCGGTAACGTTGCGGTATCGCAGGCAATTGTCTTTACCCTCATCGCAATCGAGGCCGTTGTGGCCGGCCTTGCCCTCGCCCTTGTCATCGTCCTGCGGCACACCTGGAAGACCTTCGATTCCTCTGCCCTCTTTCGGCTGGACCGGGGTGAGCCGTGATGGCCGACGGACCCTGGATCCTGCCGCTGATTGTTGGGATTCCGTTCATCGCAACCTGTCTTGTGATCCTGCTGGACCGGCGGCCGGATGCCCGCGAGGGCGTTTCCCTCGTTTCCGCAATACTGACCTTTGCGCTCTGTCTCCTTGCCCTCCCGTCAGCGTTCGCGCCCGCCCCGCTCACGACACCGGCGCTTGCCGTCCTTCCGGGGCTCTCCCTCCACCTTACTGCAGATGCGCTGGGACTGCTCTTTGCCTGCATTGGCTCGGGGCTCTGGATTGTCACAACGGTTTATAATATCGGCTACATGCGGGGCAGAAACGAGCATGCGCAGACCCGGTACTATGCCTGCTTTGCCATCACGATCGGGGCGGTGATGGGAGTCGCGCTCTCCTCAAACCTCTTCTCGCTCTTTGTCTTCTACGAGATCCTCGCGATCGCGGCATATCCCCTGGTAGCTCACAGTGAGACGAAAGAGGCGCTTGCCGCAGGACGGAAGTACCTGGTCTACACCCAGGCTGGCGGCGTTGCCATCCTCGCCGGCATGATGACCCTCCTCGGGATGGGAAGCTCACTCGATTTCATTGCCGGCGGGAACCCGGGTATCGCCCTCCTCTCGCCGGAGTTCGCCCGCATCGGGTTCCTCCTCCTGATGGCAGGATTCGGCGTCAAGGCGGCGCTCGTGCCGGTCCACGGCTGGCTCCCGAGCGCGATGGTTGCACCCACGCCAGTCAGCGGGCTCCTCCATGCCGTCGCTGTCGTCAACACCGGTGTCTTCGGGCTGATGCGGCTGATGTGGGACTTGTACGGGCCCCGGCTGATGCTCGAGCTGGGCCTCCGGAACCTGGTCATTGCAGTCGCCGTCATCACCATCATTGTCGGTGCGCTGCTCGCCCTGAGGCAGGACGACTTCAAACTACGACTCGCGTATTCAACGGTCAGCCAGCTCAGCTACATGGTCCTTGGTGCAGCAGTCCTCCTGCCGGCAGGACTGACTGCTGCCGCCGGTGGCTGGGGTGCAGCAGCCGTGATTGGGGCAGCCTATGCGTTCACAGCCCATGCGTTCGGGAAGCTTGCCATGTTCTTTGTTGCCGGGGCTGTTGCGGTTGAGACCGGAAAGACGAAGATCTCCGAGCTTGACGGCCTCGGGAGGAAGATGCCGTGGGAGTTTGCGGCCTTCACGCTCGCGACACTCTCGATGGCAGGCCTCCCCCCTATGGCCGGCTTCATCGCAAAATGGTATCTCTCACTCGGAATTGGTGCCGGGTACACTGGCGAGTGGTGGATCCTCCTCATTCTGGTTGCAGCAAGCGTGCTGAACCTTGCCTATTTCCTGCCGGTGGTGATACGTGCCTTCTTCCCGCCCTGCGCGATCGACATCCCGGGCGTGCGCTGGACTCTCCGCGTCCCGGTCATCGTGACGGCTGCCGGCGCCCTTGCCTGCGGGCTCTGGACGGTTGGTCCCTGGAGTCCCTTTGCACTCTGCCAGCAGGTAGCGGCAGGGGTGACCGGCAGTACTGCTGCAGTGGTATCCGGTACACTCGCCATCGGGACAGCCATCCCTCCGTTCCTGATCTTCTTCATCGGTGCACCGATCGCCCTTCTCGCAACCGGTCGTGCACGGCAGGTTATCCTCATCATTACCGGTGCCCTCGCCCTTGCCGTAGTCCTCCTGCTGCCCGGGGGGTATTTTTCCGGATCCGTTGCCGGCGGAGTCATGCAGTGGAACCTTCCCTTCATGGGGTATACCCTGACGCTGCTCAGGGTAGACAGCCTCTCGTACCTCACCGGCGTGATCTTTGCCGTCATCACCTTCCTTGCGATCCTGTATGCAGCGGCCTTTGCCCCGGCCCGCCTCCATCTCTATGCTCTCCTCTACGCGGGAGCTTCGATGGGTGTGGTCTTTGCCGGTGACTGGATCACGCTCCTCTTCTTCTGGGAAGTCATGGCCGTCACCTCAACCTTCCTCATCTGGCAGGAGGCTGGCGAGGCCATTGGAGCAGGGTACCGCTACATCCTCTTCCACGGGCTCGGGGGCACGCTGCTTGGAGCCGGCATCGCCCTGCTTTTCATCGGTGCAGGGTCTCCCATCGTCGGGCCCCTTGCCGGTATCCCCGATGCCACGTACCAGCTCTGGGCCTCGGTGCTCATCGTGCTCGGGATCGGCGTGAACCTTGCGATCATCCCGCTCCATACCTGGCTGCCGGATGCCTACCCGCGGGCGCATATTGCCGCCAGTGTCTTCCTCTCTGTGTACACCACCAAGGCTGCCGTGTATCTCCTTGCCCGTGCCCAGCCCGGCACAGAATTTATCGCCTTCATGGGTGCCCTGATGGCAGTCTACGGCGTGGTGTTTGCGGTCTTCCAGAACGACATGCGCCGGCTCCTCTCGTACCACATCGTCTCGCAGGTCGGTTACATGGTTGCCGGCGTCGGGATCCTTGGCTGGCTGGGGGCCGCAAGTGCCACCGGCCAGCTCGGCCTTGATGGCGGGATGGCACACGTGTTCAACCACATCCTGTACAAGGCTCTCCTCTTCATGGCCATTGGTGTTGTTATCTGGAAGACCGGCGAAAACCTGCTGAGCCGGGTCGGGGGCCTGCAGAAGAAGATGCCCGTGACCGCCCTCGCCTTCTGGGTTGCTGCGTTCTCTATCGCCGGTGTCCCGCTCTTCAACGGGTTCGTCTCGAAAGGGATGGTGCTTGCCGCAGCGGAACATACGAGTATCTGGCTCTGGGTCCTCCTGGAGATCGCCTCGTTCGGCACATTCCTGTCATTCCTGAAGCTGGGCTATTTCGCCTTCCTCCGCGACGGGGACTCGCAGGCATCCGATCCCCCGCTGCTGATGCAGGCAGCCATGCTCGGCGCCGCGGCCCTTTGCATTATCATCGGTATCTACCCGGCAGCCCTCTATGCTCTCCTTCCCTATCCCGTAACCTATGCTGCCTATGACCCGGCCCACGTGATCAGTGCAGTCGTTGTCCTGGGCGCTGCCGCGGTCTTCTTCTTTACTGCCGGCAGGACCCTGCTCCGGCCACACGATACCCGGCTGAAGGACGTGGATATTCTCTATCATGCTGCATGCCGCGGGCTTGTTGCGTTTGCCGGCCGGCTCCGTGATGCCTTCGCGCTGGTGTATGAGGTGGCGACTGCAGGAACCCTCCTGCTCTTTACGGCAGGGAAGATAGCCATGGGATGGGAGAACCGTGACGTGAACCATGACATGGCTGTCTTCTTCGCAGTCGTTGTAGCTCTGGTGGGCATTATCCTTGTGGGGGTTGGGTTATGATTACGGCAGATCCCGGCATGCTCGTGCCCCTCTATATCGCTCTCGGAGGCATCGTCCTCTACGGTGTTATCAGCCGGATCCCTTCTGGCTACCGACGGTGGAGCGGCACGCTCACGGCCCTCTGGCTCGCGGCAGCGTTCCTGTATCTTCTCTTCACCATCCTTGAAAGTCCGCCATCCCCGGATACACCGTACCTCGGCCTGACCTCCGGGCTCCTTGTGACCGGCCTCGGGGGGCTTGCTGCGTTCGCCTCGCAGGGGAACCTTGATCCCGATGGGCCGGTGCGGTTCTATTACCCGCTCTGCCTCTTTGCCCTTGCCGGTGCCACCGCTGTCGGTTTTGCAACCGACCTCTTCACCATCTTTGTCATGGTCGAGCTCTCCGCCATTCCGGTCTATGCCCTCGTTGCCTACCGGTACCGCGAGGACAAGAACGCGGTCCCCGCTGCAATGAAGTATCTCGTCCAAGGGGTTTCCGGAACCCTGACCGCCCTTCTCGGGGTCTCGGTTCTGTTCCTTGCCGGAAAGACAACGGACCTCTCCAGCCTCCCGGCAGCTCTTTCGGGGACCAGCCCGGCCGTGATCCTGCTTGCGGCAGTTCTCATCCTCCTCGGGTATGGTGTCAAGCTTGCTATCGTTCCGCTGCACACGTGGCTTCCGGATGCCTATTCTCTCGCACCGCCCGGCGTGACGGCAATTATGGTTGGCGCCACGAAGACCGGGGTGCTTGTCGCCCTCTTCCTCTCCCTGACCTCCCTGCCATCCGGCAACGGGACGATCTATGTTCTCGGGCTCATTGTCACGTTCTTTGCCCTTGTCACCATGACGGCTGGTAACCTGCTTGCCCTTAACCAGAAGGACCTCCGGTATATCCTCGCGTATTCGAGCGTGGCACAGATGGGATACATCCTCCTCGGCTTTGGTATGGGGATGGTATATGACTTTCCCTTTGCGTTCACGGCGGGACTGTATTACGCGATCGCCTACAGCATCATGAAAGGTGGTGCATTCATAGCCGCGGATGCCTTTTCCTGGGAAGCCGGCACAACGGAGGTGGAGGGGATGAAGGGTCTTGGGGCCCGGCACCCCCTCCTCGGTGTCTCCTTCGTCATCTTTGTCCTCGGCCTGATCGGCGTCCCGTTCACCTGCGGCTTTTTGGGAAAGCTCCTCCTCGAGCAGGCGGGGATGGCAACGTCCCTGATGAGCGGGGTTATCCTTGCCCTGATCCTTGCAGTCAACAGTATAATCTCCCTCGGTTATTACATCCCTGTCCTTTCGACCCTGATGTTCTCCGCCTCCTCTGCCGCACCGGCAGGACCCTCCCGGAAAAAGACAGCCCTTTCCCGCAGCGTGCTCTTTGCCGTCGTGGTCCTTGCCGTTGTCACGGTATACCTGGGCCTCTTCCCCGAGTCGTTTGACTGGATCATGCACGCTGCCGGGCAGCTCACCCCATGGGGGGCGGTCTGAATGGACCTGCCATTCATCCTCTCCTCCGCGCCCCTCATCGCAGTATATGCGCTCGTTGTCTGTTACCTGGTCTATGCCTGGTCCCGGAAGGTGGCACCGGTGTTCACACCGTCGGCCAACAAGACCATGCCCTATGTTGGCGGGGAGGCTGCGGAGGGACAGGCCTGCCTTCCGGGATACCAGTTCTTCTACGTGGCCCTCTTCTTTACCGTAGTCCATGTGGCAGCGCTCATTATCGCGGTCGCTCCTGCCGATGCCTCTCTGGCCGGCACGCTGGGGTATCTTGGCATCATTGCCGTAGCCATAACGATCCTGAGGTGGGAGCAGTGACCGCAAGAGAAGGAGGCGAAGTGATGATATGACAGCTGACCCGCAATCCATTAGCCAGCGCATTGCCACATGGGCACGGGTGCGATCCCCGTGGATTACGGTCTTCAACACCGGAGCCTGCAATGCCTGCGACATCGAGATCATTGCCTGCCTGACACCGCGGTTTGACGTGGAGCGGTTCGGGATCCTGGCAAAAGGATCCCCCCGCCATGCCGACATCCTGGTCGTGACCGGTGCGGTGACCTGGAAACAGGCATCGAGACTGCGGCGGGTCTGGGAGCAGATACCCGAACCGAAGTACGTGATCGCGTGTGGGGCATGCGGGGCCGCCGGGGGAGTGTTTCAGGGGCTCTACCACATCATGGGGGATGTCGGGAAGATTATACCGGTTGACATCTACCTGGCCGGATGCCCTCCGCGCCCGGATGAGATCATCAATGCCGTTGTTGCCTGTCTTGACCTGATGAAGGAGGATCTTATCCGGGGTGGAAAGGAATGGCGGAAGAAGGAAGAGAAGAAGGAAGGTACACCCGGAACGGGTGGTGAGGAGGTGAAGATATGATACTACAGCTGACCGTGGAACAGGTAGCGGGGGCAATGCGGGAGTATGGATCAGTGGAGCAGGTGCAAAAGAACCGCATCAGGGTGAACACAGACCCGCAGAAGATCATTGATGCCATCAGTGCAGCGAAGCAGCGTCTGGACTGTGACCGCCTTATCCTCATCTCCTGCACGGACGATACGGGGAGTTTCGGGCTGACCTACCACCTAACCGGCCCCCACCGCACCATCATCTCACTGGCCGCTCCCGTCCCCCGTGAGTCCCCGCAGATATTCTCCGTCTCGGAGGTCCTTCCCCCGGCAGCGATCTACGAGCGGCAGATCCACGACCTCTTTGGTATCGTCTTTCCGGGTCATCCGGGCCTCTCCAAGCTCATGCTGAACGAGGGCTGGCCGGATGGCGAATACCCGCTCCGAAAGGACTGGAAACCAGAGAAAGGAAAATCCTATGGCGGGACTGTGTGGGAGGGGAGCTGACATGGCGGAAGTCGTAGTCCCGATCGGCCCGCAGCATCCGGCGCTCAAGGAACCGGTCAACTTCCGGATCTACGCGGAAGGGGAGAAGATCGTCCGGCTCGAACTCAACCTCTCCTACAACCACCGGGGCATCGAGAAGGCGGCCGAGGAGCGTAACTTCATCCGTGTCCTCCCGCTTCTTGAGCGTGTCTGCGGCATCTGCTCCCATTCCCATGCAACAGCCTTTGCCAAGGGGATCGAGGAAATCATGGGCCTTGAGATCCCGGCGCGGGCCCAGTACATCCGCATCATTATCGCCGAGCTCGAACGGATGCACTCCCACCTCCTCTGGCTTGGGGTTGCCGCCCACGAAATAGGATTCAATACCCTCCTCATGTGGAGCTGGCGCGACCGGGAGGCGGTGCTGGACACGCTCGAAGAGATGTCCGGTAACCGCGTCCACTACAACATGAACGAGATAGGCGGGGTGCGCCTTGACCTGTCGGAAAAGCAGGTAGCGGCGGCAAAACAACGGCTCCCGGTCCTGGAAGAGCGCATTGCGCAGTACCTGGACATGGTCAGCCACCAGGAGACGGTGCTGCTCCGCTTCCGGGGCGTCGGGAAGCTCTCGAAGGAGGAGATCCTGAAGTACGGTGCGGTTGGACCCACTGCACGAGCAAGCGGGGTGGACTATGATGCCCGACGTGACGATCCATACCTTGTCTATGACAAAATTCCCTGGAACGTTGTCACGGACACGAGCGGCGATGTGTACGGCAGGACGAAGGTGCGTATCGGGGAGGTTGCCGAGAGCCTGAAGATCGTGCGGCATTGTCTCGAGAACCTCCCGGAGGGGCCGGTCCGTGTTGCCAGTGCGCCAAAGGCGGCGCCAAAGGGCGAGATCCTCTCGCGGTACGAGGCTCCCCGCGGCGAGCTGGCGCACTTCATCCGCACCAATGGCACCGACAAGGCCGAGCGTCTCGACATCCGGACACCGACGCTGGCGAACTGGACCTCGGTGGCAAAGGCCCTCGTCAACCAGAACCTCGCGGACATCCCCGTGATCGTAGCGGCTATCGATCCCTGCCTCTCGTGCACTTCGCGGATGACCGTGATTGATACCGGCACCATGACGCAGGGCAGCATCACGTGGGATGAACTGGTAAGGAAGTGCCGGGCACGGTACGGGATGGAAGCGCAGCCATGATCGATCTCCTCATGCTTTCGGTGTATATCCTCATCTTCCCCGGGTTTTTGTTCCTTTTAGCCTATGCCCTCTTCTTCCAGTATATCGACCGCAAGCTCGCGGCCCGGATGCAGCACCGGGTCGGCCCCCCGCTCCTCCAGCCGCTCGCCGACCTCATCAAGACGCTGGGCAAGGAGGTGATCGATGTAAAGGGTGTTGACCGCGGGGCCTTCAACGCAGCCCCGCTCATTGCCCTTGCTGCGGTCATGACCGCATTCCTCTACATTCCGGTCATCGGGGCAAGCCCGATCGCCTTCGAAGGGGATCTTGTCCTCGTCCTCTATCTCATGACGCTGCCGACCTTGGTACTCTTCGTCATGGGCTGGCTGAGCCGGAACGTCTTTGCCTGCGTTGGCGCGATCCGCACGGTTACCCAGCTCTTCATCTACGAGGTGCCGTTCTTCCTTGTCATGCTTGCACCGGCACTGATGGCAGGCACCTGGTCGATATCGGAGATCGTGGCATGGCAGCAGGCACACCCCTGGTGTGCGGTCCTCCAGCCAATCGGTTTTGTCATCGCGCTTATTGCCCTGCAGGCAAAGCTGGAGCGGACGCCGTTCGATATCCCCGAGGCAGAGACCGAGATCGTTGCCGGGCCCTGGACCGAGCTGACGGGGCACCGCCTGGCTTTCATGAAGCTGGCGTTCGATGTCTCGCTCGTTGCCGGCAGCGCCCTCATCGCGGCCCTGTTCCTCGGTGGCCCCGAAGTGCAGTGGACGATCGCTCCGGCATGGCTTGTCCTCCTTGCAGGCTTTGGCCTGTTCCTTGTAAAGACCCTCGCGGTCCTGTTCATCCTCTCCACCATCCGGGTCGCCACCGGGCGTATTCGCATTGACCAGCTCAATGATATCGGCTGGAAATACATTGCCGGGGCGGCCGTCTTCCAGGTCGCCCTCGTCCTTATCATGAACGCATGGTGGGTGCAGCCATGAGTGTCATCCGGGAGATGCTGCACAATCTGGTTACAAAACCCTTCACCATCCTCTACCCGTACGAAAAGGTCCCGATCCCCGGCACGTTCCGCGGGGAGGTGACGATCGATGATGACAAATGCATCGGGTGCTCGAAGTGCTCGCTGGTCTGCCCGCCGCAGGTGATCACGATGATCGACGGCCCGCGGGAGGTAGAGTTCAAGGGAAAAAGTCTTGCCCGGAAGAAGCGGCCGCAGGTGAAACTCTACAAGTGCATCCGCTGCGGGCTCTGCGAGCGGTACTGCCCAACCGGCGCGATCCACCTTAAGGACACGCTCTCGGGCTGCGGTACGGACAAGGAAGCCGTGATAACGTAATGACCACGGATCCGCTATTTCCCGACCTGCGGCAGAGACTGGCAGGTACCCGCCTTCTTGCCGTTGTCGGTATCGGTGATGAACTCAGTCCCGCGGACCGGTTGGGAATGACCGCAGCTCGGGAGATCGATCGCCAGCGCATTCCCGGCGTACAGGTCTTCCTTGCCGGGACCGTCCCGGAGAACGTCACCGGCCCGCTTCGGAGGTACCGGCCGGACCATGCCCTCTTCCTTGACGCAGCAGAGATGGGAGTGCGGCCCGGGACCATTGCCCGGATCGAACCGGATCATGTCAGGGCGGGACTCTTCTCGACACATGCCCTGCCCCTGCCGGTGGTCATGGAGTATATCGAACGGGATATCGGGATCCCTGTCACCCTGCTGGGCATCCAGCCAAATACCAGCAGCCCCAGTAATGCCCTGCCCGATACGGACCGGAGATATTTTGCGGAGAACCTGCGGCAGGTATCAGAAGTCCTCCACAACCGTTAGCTGCAAGGGAGCGTCCTTTCAGGCAAAACTGAACGTCTCCGGCATCAGCGTCTGTAAGTCCACAACAACCGCGAGCCCCGGGGTGGGGTTGACGTTCATCTGCTTCTGGAATGCGGTCTGGGACTGCCAGGTGCCGGCATTGACCCCGAGCACACCGCGGTATGTCGTGATACCCTTGATGTGGACGTGGCCGGTATGGAGGATCTCGGGGATGGGATCGATGATCATCCGGTCGGTCCTGCCGGCAGCAATCGGTGTCCGTCGCCCGTACGCGGGGGCGAGGTGACGGCGGATGAGCATCTCCTCCATCATCAGCCCGGAATGCTCGTAGGATGCGCCGGGAATGAGGCCGATCATGTCATCGATGGACCGGCCATGGTACATCATCACCCGGACACCCTGAAGATTGACAACGGCAGGGTTCTCAACCTGCATGCAGTTTTGCGGAAACTTCTTCGTGAATGCCTCGGGGATGACCGGCTGGGGCTCGGCACCCCGCACCACGTCGTGGTTGCCGGGTGAGATGATGATCTTCATCCGCGAGGGAAGGTCGGAGAGCATGGCGCCGAAGGCATCGTACTGCTCGTAAATGTTCTTGATGGTCAACTCCTGGTCCTGGCCGGGGTAGATACCAATCCCATCCACGAGGTCGCCTGCAATGAGGAGGTACTGGTAATCGGAGTCCGAGAGCCAGTCCGCGAACCGGTTCCAGGCCTCCTCAAGGAACGTATTACTCCCCACGTGAACGTCGGAGATGAGGACTGCCTTCCCCGGCTTGTCGCTCTTGAACGGCGTGTTATCGATGCGGATATCCGGGCGGTAGAGGAACTCGGCAAAGAAGAGGCGGCCGTCGTTCGAGAGCTTCCCTTTGACCCCGATCACCTCGTCATGGACAATCTTTTCAGCATCGGCGAAAACCGGTCGGTCCTTCCGGAATAGGACGGAGATACTGGCCGACGAGTCCTCGATTTCGGCAATACGGTGACCGTTCTTGGTGGTGCTCACGTCCACGACCATGCCGATGACCGTGCACTCTTCCTGGCGGTACCGGGTGTTCTTGGTGAGCCCCTCGATGGGCATCGCTCCGGTCCTGCCCCGGATCATCCCGCCGAGCCGGCTGAACCGGTCGCGGAAATAGTGCAGGTAATCGCCGGTCCCGTTGACCGGTCCCGAGGTGCCCGGGGTGCCGCTCACTACCTCGACTGTGGGATCAAGGAGGAAGCGGGTGCCGTCCCTCGTCGGGCGGATGCCCGGGATGTGCTTTGCAGAGACGACAATGGTGTCCTCCGGCACCCCGGCGATGATGCGCTCGATCAGGTCCGGCTCATCGTTCTCCAGGATATAGCGGACCACCTCAGGGTGGACCTGGAGCCTGGTGTCGAGGAACCGGAGAGCGATCTCCTGCGCAGTCAGCATACCAGATCATTGGTTCTCAAGAAATTATAGCCTGTTATCCTGTCATGAGTGAGGCCGGGAGGCGGGTTCATTATTTCCCACGAATAACTGGTACCAACGAACGGGGACGCGGACACCATGTACGAGATCATCGCAACGCTGGCGCTGGGAGTAATCATCGGGTTCACCGGTGCGCTCGCCCCCGGCCCCACGCTGG
>Ga0302253_1001419_pt1 | contig 14485 bp, 14 predicted proteins | sample AAG_RA_Trp_MG_FD_193537 | JGI IMG/M metagenome (GOLD analysis project Ga0302253, IMG submission 193537) | Enriched activated sludge microbial communities from anaerobic digester in WTTP, New Holstein, Wisconsin, United States - AAG_RA_Trp | ecosystem: Engineered > Bioreactor > Anaerobic >...
CACCCGGAGCGGGCGATGGAGTTTACCAACCTCTACGACTGGCCGCTCCGGAAGGAGCAGATGCGGCGGGCCGGTCTTTCGGTGCCGTCGGAATCGATGAACATGCGGTTCTTCCGGAATATTGTGGAGAATTTCCGGTAATTTTTTTGCCGGTTTTTTTCAGATGTCCGATGAAAAAACAAAACAAAATTCCCTGCTGCCTGTACTTCCGCCCCAAAAAGGCCCCCTCCCGGCTTCGGCCTGTTCCCCATCCCCTTCCTGGAATCTGTTCCCCTCCCCTTTCCTGTGCCGTAAAGCGCCCAAAGCAGCAGGTTTCCGGGCCGATTTCAGGCGACAACATCCCCGGACAGGCCAAAACAGCCTCCTCCCAGAAAAAGGAGCTCACGGTTTTGCATAATCGGCACACTGTTCCCTTCCGGAAAGGTCAATCGGAGGTTAAAATGAACTCCGTTGGATCTACCCTTCCCAAAGGGTATTGTTACGATGGTAGATGGTCCGGATTTGTTCTGCTTTACCGGGATAATCGGGAACCGTATGGCGAAGCAGATATCCCCTCCCTTCCTGCAACGGGAAAACCGTATGCAGATATTCCGGAAACCTTTTCTTGGGAGTTTCCTTCCGGAAATTCTAAGAAAATCCGGATAGGAAAAAATTCCGGAAAAGTTTTCAAAAATTTTAAAAAAAAAATTCACGGGCCGGGCAATCACCCGGGTTTTCAGATCTTCACCACATTCACGTTCACGCTGTACCCGGTCTCGTTGCCGGTTACCGGCTCCCACGAGCGCATGTAGACTGCCGAGAATTTCTGGGTGCCAAGGTCGTCTGCCACGATCACCCATGTCCGGGTGCCGCCAACACCAACCATCCCTTCCGCGGCCTTGTCCATCTGATAATCGGAGGACTGGATGCTCAGGCCGGAGGAGACCGTTGCATTCCACTGGAATCCGGTTGTCGGGTTCTCCTTCAGCTGGACCGCAAACCGCGTTCCCTGTGCGATATCCTCAGTCTTTCCCTTGTCGGCTTCTGTCAGGGTCACCATCTTCTTTCCCTCCGCTGCTGTGGTTGCCGGTTCAACACCGGGCTTGCATCCTTCCTTGCGGAAGAGCGCCCACTCCTCGCAGGAGGTGCCGTTTTCAAACGTGCACATCCCGTACTGGCCGCCGGATGCATCGGTCTTTATCTCGGTCTTTCCACCGGCCTGGCCGCAGTACACGGAAGCCGGGTTCGCCATGCCAATGGCCGGCGGGGCCGTGGTTGCCGGTTCAGCACCGGGTTTGCATCCTTCCTTGCGGAAGAGCGCCCACTCCTCGCATGAGGTGCCGTTTGCAAACCTGCACATGCCGTACTCCCCACCGGAAGCATCCTTTTTAATCTCGAGGGTACCGCCAACTTCCCCGCAGTACACGGACGCGGGGTTCGGCATACCCGCCGAAGCCTGCGTGGTGACCTGCGGCGTTGCAGGGGGCGTTGCAGGCTGCTGGGTGCAGCCGGCTGCCAGTACGAGGACGAGCAGCGCCCCAAGGATGAACAGCCCGGACAGGACCTGCCCGGAACGGCGTAAGGATGTCATGCGTATCCGTGAGAGCGGGAATGATAATAACGTTTCTTTCTCCGACTGGTTCGTTAGAACCAGGAGGAGGAGAAGAACTGCGCAGCAGTTCTTCGACATCCGTAACTTATATCCGACTGGTTCGTTAGAACCAGGAGGAGGAGAAGAACTGCGCAGCAGTTCTTCGACATCCGTAACTTATATCCGACTGGTTCGAAGAGCCGAAGGCTCTTCTCATCCTCAACCATCTTATGATGGTTTCGGATTCGTTAGAACCAGGAGGAGGAGAAGAACTGCGCAGCAGTTCTTCGACATCGGGATCCTTCGCAGTGACCGTAATTCCGCTCTGATGCGACTATTACTGCTTTTCATCGCAGCCGCGTGGCAGCGCCGTCGAAAGCCTTGCCGGGCATCGCGACTTTCTCGGGAACCGGCAGTCTGTCAAGAAAAATCATCTTCCTGAAAAAAGATGCCTGATACTCTGCCATATATTTGGAAGGATAATCGGAGATGATAGAAATTAATTATCCGGATATAAAACGTTCAGATCAATGCGATAAACGTCAAATTTCACAAAATCTCCGACAGTAAATCCTTCTGCCTGAAACGCATGGATGTCGACTTCCATTAAACCTGTTCCAAAGTTGAGAATGAACTTATCCCGATTGTCATTAAAATCCTCAATTCTGCCTTCGAAATGCATAGGTATCCATTTCGGATTATTTGACGATGAATAATCTGATTGTGCAGAACATTTTTGCTCATGCATTTTTTCTATTTGAGGAAGAAATGCAGCAATTGTAATTGTAATAAGTTTTCCTATCATTTCCTTGTTAATGAGGATATCAGGATCAAATATTTTCAGGATTGCCCCAGCGGGCATCTCTAAAAAAACATTTTGTTCAAATATTCCTTCATCATCTTCGTAGGATTGGACCTTTACAACTCTTCCGGATATTTTTGGTCTGTGCATTTTCTTCTCCAATCTTTTTATGGTAATGGTATGGGGACTTCTGAAATCTTCATCGGATATGCTGTTCGGATATAGCCGTTATCTCCAATAATCACTCTGATTGCTTTTGTATCAGTGACCTTCTTATAATATTCAATGGGTTTAGATGGATTCACTTTCCCATTCATTACACAATCCATAATTAATTCCTGAATTGTTTCTGCGTTTCGATAATTTGTACCCGTTGGATCAAATGCCGCAGCGAAATCATTTTTTGAAATATCAGTATACGCTCCATCCCTGACATGATCCTCAACAATATGTTTCCACCCGGTTGCACTCTTTCTTCCAGCGTTGATAGCTTCTTGTTCTGTCCAGCCTTCTTCTAACCACCGGGCTTTACCATTATCTGCTCTCGCCCCCGCTTTCAGTGTCTTGGCAATATTCCCGTTGTTCTCATAAACCGCAGCGATCACATCATCCGCCACGCCCTGCCCGGATAATCTCGTGGCAGCGCCATCGAATGCTTTGTCGAGCATCGCGGCTTTCTCAATCGCTGGCAACTCCGTATGGTAGATACCATGTCGCCACAGGTGGCTCATGATTTCCTGGCCGCTGTTGATCTTCTGCGGATTCTTTGCAACGTTTTTCGCAATGAACAACGGGATTACATCGGTTGTTCCAAGGAGTGTCCGGACCGGTCCGAGGAAACCAACGGACTGAAGTGCGGCACCCTCATATTCCCCGCGCATAAGTTCAGCAGAAAAATCCCGTATGGTTGTAGCATACGGGAACGCCATGCCGCACGCAACCTGCCCGACAAGGTAGGCCGGTGACTCGGTTACTTCATCGGTAATATAGTCGTTCCAGCCGGGAATTGCGGAATGCAGGCCGTCAAGCATTCCGCCCTTCTTCCCGGCCTGGCCGAGCACGCAGCCGGCTACGGCCTGGTATGCGGTGACGGCAAGATCAAATCCGGTTTCCGTTTTATTGAACGCGGTATTGTTCAGTTCGGTCTCGTAATCGAGATCATCAGGAAGTACCGGCCCTTCGCCATAATAAATTTTATAATACAGGTCACCGCAGGCGGGTCCTCCGAGACCGCTGATATAGATACCCGTCGGCCCTCCGTAATGGGTAAACCGGATGCGGTGGTTGCTGTCGCCCGGATCGATCAGGCTGCTTACTTTAGTACTTGTCTCTCGCGTCGGACCAGTATAACGGACATAGGCTCCAGGAGATTGGAATTTTGATATGCATAGGTTGAAATGACACCGTTTTCCAGTCCCCGCCAAAACCCGTCACTTTATAGACCTCAGGATAATAACACTCTCCTAAGGAATTCCCCATGAAGATCTGTGTACTGAACGGGAGCCCCAAGGGAACGCAGAGCATCACCTTGCAGTACGTCCGGTTTCTCGAGCTGGCATTTCCCTCGCACACGTTCGTGATCGAAGATATCGGATCGCGGATCGCGGCCCTTGAGGCGGATGAAAAGGCATTTGACAAGGTCATGGCATCGGTCTCCTCTGCCGATGCGGTCCTGTTCGCAACGCCGGTTTACTACATGCTCGTCCCGGCACAGCTCAAGCGGTTCATCGAACTGGTCTTCACCCGGAATGCCGCGGGGGATTTTTCCGGCAGGTACGCGGCCTCCCTCACCACTTCCATCCATTTCTTCGACCACACGGCAAACGCGTACCTCCATGCCGTGGCCGAGGACCTCGGCATGAAGTGGATCGGGTCCTTTTCGGCAAAGATGGACGATCTCCTCAAAGAAAAGATCCAGCGGGACCTCGTCCTCTTCGGCGAGGACTTTTTTGCCACCGCCGCAAAACGGCCGGAAATACAGCGGGTGTACCCTGCAACGGAAGGCGACAGTCCCGAATACAAATCCGGCCCGATACCCCTCCCGTTCGATACCGGCGGGAAATCCGTGGTCATCCTCTCCGACGCAGCCCCGGGCTCGAACCTCGAGAAGATGGTGAACCGTGCAGCCTCGTGTTTCGGGACAGCGGCGTCAATCGTGCCGCTTGATGAGGCGGGCATCAAAGGCGGCTGCCTCGGCTGCTGCCGCTGCGCCTTTGACAACACCTGTGTGTACACCGACGGGTTCCGGTCGTTCTTTGAAGACACGATCCTGCCGGCGGATATCATCATCTATGCCGGGCCAATCCGGGACCGGTACCTCTCAGCGGCATTCAAGCAGTTCTTTGACCGGAGTTTTTACCGCGGCCACGTGCCGTACCTGGCCGGTAAACAGGTTGCGTTCCTTGTCCAGGGACCCCTTTCCCGGTGCTCCACCCTCCGGGAGGTCCTGACCGGATTCGTTGCCATCCAGGGCGCGAACCTTACCGGCATGGTCTCGGACGAGAGCCCCGTCTCCGGGCTCACCGACACACGCATTGATTCCCTCTGCGAACGCTGCATCCGGTTATCGCAGAGCGGGTACATCGCCCCGGCCGGCTTTCCCCGCACCGGGGGACTCAAGGTCTTCCGGGACGAGATCTGGGGGGAGATGCGGGCCATGTTCAAAGCCGACCATGCCTGGTACAAATCCCATGGCATGTACGACTTCCCGCAGTATGACATCGCCAGCCGCCTGCGGACGACCCTCTTCTCCCTCTTCCTCTTGATACCGCGGGTACGCAGGGAGGCTGAACAGAAGATGAAGGAGCATATGGTCGAGCCGTTCGCCCGGGTTTTCTCCGACAGTCCTGTTCTCAGGGAGCGGATGAAAAAACCATAACCGGCCTCTTCCCGCAGCCGCAGCGGACGGTCCCGGGCTCTCCCTGTACGGCCGTACTGTTCCGGCAGGTACCTCCGTCCGGACGGGAATCAGAGGGGCCGGATAACATTATCCTGCTCGCCGATCTCCGCAGGTGCGATAAGCCGGATCATCAGGAGTCTTCCCTCGGGTGGCCTGACCGAGATGGTGAACACCTGGTCCGGGATAATGGGGACCTTCGGGTTGATCCGGACCACGAATTTCTCTTCGAAATCGATCCGCATATTCCGCTCTCCCCCCAGCTGGTCGGCAATATCGATTATGCCCCAGGAGCCCGGTGGGGGGTTGCCAAAGTACCCTTGCACCGGTGTCAGGATCTCGGTACGCACGGAATCCGCATACGCGATCGTTGTACCGTTCAGGTCGAGCGTTTTGATGCCCGGTGCAAGACCGAGGGAGAACGTGACGGTATCGATCGTCCCGCGGGGAACGCCCTGGAGGATGACACCCTGCCCCGTGATGTTGCCGAACGTCCGGATGAGCGCACCGGGCTGAGCACCGCTCCCGCTCACGGGTGCGGGTGGCGGTGGCGGGGTATCCTCGTCAGTGCAACCGGCAACGATGATACAGGCGCAGAGGATCAGTGCGATAATCGGCCAGAGGAACGGTTTCATGGGAAGGTTCCTGGGATTGCTGAGGGTAGGATGTGAGTGGGAACTACAAAAACAATGTGGTGATACCAGCAGGGGGAAAACCTGCCGGAACACGCCGGTTATTTCTTGTTGAGGAAGCCGAGAACGCCTTTCTTACCCGAAGACGACGACTTCTTCCGGGCGGGCAGGCCGGCGATCTCCTGCGGGTGATGATCATCCGCTGGTGCGGGCTTCTTGCGCATCTCGTCGGCAACGAGCGGGAGATGGGAGTAACGCTTCTGGGGCATCGTGATCTGCTGCTCGTGGTGGACGTGCGGTTCCGGCTGGGCAGGGGGGGCTGCCGTGCCGGAGATCGTGTGGGCCGGCGGGACATCGTTCCAGGGTTCCCAGTCAGATTCCGGCACGATGACCAGAGGCGCCGGAGCAGCGGGCTTCCGCTGGGTGATGACGACCGGTGCCGGGCCGGGCTGGTGGAGGACCTGCGCGGCCGGCCGGCTGAACGAGGATCCGCACCGGTTGCAGAAGAGCGACTGGCCGGAGGGATCGGGAGCGCCGCAGGAAGGGCAGGTCAGGCTCCGGGCAACCGGTTTTGGCTCAAACGTGGTGCCGCAGCGGGTGCAGAACCGTGAATGGCTGTCGATTGCCGGGCTGCCGCAGGTGCTGCAGACGACCGGGACCGGCAGGATCCGGGTGCCGCACCGGTTGCAGAACTGTGCCAGCTCATCGGATACGACGGTGCCGCATCCCGGGCAGACCGGGAATGCGGGCTTCTTCTCTTCGGGCACGGGAGCACCGCACCGGTTGCAGAAGAGCGCATGGTCGTCGATCCCCGCGTGGCCGCATTGAGCACAGGTTTTGGTCATGTACTTCACTAATGATGAAACCGGCAGGAGTATAAACGCTGTGATTCCCCTGTGATGCTGCCGGATGCCGCTGCCGGCTGTGCCGGCGGGGGGAGTCCGGGCGGGAACCGGACCGGACGATGATGTTAATGGGAGCCGGCCGCGATGCGTCCCTGGCACGGTCTTGCAGCCGGACGGGTCGCCGGCGGTTTTCCTGCCACAACGGCACCCGCTCCTAAAAAAAAACCTGACCTTACCCGTGCAGGGTATCTTTTTTGCCGGCGAACCGGTACCCGCCCTTTTTTACCCGCAGATCGAACCGGGCACCGGTATCCGGGCCACCGGTTTCACGGATCGTGATGCCGGTGAGGGAGAGGATCTCCCGGGCAAGGAACAGGCCGGCCCCCCGTTTCCTCTCATAGTGCCGCTCGAAGATCTTCTCCTTCATGGCCGGGGGTATTGCCGGGCCATTGTCTGCAAACGAGATCGTCAGCCCGTTGTCGTCCTCGCGGTAGGTCAGGGAGATCTCCGTTGCGCCTTTCGCGTACGTGACAACGTTTTCGGCAAGGGTGAAAAAGACATTCTCCAGCATCGGATCGGCAAAGATCTCGAGCCCGTCCAGGCAGATGGTCCGGGTGATATCCGGCAGGTTGAGGTGGGAGATGCCGTACAGGAACGCGTGGTGGACATTCTGCCAGCCGAAAGGATTCTGCCCCATGGTCTGGCACCGGGCAGCAAAATCCAGGGACGCCGATATCGTTCCGACCAGATCCCGCTCCCTCATGAGATAGTCCTTCCGGACTTCGCCGGGTATCTCATCCTGCTGCAGCTCCAGGTACCCGTTTAACGAGAAGACGGCGTTCTGGATGTCCTGGAAGGTGACCGTATTGAGCAGGTTCAGTTTCTTTTTTGCCAGCGACAGGGCGTCCTCGGCAGCTTTTTTCTCGGTAACATCGCGTATTGTCCCTTCGATCCGCACGGGATTGCCGTCGCTGTCCCGGATAATATGGCAGTTCACCGAGGAATTGACATAATATCCTGCCTTGTTTTTCAGCAGGACAAGATAATCGTGCACCTCACCGTTTCTCTTCAGTTCATCAACCAGGGCCATGCGCTGTTTTTCATCGGGATACAGGGCAACCACGTTCGTGCCGATGAGTTCCTCCGGCTCCCAGCCGGCCATCGGTTTCAGCGACGGGGAGGCCATCAGGATCGTGCCGCTGATATCTGTCTGGAAATACAGGTCGATGAGGGAGGTGAAGATCGAACGGAACTTCTTCTCGCTCTCGGCAAGTTCCTCCCGCTTCCGGTTCAGTTCCCCAAGGTTATTCTTCAGTTCCGCTGCCGACCGGCTCAGCTGGTCGTTTGCCGTCCTGAGTTCCTCGTTTGCGTGCCGGAGATCCTCCTCGGCTTTTTTCCGTTGTACGGCGTCAAGTGCGATAAAGAACAGGCCGAGAGCAACGATCGCATACGCAGCCATCCGTACCAGGATATAGACCTGCTCGTACTGCCGGTTCATACCCAAAAGAATGAAGATATGGGAGATACCGAAGAGGCCGAACGCAAGACCGATGAAGAGCGGGGTGCGGCTCGTTGTCTTTCCGTACCACCAGAGGCTCAGGGCGACAATCCCGATACAGAATGCCAGGTTGATGAGCGTGACCGGGTCGGGATTGAACATCGTCGGGCTTCTTCTCCCAGCAGGTACCGAGCCTCCGGGAGCGGTACCGGCAATACCTAATCATACGCCCTGCCTCCTATTAAAATTTTTTTAAAAAATAAAAACCCGGTGAAAATGAAATGATAATCGGTCAGACCAGCGGGCCTTTTTTTCAGGGATCTCTTGGCCGGGTTTCCGGAAGAGCCGTCTCACGGATGAGCGTTTCAAGGAACAGGGAGAGAAACGCGTGCCGGTCGGCTGCAATGTTCCTGGCCGTGCCGGTATACATCAGGCCGCCAAGGTGCAGCAGTTTTGTGTGGATATGGTCCACGCCGTCCCGGATCTCTCCCCGGTGCTCCCCGGCGCGGATGAAGGTCCGTGCAATCCCCACGGCGCCCATCGCGTCCAGCTTGTCGGCATCCGACAGGATTTTTGCCTCCGGCGTTTCCGGCTCGCAGCCCGTGCTGAAACGATGGGAGCGTATCGCGTGGGAGATTGCCGGGATCCGGTCCTCATCATACCCGATCGAGCGGAGGTAGCGTTCCGCATACTCTGCACCAGCGATCTCGTGGGGAATTCCCTGGTTCTCCTCAACAGACCGTGCGATATCGTGGAAAAGGGCCGCCGGGAGCAGCACATCCATGTCGGCATGCTCCTCCTTCCCGATCATCCCGCAGAGGTGCACGACCCGCAGGACATGGTCAAGGCCGTGGGATCCGGGCCGGGCCATGGTCTCTTCAACATGCCGGCGCATGGTTTCAATGCTATCTTTAAGATTCTGTGCCATGCCAGTATACCGGTGGAACCGGCGGGTATTTAAACCGGGACGCACGGTCCTGAGCAGAACGGATCATTCCAGCGCCGCAGAAAGACCGGGTTTCGTACAAGAAAGAACGTCCCGGGTAGGGTTTGGGCAGTCTGGTTTTTTGGATCGTGTGATCTCCGTTTCACGTTCGTTTCTGCAGAACCATATTTATGGTAAATGAATATGGTTATCAACCGGGCTGATGGTAAAGGGATCCGGTCCTTTTCTCCAGTGGAAATGAAGGGGTATAAAAGAATTATGAAATTGCCGGATTGAAGAACGGGCCGGCATGCAGCGACCAAACAATGAATACGGGCAGGATTACGGTGAAAAATCCTGCCCGCTGCTGGTATTTCCCAATCAAATCTGCCTGGTATTTCCGGTCCCGGACAGAAAATGCCCGGTCCGTAATCCTCTTATAATTGCAGCGGTATGAGGCATTGTATGAAGATCCTCATCGTTATTGCTCCGGAAAAATTCCGCGACGAGGAGTTTGCCGTCCCGGCAGCAGCATTGCAGAAGGCCGGCATCGGCTACGATGTGGCCTCCAGAAGGCGGGGGACCTGTACAGGGATGCTGGGCATGAAGGCCAGTGCCACCCTGTCGTTCGAAGAGGTTGATCCCAAAGCCTATGACGGGATCCTGATTGTCGGTGGCGGCGGCGCCCAGATGCACCTCTGGGACGATGACCTCCTTGCCGGGATGGTGAAATATTTCCAGACAACGGCGAAAGTGGTCGGGGCGATCTGCCTTGCACCGGTCGTGCTCGCCCGGGCCGGGATCCTGAAAGGGAAGAAGGCAACCTTCTTCAACACACCGGTCTCGTTCCGCGAGATGAAGGCCGGGGGTGCCATACCGGTTGACAGGCCCGTGGTCACCGACAGCCGGATCATCACGGCGAACGGTCCTGCGGCAGCAGAAGAGTTTGCTGCGACATTCATCAAAACCCTTACTTCCGTGGAATGGTGACAGGCCGGCCCGGTTTTTCTCACAATTTTTTTGCAAAAAAGGGGTTCAGGATCCCTGGAACTCTTCCCACGTTATCAGGAGCGATGCTACCGCCCTTACAACGGTCTCGGTGTTCTCCGTTTTGAAGGTTTTATCCGTGAACTCGTATGACCTGTCTTCGGTGGATTTCAGCTCCGTGATCTCCCAGAGCCCGAAGCCGTCGGTTGAGACAGCGAGGCCGTCGCGGTATTTTTTATGGCCGATCAGGAAATGGCCGTTGCCGTAGTTGACGATGACATCGGTATTTTTTGCTGTCGTGAGAACGGTTTTCATCTTCTCGTGCAGGTCGTACGGGGTCAGCACGTTATAGATACAGTCAGCAAATTCCTTCTTGGTCAGCATACGTTCCCCCCATCCGTACAGTACCCTTACGTTTTTCCTTTAAGTTGAAAAAGGAATGTTTTTTTTAAAACCTGCCGGATCGCGAAGCAGCCAGTGAAAAACCGGCCGGAAACCCCCGCGGGATCCGCTGCAGAGTCTGCGGGCCTGCCTTGCCCGGGCAGCCTGCGCGCTTTGCTCCCTCCGGGCATATCTTCATGCAGGCGCACGGCAGTTCTCCGCCGGAGCGCGATTGTGCCTCAGGCAAAAGGATAATGGCCTCTCTCAAAGAAAAACCTGTACATGAGATGTCCAGGGATACTCCTGCTGGCCGTGATTGCCGGTATCGTCATCGCGGGCTGTACCCAGGTTACCGGGTCGGTTCCCGCTACCCCCGCAGCCCCGGCAGCATCGCCGGCCCCCACCGAACCCCCCGCCCCGGTCCCCACGGCACCTGAAACAACGGTCCCCGTTCCCGTACAGACTGAGGCTCCCCAGACGGTCGTGACCATTGTCCATTATATCCCCCTTGTCAGGGATGTCAAGGACTCAAAACTCCTCTTCTCACTGCAGGTCCCCGTAACGTGGAATCCCTCCACCTACCGGCTGGCAAATCCCGAGAACTACGAAGGGTTCATGTACCAGACGGATCTGCTGAAGAACAACACGTTCTACATCCACACCTACGAGAACTACCGGAACCGCGACCAGAATTACCGTGACGAATGCAAGGCATGGGTCCCCTCGCCCGACATGACGCTTGTCACCATCAACGGCATCCTGTTCGACCGGTTCGAATCAACGGCAAACGGCACGACAAACGTGACCTATGTCTCCCGTCAGGCAAGCATGAACGATTTCGGGTACCTGACCGTGATCGCATACACTGCCGATGCCTCAAACCCGTTCGCTGTCGAGGATTACGACCGGGTTGTTTCATCGTTCCGGTATTACCCGCACGACAAGATCAGCAGCATGCCCGGCAAGGAGATACCCTATATCATTCCCGATGAAACGGAAAGCGGAGGCACCCGTTCTGCTTTCAGGAGCAGCAGTTCTATCCAGGGAGGAAGTTCCTCGGGATCCTCCTGCCCCGCACGGCGCGGCGGGTAATCCTTCCGTTACAGAAATCATCCGGGCAGAATCATACCGGCAAACCCGGCGCCCTTTTTTTGTATTCTCATTGATGCGACCGGAATGAACGAGCCGAATCTGACATCATGCCCTTGTATCCGGGAATTCCCGGTCAGCGGTGAATACCCGGTAATCCAACAATATTCCCGCTGCCGGCGATCCCGTGAGGCATCACGGCCGGTATCAGGAGGATTCGTTCCCCTGCATCTGTCCGTACCCCTGCGTGGTGACTGCCACAAGGATATTTTAATCATCCTGATACAATTTTCCGTATGAAACACTCTGCCATCACCCTTGCGTCATTCATTTTTCTGTGCATCTTCCTTGCCGGGTGCACCCAGCAGGCAGGACCTGCGCCCGCAACAACGCAGGTTGTTCAGGCATCCCTCCCGACACCCGCCCCGGCAGTATTCGTTTCAGCTGCTCCGACTACCGATGTCCCCCAGCAGGTTGTCACGATCATCCGTCAGGTTTCACAGCAGAAGGATGTCAGGGATTCCGAACTCCTCTTCACGTTCCGGGTTCCCGTGGAATGGAACATCTCGACCTACCGGATAACGACCTCCAGCGATCCCGGGATGATGGAGTACAGGACGAGCCTCCGTGACAACGATGTCTTTTATATCAATACCTACACCATTTCCCGGAGCCAGGACCAGGCGTACCGCGACCAGTTCAGGAAATGGGTGCCGGCGCCGGCCGAGACCACGGTGACGATCAACACTATCGTCTACGACCGGTTCGAGTCCTCCACTGACAACAGGACGTCCGTGGCATACGTTGCCCGCAAGGGCAGCGCGAACGAGCGCGGGTTCGCGAGCGTGCTTGTCTTTGTCGCGAACCCCTCCCACCGGTTCGAGAAAGAGGATTTCGAGGGTGTTGTGTCGTCATTCCGGTATTTCAGCGCCGACACCGCTAATACCGCGCCCGGGCAGGAGATCGAGCGGATCAACCCGCCGTTCGAGTCCTACGCAGGTATGAACTCCGGGAAAGCGGGCGCTGCTTCATCGGGAGTCGGCTCCTCCGGGGGCTGCAGCAGGTGCGGGAGCTGACCTGATACTGTCCAGCAATCACCGGCCGGGCATTCATCAGCCATCCTGTGCCCCGGCCCCGACCTCTCGTTTTTCCCGGGGCTGCACGGAACCGGGCCCGAAGACTTCATTCAGGAGCACCGCCAACAACCACGTATCGGTGCTGCATGACCCCGCTTCCTGACAAGGTACTGAAACGTTTGTGTGTCGCGCCCGGTACACGGATCAACCTCCGCAGGGATTACGACCCGGGATATACCGGCAACCTGTCCTCCAGCAAGGATGCCGGCGAACAGCTCGCCGCCGGGATTGAGCGCCTTGCAGAGCAGCAGGACAAGCTCTATGCCCAGAACACGTATGCCCTTCTCATCAACCTGCAGGCCATGGATGCTGCCGGCAAGGACAGCACCATCAAGCACGTGATGTCGGGCGTCAACCCCCAGGGCGTCCAGGTGAAGAGCTTCAAGGTCCCTTCCGAAGAGGAGCTGGACCACGATTATCTCTGGCGGAATTTTCTTGCCCTTCCCGGCCGTGGCACTATCGGGATCTTCAACCGGTCGTACTACGAGGAAGTGCTCGTGGTCAGGGTTCATACCGAGTTCCTCGAACGCCAGCAGCTGCCGCCCGGCCGGAAAACCGGTGCGCTCTGGGAACGCCGGTACGAGGAGATCAACAATTTCGAGAAGTACCTTACCGACAACGGCATTGTGGTGCTGAAGATATTCCTGAATATTTCAAAAGAGACCCAGAAGAAACGGTTCCTTGAAAGGATCGATGAGCCGGAGAAGAACTGGAAGTTCTCGGCAACGGATGTTCTCGAACGCCGGCACTGGGAGCAGTACATGGATGCATACGAGGATATGTTCAACCACACGAGCACGCCATGGGCGCCGTGGTACATCGTTCCTGCCGACCACAAGTGGTTCACCCGCCTCGCGGTTGTCTCGATCATCAATGCAATGCTCGGAAAGCTGGATCTGGCATACCCGGATGTAAGTGCCGAAAAGAAGGAAGCCCTCAGACAGGCACGGACGATGCTGGAAGAAGAGGACCGGGATCCTGCCCCGCCGGACCGGAAGAAAAAGAAGCGGAAGCGCTGACGCTTCCGGGCCCTTCCCTCAGTCCGCCCGCAGCGCCTCGATCGGGTCGAGGTCGGCAGCCTTCCAGGCCGGGTAGACTCCCGAGAAGATACAGATGGCGATACCGATCACCATCGCCATGGGGACATAGACCAGGCTCTGGAACGTGAAGAAATACTTCGTTGTTCCCACCATGATGAGGACAACCAGCCAGCCGAGCAGCAGGCTCATGATCGCGCCGATGATCGCGCCGACAAGTCCCAGGATGATCGCTTCGTAGAGGAACATCTTCCGCACCTCAGCCTTCTGGGTGCCGATGCTGCGCAGGATGCCAATCTCCCGGATCCGTTCCGTCACCGACATCATCATCACGTTGAAGATGGAGGTCGCGGCAACGAGAAGCGAGATGCCGGCAATGGCCATGACAAAGGTCGTCAGGGTCCCGACCGTGGACGTGATGCTCTCCAGCATCCGGCTGCTGTCCTGGATCGTGACCACATCCGTCTTGCGGTTCAGCTGGTCGGTGATCGCCTGTTTTGTCTCATTGACCGTGCTGATGTCGCTCACGATCACGTTGACCTGGTCGTACTCCTGGTCTCCCCCGAACAGGCCCACGTAGGCCTTCTCGGTCATGATAATCGCGTTGTCGCTGTTGAGATCCATGGACATCCCTTTCTCCTTAAGGATCCCCACGACCCGGTACTTCGCGACCGTCTCGTTCTGTGT
>Ga0302253_1001420_pt1 | contig 14470 bp, 5 predicted proteins | sample AAG_RA_Trp_MG_FD_193537 | JGI IMG/M metagenome (GOLD analysis project Ga0302253, IMG submission 193537) | Enriched activated sludge microbial communities from anaerobic digester in WTTP, New Holstein, Wisconsin, United States - AAG_RA_Trp | ecosystem: Engineered > Bioreactor > Anaerobic >...
AAAATGCCCATACCGGCAGAGCTCCCTCAGGCCGTCTGGATCAACAAACCGGCACCCCAAAAAAGTGATCCGAGTATACACTAAATATTGATGGGAACTGTCTCAAAGTCATTGACAAGTTCCGTAACTGGTCGAAACGCGCGAAAGCATGGTTGCTCATTTTCTTGATAAAGAAGGCTTTGTGTGTTCCCGAAAAGTTCTTTCGCCTTTATTTCTCCAGAGACTGACCTGATAATGATCCTGTATATCATCATCGCGGATGTCGAAAAAGGTGCTATCTTAATAAAACTTGTTTAATACATCATATTGATGTTGTGCGAACCTCCTTATCACATGCGATCAGGGAGAAATGGAAGTGGATTCAAAAAATGGAGCGTGGATGTCAAAATCGTTAAAAAGGACCCTCTTCGCCGTCGGTGGGTTCATGGGGCTTCTCATCCTCTGTTCCGTTGCCGTATTCTATTTTGTCGATGCCAGCGCCTACAAACCCTGGGTGGAAAGGGCTGCCTCCAAAGCCTTGGGGATGGATTTGCATGTTGCCGGACGGCTGAGAATCTCTTTCTTGCCTGACTTGCATGTCCAGCTTGATGATGTGCTCCTCAGGAATCGGGGAATGGTGATCGCATCTGCGGAGGAAGTCAATCTTGGAATCGCTCTTCTCCCGATGCTGCACAAGGAAGTTCGGATCAGGAGAATCAGATTGAAGCACCCCCGTATTTCCATCGTGTGCAATCGCGACGGTAAGTTCAATTTCGAGAAACGGAAAGAGTCCACAGGAAAGCTGTTTGCGCCGGTCCTCGATGATCTTTCCCTCACCGACGGGGTTTTCCTTTATCGGGACGAATCATCAGGGGCGGATTTCGTGGTGGAAAACTTTAACCTGGACATGCGCAGTTTGCGCTTGTCAGGAGGAAATAAAGCGGAGCGGTTAAAGAATCTTTCCTTTGACGCGGAATTATCCTGCCGGGAGATCCGGACGAAGGGCCTTCTTTTTTCTGATGTGAAGACCACATGCCAAGGGAAAGATGGTATCTTTACTCTGAAACCTCTCACAATGAATTTTTTCGGCGGACAAGGTGTCAGCAGCATTGTGGCCGATTTCTCCGGTCCCGTTCCCCGTTATTTCGTCAGATCAACCCTGTCCAAGTTCAGGATCGAGGAGTATCTCAAAACCGGTTCCTCAAAAAAGGTCGCGGCTGGAGTGATGGACTTCTCGGCAACCCTGTCGATGCAGGGGAGTACCGCAAAAGAGATAAAGCAAAGTGCTGAAGGTGTGGCCTCTCTGAGGGGAAAGAACCTCACGCTCTACGGCAGAGACCTTGACCGGGAGTTTGCCCGGTATGAGTCCAGCCAGAACTTCAACCTCGTGGATGCCGGTGCTTTCTTTTTCGCTGGCCCCATCGGTCTTGCTGTTACCAAGGGGTACAATTTCGTGAGCATCGCCCAGGGATCGGGAGGTAGCAACAACATCAGGGAACTCCTGGCGGAGTGGACGTTAGCGGGTGGCGTTGCGCAGGCCAAGGACGTGGCAATGGCGACCAAACAGAACCGGGTTGCTCTCCAAGGGAGAATCAATTTCGTCAAAGAACGTTTTGACGATGTGACCATAGCGCTGATCGACGCCCAGGGGTGCGTCCGGGTAGAGCAGAAACTCCGGGGTACTTTCCAGAAGCCATTGGTGGAGAAGCCAAACATCCTGATGACCCTCGCAGGGCCGACCATCAATCTGTTCAAGCAGACCAGGGACTTCTTAACTGGTGGAAAGTGTAAATTGTTTTATACCGGGTCGGTCGAAGCGCCTCAATAACAACAAGCCGGCTCTGAAAACATCATAGATCGGTCGTTGCCATTTCTTTCAATATTCAGTCTTTACTATCCATCACAGGCACAATGAAGGCTTCCACAAAGTGTTCACGGTGATCGTCCAGAAGGGGAATCGCCTGCCCCGGTTGCAACATCCCGTCTACGGTCATGCGCCCCTTATCTTCGCCGGCATGTCCCTGTACGACCTTGATGTGGTACGTCGTCTCCCGGTACCGGTAATACACCGTGAAGCCCTCCCAATCGGCGGGGAGACAGGGTTCGACATGCAGTTTATCGACTTCGAGTCTCAACCCCAGGAGTGATTCCACGATCAGCCGGTACATCCAGGCCGCCGATCCCGTGTACCAAGTCCATCCACCACGACCCGTATGGGGCGCGACGGCATAGACGTCTGCGGCAACAACGTACGGCTCAACTTTGTACGTTTCGATCCCTTCCGGCGATCCCCCATGGTTCACGGGGTTGATCATCGCCAGGAGTTCCCAGGCCCGTTTGCCGTCGCCCATCGCAGCGAAGGCCATGGCCGCCCAGATGGCCCCGTGGGTGTACTGCCCGCCATTTTCACGAACTCCGGGAACGTATCCCTTGATATAACCGGGATTTAAGTCCGATTTATCGAAGGGCGGGTCGAGAAGCTGAATCAAAGCATGGTCCCGGCGCACAAGGTGCTTGTCCACGGCGTCCATAGCCATCCTTGAGCGTGGGGTACTCCCGGCCCCGGACAGGACAGACCAGCTTTGGACGATGGAATCGATGCGGCATTCCGAATTATTCGCGGAGCCGAGGGGTGTGCCGTCATCGAAGAAAGCCCGGAGATACCACTGGCCATCCCAGCCGTTCGCCTCGATATTCCGGTGCAATTTGCCCGCCTCCGTCTCGCAACGTTCGGCGAAGGCCAGGTCCCCGTGCCTGCGTGCAACCTCGATAAAATTCTTGAGCACGTTGAAAAGGAAAAATGCAAGCCAGACACTTTCACCTTTGCCATCTTTTCCCACCAGGTTCATACTGTCGTTCCAGTCACCAGAACCCATGAGCGGCAGGCCATGATTGCCAAATCTGAGACCGATCACGATCGCTCTTACACAGTGATCGTAGAGACTGGTCTTTTCCTCTGACCAGCCGGGCAGATCGTAATAGGAGTCCTCGTCGGCATTGACCGGGTGTCCCTTAATGAAGCGGATAAGTTCATCCAGGACGCCTGTATCGCCGGTCGTCATCACGTAGTGGCATGTGGCCAGAGGCAACCAGAGAAAATCATCCGAGCAGTGGGTGCGCACACCCCTTCCTGATGGTGGATGCCACCAGTGTTGAGCATCACCTTCCGGGAATTGACGGCCGGCGGCCAGCAGGATGTGCTCACGCACAAGGCGCGGTTCGGAATGGATAAGCGCCATCACGTCCTGCAACTGGTCACGGAAACCAAATGCGCCTCCGGACTGGTAATAGCCGCTCCGCCCCCAGAGACGGCAGGTGAGGGTTTGGTATAAGAGCCAGCCGTTGGCCAGGATGTTGGTGGCTGGATCCGGCGTCTCTACTCGAACGGCGCCCAGGGTGTGGTTCCAGTACTGCCAGATCTTCTCAAGCGCCTCACGGGCCGCCCCCGCTCCCTGGAAGCGGTGTACCAGGCTTTCGGCGTCATCGGTATCCTTGCCGGCCCCCATGGTGAATACAATCTCGTGCTCTTCATCTACATCCAGATCAAAGGCCACCTGGATCGCACCGCATGGATCAAAAGCGGCTCCCACCTTTCCGGAAAGCCGTGATCGGGACATGGCCGACGGATTAGCCAGCGTTCCGTTTCTCCCCAGGAATTCTGTCCGGTCACCGCTCAAGGTCCGGGTCACGTCATCCGCATTAAAGAAGGCGGTTCTGTTAACGAACTCCGTATTGTAAGGGTTACGCGCAAAGAGAGCGCCGGTCAGAGGGTTGATCTCGGTAATGACATGCATAACTGATTTGTGTCTCAAGTCGCCCAGTACCCATTCCGCATATCCGGTGGCAGAAAGTCGCCTCGATCGCCCTGACAGGTTTCGCACCTTCAGGACGGTGAACTTGATGGCAGCGTCCAGGGCCACGTAAACCCACACTTCCGTGCTGATACCACGCTCAGTGTGCTCGAAGACGCTATAACCGAATCCGTGGCGGGTCACGTATGGCGTGGCTCCGCGGCAGGGGAGCGGCATGGGGGACCAGAAGTGGCCGCGCTCTTCGTCGCGAATATAAAAGGCTTCCCCGCTCGCATCGCTGACCGGATCGTTGTACCAGGGGGTAATGCGAAACTCGTGGGCGTTTTCGCTCCAGGTATAGGCAAGACCATTCTCAGAGACGACGGTTCCGAAAAACGGGTTCGCCAGTACATTTACCCACGGCGCCGGCGTCACCTGCCCGTGGGCAGTAGAAATGACGTACTCCCGGCCGTCAGGCGTGAACCCTCCCAGACCGTTCCCAAACATCAGGTCCTGGCGAGGCTTTGCCCCGATTACCGGGTTTTCGCCGATGGCGGTCCGGATTGGCATCGGGGCAGGGAACGACCCATCTATGGGGGGGCGGGTCCGAATCTGGTCCGTGAGCGTTCCCTTGTGGTCCGTGATGATGACGCGAGCAACCGCCTGGAAGAGGATACGGTCCTCCTTTGATATCTGATCGGAGGGCCGGACGAAAATGCCACCGGGTCGGTCAGTCACATTGGCTTCCGTTCCGGCAGCGATGAGCCCCATGATCTGTTCGTGAAGCAACTGCCGGTAACCGGCATGATCTTCGTTCCAGATGACCAGGTCCACCACCAGCCCTTTGAGCCGCCAGTACGCGTGGGCCTGAACAAGTTGCCGCACCAGGTTGATGTTGGCCGGATCTTCAATCTGCAACAGCACGATGGGATGATCGCCGGAAATGGAATAACCCCAGAGGCCGGATTGCCCGCGGCTGTTTTTGATGAGGGCGCCCGGACTGGCACGCAGGGAAGAATTGGCGTAGATGACCGAGGCGGCAAGGCGTCCGTAGAGCTGTGCATCGGCTTCCGTCGCATTGATCTGCCGGAGCAGAACCTGGCTATGGGTCCACGCCAAATCAAAGACACGATCCGCGAGATGCCGGTCCTGGTATTTCCCGACAAGGTCCATGCAGGCATCACGGTTTTCGGTCATACCGGTAACGATAATGACGGTGACTGATTTTTCCGGACCGAGGGTGATTTGATGGCGGATGGCAGCGATCGGATCGAGAACGGAACCTTCACTGCCCGAGAGCCCCGATGAACCTCTCATCGCTTCCGGGTCGGCAAGGGTGTTCCCGCGGCCGATAAACCGCATACGGTCCGTCTCAAAGGATGCTTCACCGGTCTCTACCCCGTGCACAGCCATGAGATGGAACATCCATGGCGCCTGTTCTTCGAGGGAGCGGGGGCGACGCGTGCAGAGGATTGCCCTCTGTTCTCGATTGATCTCGGTCTGTACAAAGAGATTGCTGAACGCCGGGTGCAACGCGTCCTGGGCAGGTTGTGTCAGCACAACTTCCTCGTAACTCGTGACCTCGATCGTTCTACCTGTCCGCGCTCGGTTGGTGATGGTAATCCGGCGCAGCTCGATGTCATCCTCAGGTGAAACGGCAATCTCCAGATGAGTGTCGAAGTCCTTGTCCCGACGGCGAAACTCCACCCTTCCTTCCGAAAATATGGCCTCGTATTGTCGCGAAGCCTTGAGCGTTGGCTGGTAGGCCGTTGACCAGAAGGCACCGGTCGTTACATCCCGGATAAAACAGAAGGAACCCCAGTTATCGCAGGTACTGTCTTCGCGCCACCGTGTCACGGCCAGGTCTTTCCAGCGGCTGGAACCGCCGCCTGCGTTTGTAACCATCACGTGGTACCTGCCGTTCGATAACAACTGTACTTCCGGTACGGGTGTGTCGGGAGTGTCGTAGACGCGTATCGGCATTTCCTCTGCGTCATATGACGGTCTATGCACCTCGGCAAGTTCGGTCGTGTGCGAATAGAAGGCCGTGGCTTTCGGCACCCGCTCCTGAAGCAAAAGCATAATAGCCTGAAACGAGGGGTCCGACTCGAATCGTCTCTGCATGGGTCGGCCCTGGAGCAAAGAGGCCAGAGAGAGGAGGCTCATGCCCTGATGATGGGCCATGAAGGACCGAACCACGGCGCTCGATTGCCCTCGGGGCAGGCGGGTCGGAGTGTAGTCAATCGCTTCATAAAAACCATACTTCCCCTCAAATCCCTGAGCAGCAAGTTCCTGGAGATTTAGACAGGCCTCTTCCGGCGCTACAATGAGCGCCAAAGCCGAGGCATAGGGGGCGATAACCAGATCGCCGGCGAGCCCACGTTTGAGGCCCAGGCCGGGTACGCCAAAGGCGCTGTACTGGTAATTGAGATGGCCGTCGATCGTGTTGTAACCGGATTCCGAAATGCCCCAGGGCACCCCCCGTTTTTTCCCATACTCGATCTGTCTGGCCACTGCTGCCTTATAGGTCTCGTCAAGCAGCGTCTGCTCATACGTGGGCATGACCAGGAGAGGCATGAGGTATTCGAACATAGAGCCGCTCCAGGAAAGGAGAATCGGTTCTCCGGAGACGGTAGTCAGGAGCCGTCCCAAGGCAAACCAGCTCTCCTGAGGCAATTGTCCCTGGGCAATGGCGACAAAACTGGAGAGTCTCGCTTCTGAAGCCAGTAAATCATAGTAACTTGCGTCCCGCCGGTTTTCGCCAATGTTGTAGCCGATCGCAAACAGATGGCAAGTCTCATCGTAAAGGAAGTTATAATCAATACGGGCCAGTTCACCGGATTGCGCGGCCAGGTCTTCAATAATGGCGATGCGCGCCCTGGCACGGATACTCGCCTCTTTGATGGCATCTCGAAGCTCATCAAGATGCGGCCTCCGTGTCCCATCCTGTCGGTCTGTCATAGCCGATAATAAATTCTTATCGAGGGTTGCCAGTTCACGCAGTGTGGGAATGTTCTCGATGGCATCCAAGTCGCCGGATGTATTCTGAGGAGACGGCAGCAAAATCCAAGGTGCAAGAAACGTAAGATCGTTTAAAATATCAAGGCATTGCTGGGATAAAGTATGTGCCCACCATGCGGCTGGGCTTTCGAGGTCGCCGTTCAGGTTGTTCGCTACCTCTGCCGCGGAGGTCGCCAGACGATTAAGGCAGATCTGCGCAGCAGTGAGCGTCGTTGGCAGGGAGGAACACCTAGACACCAAATCGTCCTGCATGGCCATGAGCCGGGCCGGAACAGGTTCGCCAGCAACGTCCATGAGAATCCTCAGCGTATCGAGGAGTCCGTCAAACACCTTTGAAGACATTATCTTTTCATCAGGAAATTCCATGAGCCCGGCCCGCAACGTCAACAGATGGGCCGCAAGATTTCCGCTGTCCACCGTCGAAATATATCTTGGCAGCAGCGGCGCCAGCGTCTCGGTGTCATACCAGTTATAGAAGTGTCCTTTATAGCGCTCCATGGTTTCCATCGTGCGGAATGCATAAGACGTGCGATGGATGAGCTGTCCTGCCGAAATGTAGCCGAAGTCCCAGGCGGACAAATTGGCGAGGAGCGCCAGCCCCATATTGGTCGGCGAAGTTCGATGGGCAAGCTTGCCCAGGGGTTGTTCCTGGAAATTATCGGGCGGCAGCCAGTGATCACCCGGACCGATAAATGTTTCGAAGAAGCCCCAGGTCTTGCGGGAAATCTTTCTCAGAAAGATGATCTGGTCGGGGGTGAGTCTTGCTTCACGGCGCGCAAGGGGCCGACTGATCCACCACACGACGCCGGGAGCAATAAACCAGAGGCAAAGAATCGGCAAGGCCACAAACAAAGCCTCCAGCCTTGAAAATGCAAGATAGGTCACGGTGGCAACGGATATGGCCGGGGAGATCCACATGGTCCGGCAGGCGCCGGTCAGACCTTTACGGCGCGAGCTATCGGCGTCGCCCGAAGGGTTCCATTCGAGAAGCCGCTTGTTTGCAACCAGTATCCGCCAGAGGGTGCGCACAATGGCGTCAATACTGAAAAATGCCTCATAGGGGAGACACAGGAGCGTAAATATCGCCTGACCAAGGCTCCGGCTGCTCCCCCGCAATGCGGCGAGCATGTGCTGACCAGGAAGGACATCGCTTGGCTTCTGAAACAGATCCATCAGAGAGGAAATTAACGAGGGGATAACCATGATTCCCAAGACCGATAAGGTCCAGAACCAGGGTGTCGGTAACACTGTCCAGCCCAGGAGTAGCAGACCTGTCAACGCCAAAGGAGAGAGGCTGCGCCGCAGGTTGTCGAAAATCTTCCACTGGGAAAGCATGGAGAGGGAATTCTTCTGAAAACGGGTATCCTGGTCTGGAACAACTGGCAGCAGCCATCTAAGAAGCTGCCAGTCCCCGCGAATCCAGCGGTGCCTGCGGTTCACATCTGCGCTGTAGCGAGAGGGGTATTCCTCATACAGCTGCACATCGCTCAAAAGACCTGCCCGCGCATAGCACCCTTCGATAAGATCGTGGCTCAAAATACGGTTCTCCGGGAAACGGCCCCTGAGGGCCTGCTCGAAGGCGTCGATCTCATAGATACCCTTGCCGATGAAGGAGCCTTCTCCAAAAAGATCCTGGTACACATCGGAGACAACGCGGGTGTAAGGATCGATGCCGGCATCACTTCCCCACATACGGGCATACCGTGAACGGTTCGTGCCGGGGAGGCTCACCGCCACTCGTGGCTGAAGGATGCCGTATCCGGCCGAGATACGCTGCTTCTTTTCGTCGTATTGCGAACGATTCAGCGGATGCGCCATGGCCCCCACAAGCTGCCGCGCAGCGTCAGGCGGGAGTTGTGTATCCGTGTCCAGCGTAATGATGTATTTTACTCTCTCCAATCCCTCCGTATTGCCCACGATAAGCGAAAAATACTCTCTCGAGCCGCCACGGAGAAAAGAATTCAGTTCCGCAAGCTTCCCCCGCTTTCGTTCATATCCCATCCAGATTTGATCCCAGGGATTAAAGCGCCGTGGACGATGAAAAAGGAAGAAGATGTCATTGGGGGAAGTTCTGTATTTTCCGTTCAGCTCTTCGATTTTCTGTTGGGCCAGCGATAGCAGCGGACCATCATCAGGTCGTGTTTCCTCGTCGGCATCCCGGTAATCAGTGAGCAGGGCGAAACGCAGGTTTTCATCTCTGTTTGCCAGGAACCTGACTTCCAGGGCTTCCATTAAATGTTCGATGTTTTCGGGATCGGTGAGCATTGTCGGGACCACGACCAGGGCAGACGATTCCTGAGGAATGCCTTTGGAGAAGTCCATGCGGGGCAGGGGATGGGGCGCTATCAGGCGCGTCGTAAGCCAGTTTATCAGGGCTATCGCTAATTGGCTTACAGCCAGAATCGAGATGAAGCCGATAAGCCAAACCCAGGGGCCGCGCAACCCGTTGGCATAAGCGTTAGTAATCAAACCCCCGGTCAAGATTACGGTGATCAAGCCGATCATGCCAAGATAGTAGAGCAAAGAAAATCGGTGAATGCTTTTTTGCAATATTTCCGCGAAAGATAAGCGCGCCCCGGCAAGCCTTTCGAGCTCTCCCAGCCCCTTATCCATGAGGTAGAAGCCGACATGATTCTCCCGATTGTCGACGCCTTCCACCCCCTTGCCCTTCTCAGCAAGACGGATTGCGATGCGCGCCACCTCATTTTCGGCAAGGGTGCTGCTCTTGGCTATTCTCTCTACGATATGGCGGTATTGATCACGCGTGGCAAAATCCATCCCGCGATACATCCCCACTGGGTCCTCGCCGAGGGTCTGTTCGACAACGCTCATGGTTTCGACGAATTTGCGCCAATCCATGGCACCTAGAAACCGGAGGCTGCCAATACTGTTGCTGATGGAAAGCTGATCCGCTGCTTGCTGCTGAATCTCTGACTGCACCAACTGTTCAATCGTCAGACTTGACGCGGAGAGCTGCTGCTCAATCCAGGTGAGAGGCAACGCCAGAGCTGGTCCCTGACCCTGCAAACGACGGGTAAGTTCCGCAACAAAAGAACTGACCATAGACGGCTTCGTTCGTGCCATGTCGGCAATGACCAGAATGAGATCCTTGGGGTTCCGCTCGGCGGTCTCCGTAATCCGGTCCGCCCAGTAATCGGCATGGTTATGGTCGATCCTGTCGGCTGCAATCCGCGTGGAGACGCGCCGAAGATTTTCAATCAGCGCCAGGCGCAGCATGATGGGGATGGCCCATAATTCCCCCAGCTTCAGCGTGGTGACTGTCTGATAAGCGGCAACAAAACCACCAAGGCTCTCCGGATCCACCCGGCCATCGCCGTGCGAGATCGTCTCCAGTGCAATATCGTACACCCGGGGAAGACCCGCTGATGGGCCTTTTTTCAAGCGGGGAAGTCCTCTGCTGTATCCTTTGGGGAGGTGTCTTTTTGCCGTGCGAATCTGTTCTTCGATGAGATAGAAGTTATCGAGAAGCCATTCCCCGGCCGGTGTAATCCTCCGATTTTCTTTTATGGCTTCGGTGAGCAGGTTTCGAACATCCAGGAGGACGCCTTCATTTTCCCTGAGTCGTGTCAGCAGTTGCTCGGGGGTACGGTCCGCAACACTCAACGTGTGTGCTGCGGCAAGGTTCTTGCCGTGCTGCTCCATCTGGGAGGCGCTGAACAACTCCGATCGGAGGAGGGGCGGCTCATCTGCAATGCGCTTGTGCGCTGGATGGCTCCACTTAAGGCGTGCCCATAATTCTTCCAGGGTACCAATAAAGGTCGTACTGTGGGACTTCAAATTGAATATCCTTGTCGTGAGGTTAAAGGTAAATAAACCGGATTGTAAGTATGATTACGTCTTGGACTCCCGCTCCTTGAATTTTCAAGGGTAGCGTTGTTCGAAGTGGGTGCAGGGCACTGTATGTAGCTGTACTGTATCCTTTTAATGGGTGAGTTGCCAGCTTTATTATCGGGAGACAGTGATCACGATGAGTCGATTTACATGCGATATGGGTCAAGCCCGTAAGTGCCGTCAACTCAAGTTAGACAATATTTGCAGAACTTCCAGCTGGCTGGACACTTTCCCAAACTTCTTTCGATCTTGCTGCCTTGTGCTTGTGACATGATCCCTGCCGACTTTCGAATGCGAAAAATAGTGTGGTCGATACCGCTGATCTGTTTAATCTTCCATAGTTCCTTGTTTCTTTAGCTTCAGTACGGCCTCACTTATGCCATCAGGGATCTGATGAGTTCTAAACCCCAACCGACGGAATACGTTTAGCATCTTATCATTTTCTGTGAGGACATCGGCCCGGATATACTCAAGTCCCCTTTCACGTGCTATTTTGATGAGCATCTCTACGAATTTAGACCCAAGGTGTTTGCCCTGGAAACTGTCATGCACGAGAACAGCCAGTTCCCCAGACATCAGGTCCTGGTCCATAATAAGGCGTGCCACCCCTATCATCCGGCTCTTTCCTTTTTCCTGCATTTCCGCCACGATCGCCATGTGCCGGTCGTAGTCGATATTACAGAAAAGGATGAGCCACTCATGGGACATGTATTTGATGACGGAGAAGAACCTGGTTCTTAATGTATCTTCAGACAACGAAGAGAGCATCTCATGCTCCGCGGGTTCGTCCTCTGGCCGTATGGGTCTCAGCAGTACTTTGGTTCCATCCGACAGTTGCCAGGGTGTGATGTACCTAGTCGGATAGGGAGTAATAATCAGGTGTGGATAAGTTGATCGACCGGTGGCTTGAAAACTCTTGTCAATAATGATTCGTGCATCAAGAGCGTTGGCCTTCCCCTTCGATATGGCGAGAGGATTGATGTCGATTTCCGCTATTTCGGGAAAGTCTATGATTAGATTGGATAAATTGACAATGATTCCCTCGATCTCTTCAAAATCAGCGGCTGGTTTGCCCCGAAAGCCCTGGAGCATTCTGTATACCCTGGTGTCCTGCATCAACATTTTCGCCAGGGTATGATTGAGCGGAGGAAGCCCGATCGAAAAATCCTTGATAAACTCCGCCATCGTGCCCCCCATCCCGAAGAGGATAACCGAACCGAAATCCTTATCCTTCTTGGCGCCGAGGATGAGCTCATAATCAACATCGGCGACCATCTTTTCTACAGCGACACCTGTTATGGCGGCTTTCGGGGCGAGTTTTTTCACCCTTTGTATTAAATTCTTATATGCTACCTTCAGGGCTGCGCTTGAATCGATTCCCAAAACGACACCACCCACGTCGCTTTTGTGGGATATGTCGGGTGAAACGATCTTGATCACGACCGGATAGCCCATATTATCTGCTATACTGGTCGCTGCTGCCTGATCTTGAACGACATTCACCATCGCAACCGGGATACGGTAGGTTTTAAGAAATTCCTTGGACTCTTCCTCGTTGAGCAGCGTTCGTCCTTCCTTGAGGGCCGTCTGAATAAGTTCTTTCAGGTGTTCTTTTGGGGGCGCTTTTTGTGCTGACAACTCCTCCGGAGTCTCATAGAGTTGGTCGAGATGTTTCTTGTACCTGCACATATTCACATAAGTTCTGACGGCCTCCTCTGGTGTGTCATAGGACGGGATACTGTGCTCAACAAAAACCTGTCTCCCTTCTTCGACATTGTCTCCCCCCATCCACGTTGCAATGACAGGCTTCGAGGCGTTTTTCGCACTCTCAGCAATCGCTTTCGCCAGTCGGGTTGAAGGGGCAGAGTCCATGGGCACGTAAATGACGAGCACGCCGTCCACCATGGAGTCGGCGAGGCATATCGTGATGGCTTTTGTGAACCTGTCTACGGTTGCGTCTCCCAGGACATCAACCGGGTTGGCTTTGCTCCAGTAGGGAGGTAAAAATGCGTTGAGTTGCTCCATACTCGTGGGAGAAAGTTCCGCCAGTTCACCCCCCAAGTGAATCAGCGCATCGGTGGCCATCACGCCAGGTCCCCCGGCGGACGTCACCATGGCCAGCCTGGGACCGGCCGGCAATCTCTTTGAATCGAGAACTTTCGCTGCATTGAAAAGTTCCGCTATTTCTCCGACCCTTACGACACCTGCTCTCCTGAAAGCGGCTTCATAGACGGCATCGTCCCCCGCCATAGCACCGGTGTGGGAATGGGCCGCCTTTGCACTCTCTGCAAATCGCCCTGGCTTCAGGATAATGATAGGTTTGCGACGGGCGAATGCACGGGCCGCACTCATGAATTTTCTCGCGTTGCCTACACCCTCCATGTAGATCAGGATGCTGCTGGTGGCCTCGTCCGTTCCCAAGAAATCAATCATGTCGCCAAAGTCGACGTCCAACATGGAGCCGAGTGATGCAAACATGCTGAAACCTATCTCCGCGTTGACCGCCCAATCGAGTATTGCACTGCCAAGGGCGCCGCTCTGTGAGATGAATGCAATATTCCCCGGAGGAGGATTGCCCCGGAGAAAGGTTGCATTTAAGCCCAGCACAGGACGCACAAAACCAAGGCAGTTTGGTCCCATGATACGCATTCCGTATTTTTTCCTGATCCGGTCGATTTCTTTCTCCAACTGCGTGCCTTCATCACCAATCTCTTTAAAACCAGCGGAAATGATGACGACCCCTTCTACACCGGCCCGGCCGCATTCCTCAACAACGCCCGGCACTGACCGGGCAGGCGTTGCCACAACGGCCAAATCCACATGTTCGGGAATGCCGGAAATGGTGAGATAGCTCTCCACACCCAATACTTTACTTGCATGGGCGTTTACCGGGAATATCCGTCGATCTTTAGACCGGAGCAGGTTCCCCAGTATCGTCCGTCCGACGGCGCCTTCCTTTTCCGTTGCGCCGATCAGGGCTATCGTTTTGGGATCAAACATCACTTGTATATGGCTCATATGGCGTACCTTCTTCTTAACTCTTCTCCATTCTGCAACAGAAGATCTTTCTGGTTTTCTGTCTCCCAAATCATCTAATTCTCCGACCTGAAGAAAATTCAAGCAATCGGCACTATAAAGCTGTTGCCATCAACCTCTGACAATGAGTATGGGAATACTGGTTGCCTTGTGGATAACACCATAGGAAACACTGCCAAGGAATGTGGCGGATAAGGCACTCCTGCCATGGGAACCCATAATAATCAGATTTGCCCTTGACTTCTTCGCCTCTTTCAAAATCTCCTCCACAGGATGCCCCATCTTTATAGAAATCTTCGATGCGACACCGCTTTTATCACACAGGTTCTTTATCTCTCCGGCATACCCTTCGGCAGCTTCCCTCAAATAATCCTCTATGGGCTCTATGGTGTGCCTTGCCGTCTCCGTTGCGGGAACGGTCTGGGCGATCAATGAGCGCTGATCAATAACACTCAGGGCAATAACCGAGGCTTTCAACTGTTTTGCCAGATCAATGGCATACTCAGTTGCTTTTTGAGCTGTTTTTGACCCATCTGATGGCACAAGAATTTTTGTAATCATACATCCTCCTATTCGTCCTGTGAAAAAATTACGACCGTATACGGCCCAATTCCGATTTCACCGGAACAGGGCAATCAATCGATTCCTTCATCATAGGTATTTACATCGGTGATATACAATTTTTAGTTGAAAGTTGAAAAGTGGCTCCCTCTGTGGGAAAATCCCGCAGACTTTGACACCAATCAAAGAAAGGAGCCACTGATGCGAGTAAACACAAAAAAGCGTAAAAA
>Ga0302253_1001424_pt1 | contig 14452 bp, 14 predicted proteins | sample AAG_RA_Trp_MG_FD_193537 | JGI IMG/M metagenome (GOLD analysis project Ga0302253, IMG submission 193537) | Enriched activated sludge microbial communities from anaerobic digester in WTTP, New Holstein, Wisconsin, United States - AAG_RA_Trp | ecosystem: Engineered > Bioreactor > Anaerobic >...
CGGGCAAGACGGTCCGGGCAAGGGTCGAAGATCCGGCAAATCTGGATAAAGTGAAAGTGGGGGATGAACTGTTGATTACCTTCACCGAAGCACGGGCAATATCCGTGGAACACGCGAAGTAAGGTGAGGGATCATTTTCCTGAAGGGAAGATCTAGTAAGGAGGACACAGTGAAATCCAAAATGAAGTTATTGATGGCGGTCGTCATTGGATTTGTCCTGATGGCAGCGGGCACGGTTACAGCCGGAACCGGATATTCGGGATTCATGGGAGACTATTACCGGCACCTTCAGCCCGGACCCGAAGGCGGGGCAAAAATGCGCTGGATCAAACCGGGTATCGATCTCACAAAATACAGGAAACTGATGATAGACAGCGTGGTCTTCTACCTCGCCCCGGATTCGGAAGACAAGGGCATCGATGCGGAACAGATGAAGGAATTGTCGGATGCATTCAATCAGGAAATTGTCAACGCGCTCAAAGATAAATACATCCTGGTCGCTGACCCGGGGCCGGATGTCGCCCGCATGAGAATTGCGATCACGGGGATCAAGAAAAGCAATCCGGGCGTAAGCGCCGTAACAACGGTCATTCCTATCGGGATCGGCATCAGTCTCATCAAGAAAGGCGTCACCGGGTCTTATAGCGGCTCCGGCAGTACCACCGCGGAATTCATGGTCCTCGATTCCCTGACCAGCGAGGTCATCATTGCCGCCGTCGACGAACGGTTCGCCGGATATACGGAGAGATTCACGACCCTCGGTGCGGCGAAAGGGGCCTTTAAGTTCTGGGCCGAAAGAATCCGGAAATTTATGGACGAGACCCAAACCACAGAGTAATCGTATTCATGAACGAATCCTGTCCTGAAATCGGCGATTCAGCCGGCTTGCATGGTCGGCTGTGGAACCGACAACCGGATGACAGTTTTGTCGCGACCGACTAAAATCAGCTTCCCATCGTTTCGCCAAGAAGTATTTCCAGGCGCGTGGAAAAGATGATAATTCGATTCCAACTCTCGGGAATAATGTGCTGGGAATGGGCAATGTTGTTGCGAAGGGTCTCCAGTTCATGAATCGCCTTGAGAGCCGCCTGCTTCGAGGGAATCCCATTCCGGGACAGGATCTCAAGGACCCTGGGTATTCTGAGCAGCAACTGCCCCCAGTCCGAGAACTGCAGACAGTCCAGGAGATCGGCAGCGCTGTTGCGGCGCTGCCTCTCCTTCCAGAGCGACTCCGCCTTGGTCAAGCGGCCGGGAGAGAGATGTTCACACCAGGAATCCCCGGGAAAGTGCATCCGTATTCCCCAAGTCATCAGCATCTCAAAGATGGTGATCATGCCGAACAGGAACATGCGCACCGGAGGCTTTTCCAGATCGTTCAGCGTGACGATGGCCCCCACCTCACCCAGGATCTTCACAAAACAGCGGCTTTAGGCGCTCATGGATCGGATCACCCCCTGCAAGGAGTCCGTCTCCATAACGAGATCTTCCGGCGTGAAGCCGTGGAGATAGCCGCCCAGGGACCCGTCTCCAAGTTCCTCCCTGCAGGCATAGCCACAGACGATCCCATGCCGGCGCACGCCGCCAACATCAAAGGCCTTTTCCTCCAGGAAATTTTGCACAACCATCGCGGGCTGCTCGGCATCGAACGAAACCAGGGGTTCGGCAATGTCCATCACCGAAAATCCCTCTTCGGAAAGGCGCTTCAAACGTTTTTGATTCGTTGGGCTGTTCCAGGGCATCATGAATGATCGTGGGAATTATCGTTTTGCTTCTGTGTCATGCTCAGTCTGTTACCTGATCGGGCTTTGTCCGCTGCCCATGCCTGAGGATAAGGAAATCGCACATTCCCCCGCCTTTCCTCACCCAGAATCACGGTGCGCCTGCATCGACACATAACCCATCGACATGGACATCCGGACCCGGCAGGTGAGGTCCTTTTTACTCGGCAGGATACTAAGACAAGTCGTTTCCGGTGTCAATGCCGCAATTTCCAGGGGAATAATGGTGTTCCCCGCACGCCGTATTCATAACCACGGCAGTCTCCTTTTCTGTTTGGATCTGCCGCTTCACGTCAAGATCACATCTTCGGCAGATCACCATGCATAAACGGATAACCGTTTTCTGTGATTCTTTGACCGGCAACCGGCACACGCACGGAATCTCTTTATTGATAATCATCATGACGAATGATATTAATAAAAAACTCGATCAGAAAAAAACGGGTGTAAATCAATCCGAAGGGTTTGACTTCCAGGTTGGGCAATCCTTCACCAGAAGCTGAAATTGCAGGAGAAAATATGAAACTGGCATACCGATTATGGATTGAAAGTGATGGAAAGGCGTTCGGCGTCGGTCCTTACGAACTTTTGAAATTCATTGAAAAAACCGGTTCGCTTTTCCAGGCCGCCCAGGAAATGCACTTATCCTATCGTAAGGCATGGGATTTAATCAGCAAATCGGAAAAAAGGCTCGGCATCACCTTACTGTACCGGAAAGTAGGCGGCGTTGCCGGAGGCGGATCAACACTGACACCTCAAGCCAGGGAGTTCATGAAGCGCTACGAGGCGTTCCATGCCGAGGCAAAAGAGTCTCTCCTGTCGCTGTTCGCGAAATACTTCGGAGAGGAGGATTTCACGGTGAAAGACGCGACAAAGTCTGATTCCGGCAATGAATGATTCCACCCCATACAGCTCATGTCACTCATTTAAGAACCAAAGAAACAAATTTTTATCACATCCGAATAGCAAACAAAACCAGCGGTGGAAAGAAAATTCATCACATCCCCGGCGTTCCTGACGATTCCCTCCCAACCTGCCGTTTCCAAAACAACACATTCGGGCGGAATCGTAGGTTAACCGGGCCGCAAACGATATGAAATGGGAATGATAATCTTCGCCGTGATAGGCGGTTTCGGAAAAGGAGAGACTTCTTTGATGGTCGTCACGGCGTTTTCGTCCAGGACCTTGAATCCGGAGCTGCTCAATATCCTGACGTCGGTAACCGTACCATCAAGATGAATGATGAAGGACGTCAGGACCTTCCCGTGCCAGCCCATTCTTCTGGCCAGGTTGGGGTAAACGATACGATTGAGAATCCGGTCCTTGATATACAGGAAATGTTCTCTCAGATACCTTTCCTGTGCCGATTGTTCCCAGTCCTGATCGCCGCTGCCGGAAAGGCTCCCGGCTTTGTTGCCGTTTAATCCCGAATCCCCGGCTTCCTGGTGAAACGCCGACGCCACCTGTTCGTTCACCGGTTGCGGAGCGGGTAACGGCATAGGAACATCCGAGACGATTGAAGGTCTGGGGACTTCCTCTTGTACGGTTTTCTCTTTGACTTGTTGCACCGGTTTCGGCCTCATGATCCGGCACGACTTTATCAGGGGCGGACTGGGCAAAGCAGCCAGGTTGACCTCCTGAATACCGGCCTTGGCAATATCGAAGGAAATGACCCGGGGTGTACAGGGCTTTTGCACAAGCGAACCGGCGCTCACCACGGCCGCCACAAGCAGGACGTGGATGATGATCGATATTCCGGTGGCGCGGATGGGATAGGTCATGTTTTCTCCGTCGTCTGCAAACTGACCCGCTCAAAGCGCATGACCTTAACGGTATCGAGAACATCGACAAACCACTGGAGGTCGATGGTTCGATCCGCCCGGATCAGGACCGGTGATTGCCTGTTCATGGGATGAAGAATGGACTGCATGGCCGTTAAATCGGTGGGGCGCCCGTTCGTAAAAATCTGCCCTGTCCGGTCGATCTCGATGACCATCGGTTTCAGCGTGCTCTCCTGATTCTTTGACGCCGTGGGAAGATCCAGGGGGATCATGCCTGCGGCGATGAAAGAAGACGTCGTCAAAACGATGGTCAGCAGAACAAGCATAATGTCGACGAAAGGGATGACATTGATGTAATCGATGGGTTTATGCTCCATTGGTTTTCTCCCAGTTTTTCACGAGTACCCACACCCGCCGCAGGAGATGGTTGTAAAGGGCAACCGAAGGAATGGCGACAAGCAGCCCCACGGCGGTCGCCTTCAACGCCAGGGCAAGGCCGGTCATGATTTTGGCTGCATCCGCCAACCCCTCCTGACCCATGGAGTAAAAGGTCAGCATGATTCCCATGACGGTTCCGAGCAGACCGATATAAGGAGCATTGCTGCCGATACTTGCAATGAGATGAAGGTTCCTGGTCAAATCCACCTCAAGGGAGGTCTTTTCCTTGTACCGATCCAGCCGGATATGCCGGTAGGCATAAAGCCGTTCGATGACCATGGCGATCGAACACACACTCAACACCAGAAGCAATCCGATAATACCGTAATCCACCGCAAATTTAAGCCATTCCATAAGTTACAAATCCGTAAAATAGTTGAAAGTTACAGATCTGATGTCTGTAACCGTCAGTTATGATTGCCGGGTGAAAGTTTTCAAAAGGGTAGCCTCCCGACTTTTCGTGAAGCCACCTCGATTTTCGCACTTTTCCTTTTTAACAACAAAATGATGACCCTTATCTGACCCCGGAATAACCTGGCAGTCGCTTCAGGTGGGCCCGCCGATAAGGGCCATCATCTTGCCGGAGGGTTGCAAATTTAAACATTCACACCAAAAATTCAGTCCTAGAACTTGACGGTCAAACCCGTCCAGAAGTTGCGTCCTTGGCCGGGGTATCCGTCATTCCACTCATAATCTTCATCAAAGATGTTGTTCGCCGACACATAGACTTCAAAATACTTTCCGAAGCCCTGGGTCACCTTGGCATTCCACAGGAAGTAGTTGTCTAATTCAACTTCGGGATCGGAAGCGAACCTGTACGCATTACCATCATAGACGGATCCCATGTAGGAGCCGTTTACATCGATCCGCGTACCGGCAAACGGCACCGTGTACTGACCCGAAAGATTCAGCACGTGTTTCGCCACGCCATACACTTTACTGGTATTGTTCGAGGCGGTCTTTTCAGCATCGACATGATTGTAGGTGTAATCGGCGCGGAGGACCAGATCATCCATGGGGTAGAACTCCAAGCCGACTTCGCAACCCTTCATTTCCACCTCACCAAGGTTGACATACTTCTTTTTAATCGATGATATCTTGTCTTCGATGTCATAGTAAAATAACCCTATGTCCCCCTTGAAGAAGGTGCCGAACGGCCTTGACGCCCCCATGGTGTAATTGATGCTCTTCTCCGACTCGAGATGGGGATCCCCATCACCAATAGCGCTATAGAGATTTTTAAGCGTGGGAAAATGGCTTTTTCTCGCGACGGAAGCATAAACCCTGGTATTGTCTGAGAAGGTATAGGTGGCGCCAATCATGGGATTGATTTGGTCGTCATCGGGTTTATACTCATCGTATACTCCCTCTAAATCTCCGGCTTTATTCGTTCGATGTTTTTTGGCTTCCGTCACCTCGAACCAGTCGTAACTGACTCCCAGAACGACAGAGAGATTTTTGATCCGGGTAAACTCATTTTCGAGCCCCACCGATCCGGTATAAGAAAAGTACCTGTCATAGGGCAGGTATTCATCCGCCACGTCCTTGTGTGAATCTCCCTTGTAATTGACGGCCAGGCGGATCGCATTCCACGAGACGGGCTGGTAGTCAAGCATGAAGGTTCCTCCGGCCATCCAGTCCTTGTAATGACTCTTGGCCAGGATCTTTTCAAATGTCGGATCTTCATAGGAGTAGAGACTATCCTCATGATCGTGATAGAAGAGCTTCAACTTGGCTATCAATTTTTGGGTCAGTCGCTGCTTTCCATCCAGGTCGATGCCCCATTCATCGTACTCGGGCATGCGATCCGCGTAAAACTGAGAAAAAACGGGGCGAGGGAAAACGTTATTGGCTACGGTATTGGAGGGAACGCCTTTCTCTCTTTCCCGGTAATGGAAGTTGATGTAGTATGCCGAATCCTCATTTGGTTCGATTCCGAACTTGGCCCAGATACTCTGGGCTTCATAATAGGAATTGTTCCGATCACCACCGTTCTCAAAAATGGGGTGGCCTGTCACCGTCTTGTTATTAAAAAGCAATGTTCCCGCTTCCGCGTCATAATCATTCGACAGCGCCCATCCGTCGGACTCCTCATACATGTAACTCAACCAGTAATTGAAGATGCCTTTTTTCATGCCGTGCGTAGCGGAAACCCGGTAGGTATCATTTTCTGAAAATTCAAAGGAAGCGCTGGTGAACGGCTTTTCCGTCCCCTTTTTCGTGATGATATTGATGGCGCCGCCCATGGCGTTGGCGCCATAGAGCACCGACGGCGCGCCCTTGATGATTTCGATTCGCGCAATGTTATCGGTGTTGATGCTGCCAAGATCAAGGATATTAAAATAGGTTTCATAGTAAGGGACCCCATCTATCATGAAGAGGACCTTATCCTGACTGAAACCGTTAATCGAAATTGTTGTCTGGTTTTTCGCCCCGGTGGCCACCCGGACGCCAGGTGCATGCGACAGAGCTTCGGCTACTGTATGGCTGTTGGTCGCCTTGATGTCTTCCGCCGTGATAACATTTGTAATGGTAATGTCTTTAACTCGTGTCTCCTCAGCGGAAACGACCACATCACCCAGGTTATAAGCCTGATATTCGGCTTCGGGCACGGCCTGCTCCGCCGGAGAGTTCGCTGAGAAAAGAAAAACGAATATGGGAACCGACAACAAAAAAAACAAAAACCTCCTTCCAACCATCTTTATCCTCCTCTTTGATTTACTGGGCAATCGAAGGAGTCCCTGAGCAGCCCCTTCTGCCGGCCTATCTTCCTGAAATTCTCTGTAAGGCAGTTACTTTTTAAGAATTCGCTATGTTCTATTATGCATATCGTTGCGGTATATATCTGCGTATATAATGCATGTCAAGCTTTTTTCTTCGCCTGGCAAAGGCGGAAAGAAAAAAGAGCGGTGCCGCATAATGTTCCTGCCGAAAATGATTGACCGGTCAGCGCCACCCAAAGAGGTAAGAAAAAAAACTTGACAAGACGTTATATATCAAAATATATAGCGCATAATTTACTGGTTTGGGTATCTCGGTGCCCGGCTTGTCACCCCCTTCGTGGAGGGAAACGTCATCTTCCCGGAATATTATTCACTGATAACAGAAAGGAGTTCACGATGAACCCGATCGATCATTATCCCTGGGTCCTGCGGGAGGAAGCCCGGCAGGAAATTTTCGATATGTGGGGGAATGTACTGCCCGTATCTTTGATCTCTCTTGGGTTTTTACTGGGAGAAGTCGACTGGCGCCTCCGTTCGATGAGCATGCAAGAAAATTATGCCGCATCGGAATTGGATACCGAAGCCGCACTGGAAGTGGTCGAGGCTTACCTGTTCTAGAACAGTTTTTTTGTTTATTCAGGAATCATGACTACATAAAGGAAAGGAGAACAGATGAATAGTTCGGTCATTGTCGGGATCTTATTGGTCGTTTTGGTGTTGTCACTGCTTTTCCGCTGGAGACAGAAGAGTAAGGAGAAGTCCTTTCAACCGAATCATGGATTCGCCGCTGCTGAAGCATCTGTTTCTGCCGATACAAAGCAGGGCATTGCGATTTCCGGTGCAAATGCGAATGGTTTGGAAAAGATTCGTCGGGAAGACCCTTCCTTCGATGAAAACCTGTTCAAAGAACATGCCTCGGCGTTTTTCTTTCAATTTCAGGCAGCGCAGACAAAGCGCAATATTTCGGAAATGCGCCGGCAGATGACGGAAGAGATGTTTGCCGCCCTGAAGGCGAAGGAAGACAAACAGGAGGCAGAAGGCAAATTTCATAAAATAGAAAATATTTCCATCCAATCGGTTGAACTGACGCATGCCTGGCAGGATAACGGCCATGATTTTATAAAGGTAAAGTATCTGACGGATTTCATGGACCGCTGTATCGAAGAAAACTCGGAAGAACAAGGTTGCGATGCACCGGGACAAAAAATCGACTACTCGCAGGAATGGCTGTTTTCGCGCATCAGCGGTAAGAATCCCTGGTACCTGTCCGGTATTGAACCGGCGTAAGGATTCTATCATGCCGCATGGCCGATCCGAAGTACATGATCGGTTCCGTGCCGCAAACCACTCTTCACATCTTAGCACAAGCGGATGCAGGGGAGGTTCAAACATGGACGGGTGTCTTAATAAAGGGATAGGCGGGTATTTATGGATATGACACAGACGGTTATCAACTGCAGGAAAGAAAAGAGAAAATCCGTTCCCATAGACCGACGGGATTTCTGGGACGGACGGGCCCGCGAATTTTCGGACTATGCCGCCCAAACGGGATATCCCGAGGAATTCATCCGGATCCTGCAGCCCCGCATTAAATGGACGGTTCTCGATATGGCCTGTGGCGGCGGCACGATCGCCATCCCTCTGGCCGGCAAGGTTAAATCGATCACCGCCGTGGATTTCTCACAAAAAATGCTGGACATCGTCGAATGGCGCTGCCGGATCAGCGGTATCGACAACGTGAAAACGATTCACGGTCGATGGGAGGATGACTGGAACGATCTTGAAATCGGCGTTTATGATGTAGCCATTGCCTCACGGTCGCTTATCGGCAATGAGATAAGAGACGCCGTCTTAAAACTGAACAGGGCCGCACGGGAAGCGGTCTATATATCGGTTCCCGTCGGCTCCGGGCCCTTTGACCAGCTGCTCTTTGAATCAACAGGCAGAAAGTTCAATAATGCACCGGATTATATCGACTATTACAACAAGCTCTATCAAATGGGCATCATGGCCAATGTGGCCTTCATCACCGAACGGCACCGAAACCAGTGGAAAAGCCACGAAGAGGCATTTGAGGACCAGGAATGGATGTTCCACGAAATGACGGAGCTCGAAAAAGATAAAGTACGGGCATACCTCAGACAGCATCTTGTCAAAGTCATGGGACGTTGGCGGCTGCCCTATTCGAGACAATGCCGCTGGGCGGTGATGTGGTGGACAAAGGACAAACAGGTCAAGTAATGACACGGTCGGCTGATCAATGCTGTTTCCGGAAGACGGCGATTCAACGGGAGGATAAATGATGACGGCCACGGGTCGGCAAAAACGGATGACGTTCGTTACGGCGTTCCTGTTGTCGCTGATATTTGTTCTCATTATCCACCGCCCCGGCACGGGAATGGGAGTCCATCCTCCCGAATCTCCGTGGAAATTCGCCGTCATCAGCGATACCCAGGATGACAACAAAGAAATGATCAACAAGTCCTGCATCAACGACACCGTCTTACGGACGATCGCTGAAGATATCTCCCGGGAGAAGCCCGATTTCGTGCTCGTGGCGGGAGACCTCGTCAACGGCTGGTTTCGCAACGGCGGAACCGGTTATGCCACCCAGTATGAAAACTGGAAGAAAGCCATGGCAGCGGTTTATCAATCCGGTATAGAGGTATACCCTATTCGCGGGAACCATGACAGCGGGCCGGAACGCCTGGCCTTACCTCCCCTGCCTTCTCATCTCGAACCCCCTGCCGACACACCCGTTGTTCTAAAGAAGGTCTTTCAAAATGCCTTTTCCGAATCCTATATCCCGAGAAATGGACCAGTCCATGAAAAGGGTCTTACCTTCCGTTTCCGCCACAGAAATGCATTGATTGTGGGGATGGATCAATTCACCGCCGGCCAGCACCGGGTCAACCAGGCCTGGCTCGACCGGCAACTGGTGGAGAATCGGCTTCCCCACGTCTTTATTTTCGGACACGAACCGGCGTTCGGAGCAGGGCATCCGGACAACCTCGCTTTTTTCCCGGAAGAGAGGGATCTTTTCTGGAACGGCATCGGAAAGGCCGGGGCGAGGATTTACTTCTGCGGTCATGACCATTTCTATAATCGCGCCCTCATCCCCGACCAGGCAGGCAACCCAATACGGCAGATCATTGCCGGAACCGGGGGAGGCCCTTTGAAAAAGTGGTCGGGAGTCTACAAGGACGGCAACAGAGTGAAGGGAGAATATCACAACGGCGACCACCACGGTTATGTCCTGGTCACGGTAGAGGGGACGGAAGTAACGGTGACATGGAAAGCCCTGGTGAGCCCGGGACCGCCGAATGTCTGGAGAGTCCTCGATTCCTTTACCTATTCCATTTCCGGCGAAAAGGAGACGTCATGCTGAACCTTCGACATGCTATGCCTGATGATGCCCCGGCGATAGCGAAAGTGCACATTGCTTCCTGGCGAGCCGCCTACAAAGATATCCTGCCCGAGGCCAGATCGAACGGTTTGGATCCTGTTCGCGTAACCGGATCTTTCCGTAAATCCATTTCATTTGGAGCGGAAGATATTTATATTGTGGAAAAGAACGGCCATATTGCCGGATTTATATCGCTTATCGGCGGTCATCAGGACCCTGGAGACAAGGGAACGGTCACGGGAATCTGTACCATATACCTTGCGCCCGAATACTGGCGAAAAGGAATTGGCCGCCTGCTGTACCGGGAGGGAGAAACCCTTCTCGCATCGGCAGGTTGCACAGCAGTGACCTTCTGGGTCTTCGCCGCTAATGTGCGGGCACGACGATTTTACGAAGCCATGGGATTCACGGTTGACGGAGAAGCCATCGTATTGAACATGGGCGCCTCCGTCAAGGCGGTACATTATCGTAAAGATATTGGGCACAAACCCGGCGACAGCATCTTGATCATGTCATCCGATTATGCCACGGGAAGACAATGACATGACTGTCATCGATAAAATCTCACTGAATAAAAGGCTTGAATTGCGTAAAACCCGTTGTATTTCCGAACGACTTGAAAAATCTCCCAATCTGAATGTGCATTGTGTTGTGTCCGATCATCTTCACATCCGCCTAGCCGCTCGGGATGTGACCGCTCTTGCCCTGATTCATGAATCTTTCAATCTGGCGTATGGATATGTTCAGAACTGGTTTGGCCGGCACGCCGATATGGTGTTCGATCTTTGGATGGCACCCGAGTTGATTGATTTACAATACATGACGTGTCTCTCGTGCGATGAAACCTTCTTTTGTGCGCCGGGAAGTCGGAACGGAATGCACATTATTCTCTTTGTTTCACCGCAATCCTGCACGAAGAACGCAGATAAAGGCCTTCTGTCCGGTCTCTTTGCCCATGAAATCACCCACCATGTTGTCCGGAACATATCACAGGCGACCGTGTTTTCCATGAAGCGCAAAGAAAATCTGGATGTGCCCATGTGGCTGGAGGAAGGACTGTGTCAATTCATCGACAGTGAAGTCTATCCTCCTTTCAAGCAAAGACGCACCAAAAAGATTCCCCGGATAACCAGGTGGTATAATCGGGACGAGTTGTGGAATGATCTTTCCTCCTGTGAGGATCCGGAGACGGCCTATCTGCAAGCCTACAAAGAAACCAGGGCGGTTATCGAGACAACCGGAAAGACCGAGCTCATCCAGCTTTTGTACCTGAACCGGACACACGAGGCGGATTGGAGAGAGATGCTGCATTGGTAAAAAGATAAGACAATTGAATATCTTCTTGACTTTTTTATGTTTGAGGATCACGAATAAAGAAAAAGAGAAGCAGGCATCGTCAAAAGGTTAACATCCCGATTCAACCTTTTTATAAGGGTGATGCCATGGAGAGATTGAATCCCCGTATCTCAAATAAGAGTGCGGGGATTTCTGTTTAATCGGGTCAAGAGAAGGCGTTTCCTGAAGTCGCCGTTGCGAAGATTCCAAGGGATTTGTCTTACATCTGTCGTTTCCCTTCTCTTCCCCTCTTCAAATGTCATTCACTTTATAAAATATCGGCCCAATACGGAAAGCGAATCATATTCGCATAAGATTCTTCGAAGGAGGGAATCATGACCATCAATAACAAATCCATCGGCATTGCCCTGTCGGGCGGCGGGTTTCGTGCCACATTATTCGGACTCGGCAGTTTGTGGCGCTTAAATGAAGTCGGTCTTCTGGGACGGCTGGACCGGATTACCAGCGTGTCGGGAGGTTCCATACTGGCCGGTATTCTGGCTCACGGCTGGTCAAAACTCAAATTCAAGGACGGCCAAGCGACCAACTTTTCCGAAATTGTGGCGCTTAGCGTTCAGTCATTTTGCAGCAAGACGATCGACATCAAGGCCGGCATAAAGGGGAAACTCATTCCTTTTAAGACGGCGGGGGAGTTCCTGTCAGACCGGTATGAACATGATCTTTTCGGCAGCACCGGGCTTAAAGATATTCCGGATGCAAGTACCGGTCATGCACCGAAATTCATCTTTTATGCAACCAATATGCAGACAGGGCGCAGTTTTCGCTTTCGCCAGGACATGGTTGCCGATTATGTGCTGGGAATTTCCCGCACGGTTGAGGTTTCCCTGGCGGATGTCGTGGCCGCCTCAAGTGCCTTCCCCCCAATATTTTCGCCCATTATCCTGGAAACCGATCCTGACGCCTGGGAGAAGCCCGACAGGGATTTCCCCGGTCTGAAGAATTTACGCAAACGGATCGTTCTGGCTGACGGCGGTGTCTATGACAACATGGGCCTGGAATCGTTGGTGGATAACGTGGATATCGTCCTCGTGAGCGATGCGGGGGCACCCTTCGAAATCGATCAGAGTCCATTTGAGGACGATCTGCTGCAGCTTGGACGTGTGCGCGACATCTTGATCGATCAAACGCGCGCATTACGCAAGCGTTGGCTTGTGGGGGATCTGGAGGCCGGGCGCAAGATGGGCGCATATTGGGGCATAGGCACCCGAATCGGCGATTTTCACGCACATGAAGCCCTTACAAACGATAACGCCGTTACGGCATCGCTGGAATCAATCCCCACCCGTTTGTGCGAGTTTGACGAGAAGGATCAGGGGCACCTGATCAACTGGGGTTATGCTCTGGCCGATGCGGCGCTGCGCACCAGGGGCGGTTTGAATTTCGGGCCTGCGGCGTCGTGGCCGGTGCCGGTCTGGCCCCTGAGCTGACCCCTATATGATCCATCGATGAACGGAAACCGGCTCGAACGGATGCCGCATCCGGAGGGGGAATCATATGATTGAGATAGAGGACATCGAGGCTTTTCTTCAGGCGGCGAGGGACGATCAGATCCGTGAAGATCGTCTTGCGGCCATCCACACTCTGACCTATCTGCCTTTATCTCCGGATGCCTGGTGTGCCCTGGCAACCATTGCCGTCGCCTTCCTTCGGCAACTGCCGGCATCCGAGCCTGCTTTCGGGCATGCCGTCGGCATCTGCGCGCGCATACCGGTTTGGTCTGTGAGGGAATTCTTGGGCTCGATTGCCCGTGATCCCGACCATCCGTCATCATTCACCTGCGCCGTTGAGCTGGCACGACACGGTGATGCGGCGGGATTGCAGCGATTGCTTGACTCGCTTGCGAAGACGGACGCGGAGCAGGCGATCGAGCGGCTTGCCTGCCTTCCGATTGAAGGGCTCCACGTCGGCCGCAAGCCTTTCTCGGGGGCCTTGTTATCCGGGAATCCGATGATTCGCTTCTGGGCCGCTCTCGCATTGGCTCGCCTCGGCGCAGTGGAACCATTGGAGAAGGTCTGGGATAATCTGCTTTCAGACAATGAAACGCCCCCAATCTTCCACGGTGATCCCTGGACTCCCTATCATGCCTTGACCGCGGCGCGTCCGTTGCCGGAGCGATTGCATTCTTTCCTGACCGGGCTCTACGAGCATGAATTGAAACGGTTGGTTGAACCCGAATACCCCCAGGGCAAGCTACCCCGTAACATCCTCATCCTGGTGGGAGGTCTTACCGGCGCCGTCGATATTTACGGCGAACCAAGGACGGAACGGGTGACAGCCCCGCAACCGTCCGGAGGAATCTTTGATCCCACCTTGATAGACGCCGCCGTCCGCCGGATTCTGCAGGAGCCGTTCGAACCGCTTGGGGAGGAAGCGCTTCGAATCATGGCCACGCTTCAGCCGGAACGCGCAGGCAGGCTGATGCTGGATGCCCTGGATGCACTGGAGAAAGAGTCGGCGTCACAGGGGGAAAAATACGGAATGATGCGTGAGGAGATCGCCGTCAATGCGATGCTGCATATGGCGTGCGCCTTGCCCGGACCCTTGATGCTTCCCCTTGGCGAGGTTGTCGAGACCGGCGGGCAACGTTGGCCGCATTTGCCATGGTCAACGCTCGTATGGGTGATGTCCCGTTCAGGGGCCGAAGTCTTGGTTAAGGAATTCGGTCTTCGCATCAAGGCGGCGAAGTCGAAGGACAGGGGGAACTGGCTGCGCCGGGCGCTTGAGATAGCGAGCCGGTTGCAATCCCCTGCTCCGTTTACCGGCACCGGACCCGGCAGGGAAAGACCGGTTACGGCCGGCGCCGTCATTGACGATTCCCGGTGTGGCGGAGAAACTGCGAAGAGGGTGGAAGCAGAACCAGGGACGACACGGATGGCAGGACCAGCGCGGCGCGGAATCGCGGCGGAACCCGAAACGCCCCGCATGGGTGGTGAAGAACCGGAAACACAGGCCCCCCGTTACATACAGTCG
>Ga0302253_1001428_pt1 | contig 14426 bp, 11 predicted proteins | sample AAG_RA_Trp_MG_FD_193537 | JGI IMG/M metagenome (GOLD analysis project Ga0302253, IMG submission 193537) | Enriched activated sludge microbial communities from anaerobic digester in WTTP, New Holstein, Wisconsin, United States - AAG_RA_Trp | ecosystem: Engineered > Bioreactor > Anaerobic >...
GATTCACACAGAAGAAAGACGACTGGATGCGCGGATCGTTCCCGGCGGACGGCGATCCGCAACACGATCCGATGACCCCGTATTCCGGAACGAAAATGTGGGGAAACAATCTGGTGAAAACCGGCAATTACTCCAATGAACTGTCCAATTATCTGGTGTCCCCCATCATCGATTGCAGTCCCTATGACCGGGTCCTGCTGATGTTCCAGCGCTATGCAACCGTCGAAGAATCGAGATACGATCAGATGACGATTCGAGTCAACGGAACGGAAATCTGGCGGAATCCATTTGAAGGACATCTGATCGATACCGATTGGGTTCCGTGTGTGTATGACATCACGGATGCTATTGCCGCAGATCCTGCCAATGTTCAGGTCACGTTCGCGCTGACATCCGATGAAGGCTTGCAGTTCGGCGGCTGGAACATCGATGATTTCATGCTGTTCACGGGAGTCGATTCCGGGTTTGAGAGCCGTTTGACAGAACCCGTCGACGTCCGGATGGTGCTTCCGGACACCCTGCTTGCGACCGGTGACTGCTTCAGCCTGGCGCTCGATGTCCGCAATCACCGGACCGGTTCCGTGCCGTTCAATCAATGGGTGATCCTCGATGTCTACAATTCCTACTTCTTCTGGCCGTCCTGGACAGACGCTCCGGAGTGGGCACCAGGTGAACTGGGCATGTATGAACACCAGGAGGCAACCCTGTTGGAATTCGAGTGGCCCGCAGTGGACGGAACAGCGTCGGGTATCCGGTTCTGGGGTGCGGCGTTGAACCCCTCCAACACGGAGGCTCTGGATTATGACATGATCGAATGGGGATGGGGGGGACGCTGATCGGCTGCCGGGAACTGATCAGAGATTGAATCTGAAGGCACTGTCGGGAATCGACCGCTCGGCCTCGGGGGTGTGACCGATCAGGTCGCTCATCGAGACCTGAAGCATCAGGGTCGAAGTCCCGAACTTCGATGCGAATTCTTCATCCGCCACCTTGAATACCAGGAAAAGGGATTCATTGGCCGGCAGATTCTTCAACGCGACCCAGTGCTGGGACACGAACTGGATCAGCTCCTTCTTGAACATCGTAACGCGCTGCTCCATCTGGTTGAGGCGTTCGGCATCCATCTCCAGAAGACGCTTGATTTTATTCAGATCCTGGTTGTTGTCCCGAGCAGCATTTTCATCCTTGCGACGACCCGAATTTTCAAACCATTTGTTCCAGTCATTGATGGAGATCGACAGACTTTGAGAGCCGGTAATCGAGATCCGGCCGACCCAGAGCGCGCCCGTGCCGGCAATATGAAAGGCATCCACGGAATCGTCTCTCTGTACGAAGACATGCTGGGTTTTGATGAGTAACTCGTCCAGGGCATCCCGGACCGGCAACATCGATTGTTCGATCAGATCGACCGCTCCGAATACGGGAGCGACGAGGCACACGAGCCCGAGTGAGATAACGAGGTTCCGATAGCGCTTCATCCTCTTCCCCTCCACCTGTATTTTACGGAATTCGAGCCGAACGGTTCAACTTGAGAATCGCTGCGATATACCGCCATCGCTAGACTCGAAATCCGATCCGAACGGTCAGCGCATTGATCCCGATGTTCGGATCACGCAGATACCCGTTTGAAACATGCTCAATTCCGGCTTCGAGGTAGGCGGTATGGTTTTTCGAGAAAAGTCCCGCGAGCAGACCGGATCTGAAGTTCAGACGCGCTCCGTTACCTGGAAAATAACGATCTGATGCAGCCGCCCCTGTGAACCACCGCAGAAACGGTCCGTTGAACCGATGATTGCCATGCAGGAAAATCCGGTCCGAGAATCCGGCGCTCAGGAGCGACACATCGCCGGCTTGTGTGCGGAAATGAATCCCATCGATAAACACACCAATCTGGTGTCTCGAAAACAGGGGGACTTCGATCAGTGTTCCCATGGAGGCCATCCACTGATCCTGTCGCTCGTCAACCGTTGGAATCACAAGGCTTGGTGACAGGTGGAACGACAGGAGCAGACGACTGGTGAAGGGTTTGGTGGACGCGAGACCGTTTGGGGTGAATGAGAGGATGGTCAGGGCGAGAGCGATGAGAACGGGTACTGACTCGCGGTCTTGCGCAACGATCAGTCGAACATCTGGATGAACAGGCATTTCAGATACTCGGATTCCCAGAGTCCCGGACGGACCGGGTGGTCCGGACCTGCTCCACTGGATTTGAAAATGCGTCCCTGCCGACCGCTCTCGGTCAATGCGTCCGTCAAGAGATCCTTGAACTCCTGGAGATGGGTATGGAACGAGCAAATCGATGTGACGAGAATGCCCTGAGGAGCGAGGCACTGGAGGGCGAGGCGATTGATTTTGCGGTAATTGGAGTTGTTTCTCTGGGCTCGCCCGACCCCTCTCACTAATGAAGGCGGGTCGAGAAAGATCAGATCCCATTCGGCGCCGCCGGCGTGGTCCTGGAGAAAACGCGAGGCTTCGTTCCGGATGAACATGCAGCGATCCTGGGGAATGCCGTGCGCAGAAGCGGTTCGGCGTCCGAGTTCGATGGCGGGGTCGAACAGATCGATGGCCGTGACCCGTTCAGCGCCCTCGATGGCTGCGCGAATGGCGAAAGCACCGCTATAACAGAACATATCCAGCACGCGGCGACCGCGCGACAGGCGCGCGGCATCGAGTCGATTCATGCGATGGTCCAGGAAGAAACCCGTTTTATGTCCGGCCAGAGGATCGATGTAATGCGTGATACCGTCTACCTGCGCCATAAACGGCATGCTGATGTCTCCCCTGATGATTTTTCGATACAACGGCAGACCTTCCTTGAGTCTCGATTGGGAATCAGCCGCAAGAATGACCGCACGGGGGTTGAATATCTCATCCAACTTCTGCACGATCGGATCGATCAATCGTTCCATGCCCAGCGTGGTGACCTGAACGACAAGAACATCGGAGAAACGATCTACAACGAGCCCGGGTAGATTATCCGACTCGCCGTAAATCAAGCGGAAGGAATCCGAATCGTCAAAAAACTGACTCCGGAACCGGTGCGCGCTTTCAAACCGTCGTTTCCAGAAATCGGCATCGATCGTTTCATCCCGGGTCGTCAGAATGCGTAACGGGAGCCGTGATGCCGGATTGTAGTAGCCGATTCCGCAGCAGGCATGCTGGTTCGAGATGATATGGACGAGATCGCCGGGGGAGACATCCGGCGCGACGGAATCGATGTGATTCGGGCGCAAAATGACTCCCCCAGATTGGATTTCCCTGCATCCCTGTTCAGATACTCGAATGCGCGGCAGATGATTCATGAAGTGATCAGGCGGGGAGAGTATGAGCGAGTGAATGGAGGTTATTCGCGAATTCAGTCGCGTAGGTGGAGGAGGGGAGAACGGTCGCCAGGAGTTGAGCTCCGAATTCCAGTGACTGCTTCGCAGGCAGACAGAAGGTTTGGATGAGGAACTTGCGGCGGAAATCGCTCACCGCCTGTCTCACATTCGCGTTTCGGATGACGACATCGGCGATGAATCCCGCGATGGCATCAAAATCAGATTCAACCATGCCATATCGGGTCATCTCCTGAACGCCCAACCGTAATCCGCTGGATTTCAGGAAAGTTTCATCGTCTGGAAGGGCCTGATAGTTGCAAACGATGTTGTTCTCCTCCAACCGGCGTGCGATGGCTTCACCATCGCCATGCTGGATGACTCTGAGCAGAACCTGATGAGTATGCGTGTATCCTTCTGAGGCATCGCCTTCGACGGTCATGCCGGCGCGGACCAGCGCTTGCGCAAATGCGCGGGCGTTGCGACATACCTGGGTTTGATACTCGGTCTTGAATTCGTTCATCTCGTGCGTCGCCATGAGGAGCGCAAGCAACGTACCGAGATGGTGGTTCGATGTCGAACCCGGGAACGCCCTCGATTTGATCTCGACCCAGAGCGGCCGAAACGGGTGGTTCTTGTCGAAATTCGATACGATCACCCCGCGCTGCGGTCCGAAAAAGGTTTTGTGAGTCGAACCGGTCACGATGTCTGCACCTTCCTGCAACGGAGTCTGAAAAGCGCCGTACAGTCCGAGAACGTGGGCCATATCGAACATGATGATCGGCCGGTTTTCCCAATCTTTTACCACATTGTAAAACTCACGCACCGGTTCCGGACAGATGAACATGCTCTTGCCGAAAACGACCAGTTCCGGTTTGGCATCATGGACGATTTCAAGAAGCTTTGGGACATCGATCCGATAGGGATTCCCGGCCTGAATCGGGAAGTTGATGCAATTTTCTTTCTTGGAGGCGGGATCCGGATCGACGTAATTGAACAGGGCACCCATGGGTTGGCTGGAGAGATGCCCGCCTTTCCCGAGATCGTTGTTCATGACGGCCCGGATCCGGCGGAATTCCGTGTTGTCCCGCTTGTTCAGAAACTTGGTGACGCCTTTGAAGACGACTTCATTGGCCATCTGACCGGAGATCGGCCTGAGTTCAGCCTGCGAGCATCCGAAAAATTCTCCCATAGCGGCCTGACACTCGATCTCAACATCTCGAATGAAATCGGTTCCCTGATAAAAATAGACTTCGCGTCCCTTCATCGTACGATGTTCGGCATAACGGCCGGCGGGATCGGAAATTTCACACATCTTCACGAGAAGACTCGGTGTCGTTTCGGATGGAATCAGATTGAGGCAATGATGCTGCCTCCATGTGTTGTTGGCGACGGCGCGGGACACCAGATGCGATACTTTTTCTATAAACTGAGTCATGCAGAACCTCCGTGCAGTTCGGATCCATTCCGTTATGGATCGGCCTAATATCATAGGACATTCCCTTCCGATTCTCAAGTCAACCCGCCAGGTGCCTCCGATTGGCCGGGATAACCCCATACTGGGGTGTAGTCTCCCAACCGCGATTCTATTTTGAGGAGGGGATTCCCCAGCGGGATCCCATGTTGCGATTTTTTCATACAGGGAAGAAGCTATATCGAGACATCGAAAACTGGCATTGAAATTGCTTTATCAAACTAATGTGTGAGTTTAACCACCACTCACCCTTTCCTCCCAGCGCCTTCGGCCATACTCCGGAGGCGCTCTCTTTTTACCCCGGTTCTAATCCGTATTTCCGACGAAGCACACCGGCTTGCTCCCATGCATGATGTGTTCTATGATTCCTTCCGTCAGAGAGGACCGGCCTTCGAGCCGTCCGGGAGGCCAAGGTGGAGGAACGTCATCAGATCGATAATCAGACAGATCCGAAGACCCGGTCGATACCGGTCATTCTCATCGGCGATTCCAATCTTGCAGATCTCAGCCTGACCGCCTCATATCTCAGAAATTCGGGTTATCACGTCATCACCACTCCCGACAGTTATCGCCTGGTCCGACTAACCCAACGGGAATCACCCAGCCTGATCATCATCTCCGATCAATTGAAAGGTCACGACGGTTACGAAACCTGTGCAGTGATTAAATTGCATCATCAGTTTGATGTACCGGTGCTTTTCTACTCGAGCGATTCCAGTGAGAATTCGATCCTGAGGGCATACGATTCCGGCGCGGATGACTATCTGCATAAACCGGTTCCCGAATCGATCCTCAGGGCGAAGATCAAAGTGCACATCCGTCATGCGGAATCGACGGCTTCCGAGTCGACGCATCCCATGACGTCTTCGGATACTCCGGACGGAAAAACCGCGGATGCATTTCTACCGGCGTACACGATGGTCGAAAAAATCGGATCGGGAGCCACCGGCGCCGTGTTTCGAGCTTTGAACAAGGCGACGAACGAATCGGTCGCCGTCAAAGTCATCAAACCGTCTCAACTGGGGAATGTACGCGATCTGCAGCGTTTTTTCCGCGGCGCACTCATTGGATTGGAACTGCCTCCTCACCCATGTCTCGTTCAGATTCTCGAAATAAAACGCACACCCGATTTTATTTATCAGATCATGGAGTACGTCCCTGGAAGAACACTGCAGGCCATCATAAGGTCAGGGATCTGGTTGAAGGAATCGGAGGCGATGTCGTTGATCGAATGCATCGCCCGGGCCCTGAATCACTTGCACGATCATCAGGTGCTGCATCGGGATGTCAAACCTGGCAATATCTTCGTGACGGATTCATGGCAGGCCAAATTAGGGGATCTCGGGATATCGAGACGCATGATCGATCGCACGGCTACGACGATCGGCCATGTCGTCGGTACGCCGGGGTATCTTGCGCCGGAACAGGTTCTGGATGCCCGCCCGATTGATATCCGAGCAGACCTGTACTCGCTGGGGCTTACCATCCATCACGCGGTGACCGGCACAAACCCTTATGAACGTGAATCTCCGTACGCGTCGATCCTCGCGAGACTTGACGGGGACGAGGCGATTCTGGATCCCACCCTCAACCGGAATCTGTCGCCCGTGTTCTGCACGATGATCAACAAACTGACGCGACGACGACCGGAAGAACGATTCGCCACACCATTTGAACTGCTGGAGGAAATCAACCGGATCCCACGGGTTTAAGTAAGGTGTCCCTCGAATTCAACCACCGTGGTGAATGTGCAGGGCTTTGACATCGGCCTGATCCGGTATCTGGGTTTCCTCATACTCATCGTCGGGTATCAGCCGGTCATTGATCGTGACGATGATCAACGCAAAGTCGTAACCTTTTTTATTCAACATGTCTTGAACGGTCATACCCTCCGTCCACTCCAATAATTCTCCATTGACTCGGATCATCGACCCTCCCGCTCCCTTTCGGACGCAGCCCTGCACGCCGCATGGCATTTCAAGAAGTACGCAACGGCTTCGTTTGCCTGCATGGCCGCAACGATCGCCACTCTCGGCGCGCTCAATCCGATTGCCATGTCCGTTCGTCCATCACCGCACATGGTGATGTTACCCATTTTCAGTACACGAAGCGATTCGGTGTCACCAGCGCCAGACAAGCCGTTTCCACAGATGATCGGTCGGTCCGGATAGGCTGCGCACCAGGCCTCGATCAACCACTTCTTGCTCTCGGCCCGATCGAAAGCCTCTATCAATAAATCCGCTTCCCGGAACACAATCGGTGTCCGTTCCGCATCGAGCCGTTCAGGATGCGAATGAATTCTGACATCCGGATTGATAGCGGTCAGATGCCGACTCAAGGCCTCGACTTTCAGTTGCCCGATGTCAGACAGGTAGAAGTGCTGGCGATTGAGATTCGAGGGTTCGACCCGGTCGAAATCGACCAGGATGAGGCGTCCGATGCCGGCACGAACAAGCGATACGGCGATGTTGGATCCCAGTCCCCCGCATCCCGCGATGCCGACGGTCGCTTCCCGCAACGCGTTCGTCTGATCCGGTACGTTTCGCTCAAAGATATCGACGTTCGCCGACATGCACTCAGTCGTCCTGTCGATCCTTGACGATGGCCACGATTTCCGGCAGATCGATTCCGAGTTCTTTGAGGCGGCTCAATTTCGGAACGCCGTTCTTCGTCCATCCGCGCCTCCGATAGACGACATCCGTGACTTTCTCATACTGGTCTTCACGGTGTGCCCGCAATATCCGGATCTTCTCCTCCGTCGACTTGCCCTCGGGGTCGACTCCGAGAATATCCCTGAGTTGTTTGTCGAAATAGTCCTTGCGCCATTCATACTCGGGAGGTGTGACGGGGCCCATGCCGCGATACGGCATTCGATCATACTCGCGAGTCCCGTACCCCAACAGAACACTCATGACACGTTGCAGGTTATAAACGCGAGCGGATTGCAGCAGCATGCTTTCCTCATTCAGAGGAATTCCGGTCATCCCTTCCCAGTATTTGAAATAGTTGTTCACATGATCGGGGATCTTGGCAGCTTCTTTTTCGAATTTGTTGTTGGCCGGAACGACATCGTTCCAGATGATCTTGCACAATCCCATGAGGCCGAACCATGTCCGGAAAAGGGGGAAGTAGTACAGGGCTTCAGCCTTGTCCTCAAATGTGGGAATCTGGTTGTTGACCATGTCCATGAAGATGAGCCAGGCTTCATCGTGTTGCGGTCCCTTGATCGCAAGTCCGTATCCGGCCTGCTGGGCCAGTGATTCCTTCGGTAGATACTCGGAGACCTCCAGTCCTTTGCATTCCATGCCGATATCCTGCAGGAACTGCCGGTCCGCGCCGTACTCGCGCACCCATTTCTCTTTGAGCCACCGGATTCCCTGGCCGACATCCACGCCGAATCCCTTACCTCGCGCCATCTGATGCAGGACTTCGAGCGCATCGTCGACAGCTCCGAAATTGAGTTTCAATCCACCCGTGTGGTGTTCCGTGATCTGCCCCGCCTCGAAAGCCTCCATCACGAAACCCATCGTCGTGGCGAAACTGATCGTGTCGATGCCATACGTATCGCAGTAGAAATTGTATTCGACGATGAAATCCGGATCGAAACATCCCATGTTGGCGCCTCCGCCGGATGTCTCATATTCGGGACCATCCACGCAGACCTTCTGGCCTTTATAAGGTCCGGTCCGAAGCGTGTAGTTATCGACGGCTTTAGCGCAGGCCATCGAGCAACCCCGCCAGCAGCCATCGGCCATTTCCTGCGTGAAGTATCGGCTTTTCAGGACTTTCGAGTCGATCTTCGGGGTATCGGGGTGAGATCCGAATCGGTAATTCATGACAGGCAGCAGTTCATACTTGTCCATGACTTCGACGATGTTGGCCGTCCCCACTTCCCGCATCCGGTTCTGCGCCTTATCGAGTGTTGCCATCTCGGCGTTCACCTTCATCCCGTGATCACGGATGAGTTGCGGATTCACAGGCTGATTCAGATCGTCGACGATTCGTATGGCGCCGGTCGGACAGACGTAAGCGCACGATGAGCAACCCACGCAGTGCTCGTCCATTTCATTGAAGGGCATCGCGACATGCCGGTTGATCCCTTTTCCTGCAAAATCGAGGATCCGTTCGATCACGAATTCCTTGCAGGCCCGGACGCAGCGCCCGCACAGGATGCAGGCACGCGGATTCGGATCGGTCACCGGCGAACTGAAACGTGAGGAAGCCACGCCACACCGCGCGGCGAGTTCCCGGATGACGGGGACGTTCGGGAAACGACCGAGATACAGTTCGGCGAGCCGTTTTCGGTTCCGGATAACCGGCTCGGATTCCGTAAAAACATCGATGTCGGCATCAACGGTACAGTTGCACGATGTCACCAGGGATCGAACTCCGCTCGATTCCAGTTCGACCAGGCACATCCTGCAGGTCCCGCCCGGTGAGAGATCCTTGTGAGCGCACAGGGTGGGGATGTCGTAGCCGTTCTCCTGGAGCACCTTGAGCAGGTTCGCTCCCCGTGTCGCTTTGATCGCGTTTCCATTGATTCGGATCGTGATTTTTTCGGCCATGGCTATTTCACCTCCACTGCGTCGAACTTGCACACTTCAAAACAGGTTCCACATCGAATGCAACGCGTTGAATCGATCCGGTGGGGTTTTTTCCGTTCACCCGAAATGACCGATACCGGACAGGCGCGCGCACACATCGTGCACCCCGTACAACGCTCAGCATTGATTTCATAGCGGATCAGCGACTTGCAGACTCGCGCGGGGCATCTCTTCTGATCGATATGAGCACGCAGTTCGGGCAGGAACGAGTCGAGCGCGGTGAGGATCGGATTGGCGGCCGTCACACCGAACTGACACATGCTCGTCTCTCGCATCGTCAGAGCCAGTTCGCGCAGACCATCGAGATCATCCGTCGTGGCGTTGCCTTCCGTGATCCGGCGGAGAATACTCCGTGCAACATTCAAACCCTCGCGACAGGGCGTACACTGGCCGCAGGATTCGTCGGCGAGAAACTCGATCGTGTTTTTCAGAGAATCCGCGATACACTTCTTTTCACTCAGGACAATGAGTTCGCCGGATCCGAGAATCGTGCCGGCTGCCTTCAGCGAATCGAAATCGAGTTTCAGGTCGAGACGGGAGGTCGGGATGTATCCGCCGGTCGGTCCGCCGATCTGTACGGCTTTCAGGGGAATCTGCCTTGGAACGCCTCCGCCGAAACGGGTAATGACATCACCGAGCGATGTCCCGAGCGGGATTTCGATCTGACCGGGATACGTGATGTCTCCGATCAGCGAAAACACCTTTGTTCCTGACGATCCGCTCAGGGGTTCACCCTTCCGGATTCCCGTGCCGATGGCCGCGAACCAGTCCGCTCCCTTGTGCATGATCACCGGCACCGTCGCCCATGTCTCGACGTTGTTCACGACGGTCGGACGCCCGTGAACACCTTTCACAGCATTTCGGATCGTCTTGGCGTGCGGTTCGGGGATCGATCCCGAAATCGACGCGATGACCGACGAGGACTCGCCACCGATAAACGCTCCGGCGCCCCGGTGGATCCGGATGGTGAACGACATTCCACTCTGTGCGATCCGGGTTCCCAGGAACCCTTTTTCCGTGGCCTGTGCGAGTGCGATTTCGAGGCGTTTCCGCGCGAGATGGTAGGTGTTCCGAAGGTAGATGATGCCTTCGGACGCACCGATTGCGAACGCGCCGATCAGCATGCCCTCGATGACGGAATGCGGGTCGGATTCGAGCTGCATCATGCCGTGATCCGCATTGCATACAATGATGGGGGAGAGCCCCGACGAAACCGCCGCATCGCGACAGGCACGCCATTTGAGTCCTGTCGGGAATCCACCGCCGCCGCGGCCTCGTAATCCCGAATCGATGATGGACTGGATCACCTCCTCCGGCTGTCGGTTCCGGAGTGTCCGGGTGAATGCGAGATATCCGTCGCGGCCGATGTAGGAATCGATGGATTCCGGATCGATCAGTCCTTTGTTTCTCTGTGAGATCAGCACCTGTCCGCTGAAGAAGGGAATATCCTCGCGTTTCGGGATCGTTCCGACGGTATGCCTGAACAGCAGTGTTTCCACCGGTTTTCCCTCGACCAGGTGCTCCCTGACGATCCGATCGAGGACTTTGATCGTGAGTTTCTGGTAGAAGATCCCCTCCGGCTGAACGATCATGATCGGCCCTGCGGCGCAGAATCCATGACAGCCTGTGATGCTGATCCTGTAAGCGCTCGAGAGGTTGTTTTCAGATAGCAGGCGAACGAGTTCCTTGCGGATTTCGTCCGAAGCATTGGCCGAGCAGCCCGAACCCGAACAGATCAGTAACTCTCCGCGAAAATCCCGGGGCTGGCTGATTACCTGATTGGTTTCCGTCGTGCTGGAATTGGGCTGATTCATACCTGACCTCCATCGCGATATTTTTTGAGGAGTTTGCCGACAGCCGCCTGCTGGACCCCTCCGTGGAGATCGTGCCCGATACGGACGGCGGGGGCGAGATTGCAGCAGCCGAGACACGGGACGCCTTCGATGCTGAACAGCAGATCAGAAGTGGTCTCCCCGCGTCGAATACCGAGTTCGCGTTCGAAGGCTTCAAGCACGTTCTCGGATCCCCTGGCCTTGCAGGCATTCCCCATGCAAACCTTGATCTCATGCTTCCCTTTCGGAGTCAGACTGAAGTACCCCGACGATGTCGCGATGTGGAACAGATAGGATCGGGGGATTCCGGTCAGGCGCCCCAATTCGGTGATCGCGCTTTTCGAGATGTACCGCATCTCGTCCTGAATATCCTGGAGCATTTCGTTCACGTAATCCGGATTGCATCCGTATGCTGCTGCGATCCGCTGGACGGCAGTTGTTTCATTTCCGGATGAACACGAGACACATGGGGAATCGATGACGGGATATTGAATGGGGCCTTTTTCAATGGTCCATTCCGGTTGCATCCGGCGGCTTTTCAGCACGAGCGCTTTCAGTTTTTTATCGCGGAAAACCCGGCCGATGCCGCCGCGCCCGGCCTGCTTGAACCGGGGAAGCCGGCGTCGCCAGTCATAGAACGAAAAGTTCAGACAGCCGATCCTCGCGTGCGAGGCAGCCCGGCCCGCGGACACCACCGCGATGTTCCGCTTATCCATCTCATCATCGGCATACATCTCCGTCAATTCTTCCGCCACGACATGCGAATCGATGCTTTCCATCGGCGCGGTCTCGATTCGGATCGATCCGTTTTTGGAATCGATCACACAGATCGTTTCCTCGGACGCCTTCCCGATCAGAACCAGAGCATCAAACCCCGCAAACTTCAGGAAAGGCCCGAAATATCCGCCGACGTTGCAATCCATCATCGAAAATGTCTGCGGCGAGATGGCCGTGACCAGTGTTTTGCCTGAACCCGGAAACGCAGCGGTCCCACCCAGAGGGCCCGATGAAAAACAGATCGGGTTTTCGGGGCTGTCCCACTTTGTTCCGGCAGAGATTTCCTTGAATGTCAGCCAAAGGTCGAAGCCTTTGCCCCCGATCCACAGATCCTTCATCTGCTGGGTTACGGGGAGAATGTCGATCGCGTTGTGAGAGAGATCGATTCGGAGATATCGGCCAGCATATCCCCGTTTCAACTCGATCGGAGAAAAGGATATCTCGGCAAGAAGCGTATGTGCTTCCCGCATGCTCTGAACCGGCGCACTATGCATGTGAACCTCCTGAAAAGGAAAGACTTTCGGGTTCGGCGAATCGCATCATCCGCCAACCGGTATGGCACTCTGATCAATGCCCGAAACAGGCCGAAAAGTCAAGATCGTCCGGATCCGTTCATCAGAACGAATAGCTGACGCCGAGGCGGTACCAGCGGGAGGATGCCTCGCGACGATCAGCCTCGTCGGAGGCCCATTCTCCACCCTCGATGGTTTCTCGATACGTCCTGTTGTTCGTGGCATTCATCACATCGAGCTGGAGAGTCAGTCGGCCCAGCCGGCTCGATGGACCTAATTCAAAACTGTTGCGGACGGACAGATCGACATTGACGATCGGGTCCAGCCTCCGATTGCCCCGACCGTCCGGATACCAGATCTCGGAATTCGAAGCATCGGGCGGCGTGCCGGTCCATGTGTCGGGATCGTCGAAATCGTTGGAGGCGTTCCCGGGATCGAATGTCGGAGGAGGTGGTTCCCATGCTGTCGATGCAAATCCGCTCCTCCAGTAACCCGCGATCCCGAGACGGCATTCGAACCAGCGGTGATCGAACGCAAGGATCCATGCGGAGGCGGACAGGTGGTGATGGGCCGACCAGGGAAGATCTCCCCAGCGGTTCCGGGATGACGTGACCGAATCGAATGCCGATGTCAGGTAGGCTGGATCGCCGGTTTCGAGATCGACTCCGACCACCTTTCCGATGGTGTTGGACAGCACATACCCACCCAGGAGCTTGACCCTCCTGCCTTCGTAGGCGGCCTGAATGTGAAACCCGTAATATCGGCGCTGCGAACCTTCCAGATTGGTCACGAAGGAGTATCGTCGGGTATAATCGCCCACGCACGGATCATACGGCTTTCCGGCTTTGATTTCGTTGGTCTCGGCGTCAACTGCCCCCCGATATGTCCAGACGATGTTGCCGTCCGCATCGCCGAACAACCCGACATCCTCGATCATCTGACTGGCTTCCCGGACGATCATTCCGGTCGAGAGCCGAATGCCGTTTTTCCAGTCATGACGATATTCGACGGCGACTTCATCGGTGCTCGGCGGCGCAAGTTCGGTATCGATGAGCAGGGTCGCCGGTTCAGCATCTCCCGATGCCGGACTCCAGTTTTCATTTGCGAAGAAGTGCGGTTCATCGGGAATGCCGTTCTGGTCCGCATCGGTCCACCCGGGACCGGTATAGCGTTCACGGATCCTGCGTTCGCCCGCCCGCGCCTCGACATCGCGGGGGAACGTCAGATCGAGCGGATCGTAGTATCGGCTGAAGGATGCCGTGATCACGGCGCAGTTATCCTTGAAGATATCCCATTTGAAGCCGATTCTCGGTGCCCACATCGTGTCGAACTTCATCTGACTCGTCCACTTGTACCCACCGTCATCGTCCAGATAATCCCCGGCCTTGAATGCACCCCATTCCCATCCTGGATATGCGGAATCCCCTCGACTGTCATAATAGATCGATCGGTTGTACTGGACGCCGACTTCCAGGAGCACATGATCGAGAAGATACCATTTGTCTTCGAGATGAAAATGGAAGAAATCGCCTCTCAAGCGAACTGCGGATTCGTCCGACAAGCGCTCACGAAGCGCGTCCGTTTCCGTAAACTCATACCAGGCCCCTCCCGCGGCAGTCTCTTCGATCCGCTGCCGGTCCCGCTGCCAGCCTGCTCCGAGAGTCAGTCGGTGGACGCCCGCGAGGTCATCGTTGGAGTAATGGATCCGGAAGGACGCGATCATTCGCCTGCGCTCGTCTTCTGTCCAGTTCGCTCCATTGTTGTAGTAGCGATCGGTCCGCATATCCCGAAATGACGCATCAGTCGGATCCGATCGTGACCGGTTCCGGGGGCTCGATTCGTCCCGGTCGAGCAGCTGTCCGGCCATTGCCCCGAGACTCCAGCGGGGGGAAATGCGCCAGGACCAGCGG
>Ga0302253_1001429_pt1 | contig 14416 bp, 7 predicted proteins | sample AAG_RA_Trp_MG_FD_193537 | JGI IMG/M metagenome (GOLD analysis project Ga0302253, IMG submission 193537) | Enriched activated sludge microbial communities from anaerobic digester in WTTP, New Holstein, Wisconsin, United States - AAG_RA_Trp | ecosystem: Engineered > Bioreactor > Anaerobic >...
ATCTCCTTCGTCCGCGCTTGGAAGCGTCACCTACGTGAGCAGCATTTTCTTTGAAAAGGACGGAAACGTCTATGATGTTGAAATCGGGGACGTTTTCCAGACTCAGAAGGATGCAATTCAGAAAATCATCGAAACTGTTCACTTGAAGTAACTCATCAGGGCAGCAGAAAGGGCAGGTGAAAAATGAAATCCACGCAAAACAGCAGGCACCTCTTGCAGGTGCTTGTTGCTATCATGGTTGTTTGCTGTGTCCGCCTGGCTGGAGCTGGTGATCCGCCAAAGCAGATCCAAAGCGGACTGTGTGTCAGTTTCTCTCTTCAGGATATTCCTGTCGGGGATTTTGACACAGCCAACGGGGCAGTATTCCCCGAAGCCAGCATGCGCATCACCCAGCATTACAATAACTCCAAAGAAGAAGGGTACTGTAACGTTGGGAATTTGCAGCCTCCGGCGACCAGCGACAGCTGCAAGGGACTTACCATCTGGTACGGCCATGATGGCATCGATATCCATGAATTGGGTGTTACCGAAGGAATCAATCCAGTCAACGCCATCCAGTCAGGATATGTGGTGGCTTCAGTAAAACAGCTGAGTCCGGGTACCTGGGGCGAAAGCATCATCATCGCGACACGTACCAACTCCTACTCATCGGAAATCATTACCCATCACTACCATCATCTGCACGCAACGCAGGATGGAAATGACACTTCTACCTACACTACCACCCGGCTCTACAACGCCTGTGAAAAAGTAAATCGCGGCGATGAAATCGCCAGGATGGGGCAGTCAGGTACTGGAGCCACTCATCTGCATTTTGGCGTTCGTCGCTGGAAAAACATTGGCGAGCTGCAAAGTGCCCTGCAGAGTGGAGGCGCCGCAATCTACGGCTACGGCTACTCCTTCGGCGACAATAGCAGGCTGGCAAAACATCTGGATCCTGAACGCCTGCTCCGCAACATCTTCTCTGAACTCCAGACCGATGGGAATTCGGATCCCGCTTTTGGATGGGCAACGGCTTACATTCTGCAAATGCGCCAGAAGGGGATTGAATTCGGCCTTTTCGATGGAAGTTTTGGAGCCGCGGAACTGGTTAAGCGGCGCGAAGCGGCCCGGTGGATTAAAATCGCCGGCGCCGTCCAGGACTATAGCGGCAATAGTGCCACATTTCCTGATGACGTCCCCGCCACAGATCCGGACTTCATCTACATCGAATCGCTTGCCCGTAATACGTTAGCGCCACCAGTGGTGAACCCGGATCACAGTTGCTACGCCTACACCAAACGCTTCTGTCCGGACAACAATGTCAGCCGGGCCGAGGCCTTGAAAATGGTCATCCTGGCTTTCTTCCGTGACGGATTCCTGAAAGTCCATAACGACTATTTCTGGCGCGCGCAAAAAGCCCTGGCCACGTCTTTGGCAGGGAAGTTTGACGACGTGAATCCGCTCTACTGGTATTCCGAGTACGTCTACTACGGTTCAACCATCGGTTTGGTAACCGAGCAGAAGTATTTCCGTCCGGATGAGACAATCAACCGTGCCGAGCTTTCCAAGTGGATCATCGTGAGCCTCTGGCACAAAAACGGGTCATCGGGGGATACCTCCTGTAACGGGATTTTCTGTGGAGAAGGTACTTACTGCGACTCATCCGTCAAAGAGTGCATGCCTCTCCCTGAATGTATCCCATCCGAAACGCAGCAATGCGAAATGGGCGGAGGATACGACAAATGCGCCAGCGCCCCGGATTGCTTTGCCGGGCAGACCTTTGAGCAAAGCTGCAACGGCAACGGCAAGCAGACCCTCACTTGCCTGCCCGATTGTACCTGGGGCGAATGGAGTGCCTGCAGTATTTCTGCCGCCTGCACTGTGGGACAGTCGGTTTCATGTGGCAACTGCGGAAGCTCGACCTGCGTAAATGGACAATGGGGCGTGTGCCAGAATCAGGGCAGCTGTACCCCGTCACAGACGCAGAGCCAAAGCTGCAACGTTAGCGGCACGCAAAGCCGCACCTGCAGCCAAGGCTGCCAGTGGGGCGATTGGGGGACTTGTTCAGCGGCACCACCGGCCTGTTCACCTGGTCAGCAGGAAAACCAATCCTGCACCATCAACGGACTCCCTGGAACCATGAGCAGGACCTGCAATAACCAGGGGCAATGGAATTCATGGAGCAGCTGCACTACGACCGCGGCTTGCAATAGCGGCGCCACGCAGAGCTGTGGCAACTGCGGAAGTTCGACCTGCGTAAATGGACAATGGGGTGCTTGCCAGAATCAGGGCAGCTGTACCCCGTCACAGACGCAGAGCCAAAGCTGCAACGTTAGCGGCACACAAAGTCGCACCTGCAGTTCAAGCTGTCAGTGGGGTGCGTGGGGAACCTGCAGTGCAGATCCAGCGGTTTGCAATAGCGGCGCCACGCAAAGCTGCGGCAACTGCGGAACCTCGACCTGTGTGAATGGACAATGGGGCGTATGCCAGAATCAGGGCAGCTGTACTCCATCACAGACGCAGAGCCAAAGCTGCAACGTTAGCGGCACGCAAAGCCGCACCTGCAGTCAAAGCTGCCAGTGGGGCGATTGGGGAACCTGCAGTTACATTCCGCCAACCTGCACCGACAAGTACATTGCCCAGACTCTCAACATCTGCTTCGATAATCCTGGCAGCAGCGGCAACCCCGTTATCTGTATGGAACTGAAGCAGCTTAACCAGGCCTCCTGGCAATACCGTGCCTGCAGGCCCACCGGTGTCTTTGGCAGCAACGGGGCACAAATCAAATACAGGCTCCGTGATGCCAATCAGGCCGTCAATTTTACTTACTTTACTGAGGACTCAGGCAGTCAGTGTACAGCCTGGCGTGACTTCAGTGTTGCTTATCTTAGTGGTTACGGTGCCAGTAATGGCGCCGGCCTCTACGTTGAAATCCTTTCTCCCTCCACCTGCACTCAAACGGCTTGTACTTACAAGACCGGTGAAAGCACTATCCATAAAGAGTGCCAGTAGCTTCCACACCCGGTCGCTTCAATCATTCCTCAATGAGGCCAATCCTCAACGCGACCTTAACCGGGAAAGTCCAATAACCCGGGAAAGTGGTGAGCTCCGGCCACCCGGCTTAACTTAAAGCCTGCGGCATCCCTAAAGATGTTGCAGGCTTTTCACCTTAACATAAATCCTTTTGTTTATTTTAATCCCTTTAGAGTAAAATACTTTTAAGTTTTAAAAATAAACCTAAGTCCTTAAAATCAACCTTCCAATGCTAAAAAGATTTTTTCTTAATCTTATACCGGCTGTAGTTCTTCTTACAGCTGTCATTTTACTGCAAACCGGTATCGTTCTTGCAACTACTGAAAGCTCATCATCTGGTTATGATCCGGTGACAACCGATTCCTCCATCACCTTCACAGCCACTTTAAATAACGATGGATCAGTAACGACCACCTGGAGTAAATATGCGCACGCCGAGGCTTTCACTTTTTACAAAGTCATCCGCTCATCCACCAACCAGAGTCCGGTTTATCCCGATGACGGCTACATTTATTATGATGGCAACATTGATACGCTTTCCTACACCGATCATGAAGCTCCCGATGGCAACAGTTATTATCGCGTTTGCCAAATCGCCTCACCAAAACGTTATTGTTCATCCACTGTTGTTACCATAACAAAATCAGGAACAACTGGAACAAATACAAGCACAGACCAGACCCCCGTTCCAACCTTATATACTGAAACAAACACTACCGGATCTCCCACTTCCACCGAACCTGCGGTGACATCCGTGGAAATGGTCCCCGGCTTTAGTGATGTGCCAGTTACCAACTTTGCAGCTGACTGTATCAAAAATCTTGCCGGGAAAAATATTATTGTTTCCGGCGCTGCTGGTGAATCGGCAGTTTCTTTCCGCCCGGAAGAAACAGTCAATCGCGCTGAATTTTTGAAACTGGTTATGACAGCTTATTATCCGGATGTTTCAAAATATAATGATCAATTCTGTTTTAAAGACGTAGGGCCTGTTGCCTGGTATGCACCGTATATCTGCGGAGCATACAGCCAGGATCTGGTAAGCGGTTACACTGATGGTTATTATCGTCCGGCCAAGTGGATCACTCGGGCTGAAGGCGCTGCCATTCTGGTTAAATCCCTGCACCTGCCCCTAGAGACATGGGAAAATGTTCCTTTTACAGACGTGTTATTTGAGTGGCAGCAAACTGTTGTCGCAATGGCTTACAAAAAAAGCCTTATCAACGGATATAACCAATATCAGTTCGGCCCCAATGATTTCCTGACCCGTGCCCAGGCAGCCAAGCTTATCTGCAATGCCCAGAGTAATTTTACAGTTCCTTTGGAAGGACCGGTTCCGGTGATTAAATCCTCAGAAAATACCGCTCCACCATCTATTATCACCAGTTCCATCAACAGGAGCGCTCCGCTTATTATCAATCATTTAAATACCGATTTAAGCAAAGTCCCCGCTGATTACATTAGTTCCGCCAAATCGTTTTTTAGGATTGCCTATGGCCACACTTCTCATGGCAGCCAGCTTTTGACAGGGATGGATCTTTTACCGGAAAAAGCAGGAGCTTTATACAGCTATAGCAGTGACGGATCAGGCAGTGCCTTATATCTGAATGACAGTCTCTTAACCGGTGATCTCGGCGGGAATTGGGCAACCCAGACCCGCGCACTTCTGGCCAACAACACGAACCAGATTAATACCGTGATGTGGTCATGGTGTGGACAGCTCTCATCTATGACCACCGAGGAAGTTTCCACCTATTTGAATACTATGGCCCAGCTGGAAAAAGATTTTCCCGGTATAGTTTTTATTTACTTCACAGGCCATCTGGATGGAACAGGGGAATCGGGACAGCTAAATAAAAACAATGAGCAGATCCGCGCGTTTGCCCGTAACAACAATAAAGTCCTTTTCGATTTTGCGGATATTGAAAGTTACAATCCGGACGGTGCGTACTTTTTAAATCTGGCTGCCACCGACGGCAACGATTATAGCAGCGGCAAAAACTGGGCAAGCGAATGGTGCGCGGCCAACAGCACGTCACCACTTTGTGCCTCTAACTCCTGCGCTCACTCCACCAGCTTAAATTGCAACCTTAAAGGCCGGGCAGTTTGGTGGATGTTGGCGCGTCTGGCCGGATGGGAAGGTGTTTAATTCGATGCCTTTCCGGGCCTCAGGCTTTCCAGGTCTATAAAATATTCCTTGGGATTGGATGGATTAACATAAAGGTCTACGGTATCACCTGTTTTAACCGTGTTGGTAAGATCATTTCTGTAAATGGTATCACTCTTTAAGGTAACCGTATTCCCGTTTTGTGTACAGGCTACAATAACCTTTTGTCCGCGGACATGGTTAATGCTGGTCGAAGTACTTTCAAAAGATTGGACTGTGGCAGACGCTTTAATTCCGGTAGTTCGTAGTTTCTGTTTAAGTTGTTCTTTAGTTATTTTTTTGAAAAAGGAAATACCTCCGATCGAGATAAAAATCACAGCCATAAATGCCAGGATTGAAGGGCCTAACCATAAATAGGCAAAAGAATTTATTTTTGCCTCATTCGGATTTTCAGAATTATAGACAACTTCAACAACCGAATTTATCTGGGGTGAAAACGATGTCGAAAGATTTTCGGTAAATCGCACAGTTTCACCTTTTAAGGTTTTGTATTCGACAACCGGATAATAACTGCTTTTCCCTTTGGATGATGCCTGCCTCTCAAAATCAACAACTATCCCCTTGCTGATGGACGATTTGTTTAGAAAATTGATATTATTGGAAGTCATAACAATAAAAATTCCCAGAAAAACAACGCCCGCGGCCAGGAAAATCGCAAAAGTAAAAAAGGAAGCATCCTTAAAGCTTTTACTGTTAACCGGAATACGTTCACTTGTTAATCCAGGCATAACAGGCGGAGCTTTCCCGGTAATTATAGCGACCTTCTGCTTGAAATTCTTGAACTTGCTCAAGGCCGCCAGTACCGCAATTAATCCCAAGACACTAAGCAGAAGAGGAAAGAACCAGAGATTAAAAAATCCTCCAACTCTTGCTGACTGAGGATCAGAAGTTTTATAAATCACTTCCACCTGTTTTCCTTCTGTCATGGATTGATCGGTAATGGAAGGAGTGAAAGTGTATTTCTGGCCATTGGAAGCCGCAAATTCAACAGATGGCTGGAAAACGGTTTTTATGTCGGAAGCAGTTTCTTTATTGCGATTAATGATTTGGCCGCTGGTAGTTACACCCGCCAAAGACAAGTCAGCGCTTTTAATCACTTCGCTAATTCCAAAATAAAGAAAAACAGATCCAAAAAGCAGGAAAAAGATCGCAGTAATCGTAGTAAAGAAAGTTATCACAGCCGAAACGCCCCGTACCGCCGCATTCACGCCAGGGTTATTTAGGTCAGGCGGTAACGATGGATTTGGAGATAAAACAGGTTGTTCATTTAAAGCCATAAATATCTTTTATTAAACTGGATATAATTATACATCAAATATTGACAAATATAAAATAAATGTTAAAATAAAGTCTTTAAAACTATCTTAACATTTTTTATGAACTACAATCCAGATTCAGACCAGATGTTCGACGAAGAAGCCTTTGCCGCTTCCTTAAAAGCTTTTCAGCGAAAAGTATCGGCGTACCGTAATGAAGACGCCGGCCAGGCCGATGAGGACGAAACAGGTTCATATTCCGATATTGATGATTCAAATAACCGGACAACAGCCCAGACATCACACTCTTGTTCCGCAGTTCTAGCCATGAAGTTTTAAATACCGCAAGCTCGTTACTTGTTAAGTATCCACGCAACCGTTTATTTGAAGTGAACACGATGGTGGGCATTACAGGAATCGAACCTGTGACCTCACGAATGTGAATCGTGCGCTCTAACCAGCTGAGCTAAATGCCCTTTTGAATATGCCGCCACCCCGCCCACGGATTTATTATATCGCCCGCAGGCAGGCAACATATTAGCCAATTTTAATCTTCACATCAAATCTATCTCCACTTGGCGCTTTATTAATGGTATCATTCGGCCAAATAATTTTTGCCAATGTTCGAACTTTTTGAAGGAGACAATCTGATCCATTTAATTAAATCAATCGGTTATATTGGTATTTTCTCGATTGTATTTGCTGAATCAGGACTGTTCTTCGGTTTTTTTCTGCCAGGGGACAGCCTTCTTTTTACAGCAGGATTCCTTGCCTCACAGAACTTTTTTAACCTTTATTTTCTTTTGGCAGGCATGGCAGTTTGTGCGATTTTAGGTGATAACGTTGGTTATTGGTTTGGGGCAAAAGTAGGATCCAAAATTTTCCATAAGCAAAATTCCCTTTTTTTTAAGCAGGAATACATCAGGCGTGCTGAGAGTTTTTATAAGAAATATGGGCGAGCCACTATTATTTTGGCGCGTTTTATTCCCATCGTAAGAACCTTCGCCCCCATTGTTGCCGGGGTTGGAAAGATGAATTACTCTACTTTTATTATTTTTAATATCATCGGAGGCCTGCTTTGGACGGTAGTTATGACCCTTGCCGGTTTTTATCTTTCCAAAGTATTTCCCGGGATTGAAAATAACCTTTTCTACGTTGTCCTGGCCATTATTTTCATTTCAGTGATTCCTCCTGTTTTCCATGTGGCCAGGGAGAAATATGCGCAATTAAGTGCTAACAAGGGAGGGAAGAAAGAGTAATGCCATCTTATCTGGTCAAACCTCAAACTTAAGGGGGCTTTTGTGAACTTCATAACAATATTGACAAAAAGTTAAGTAATACTATAATTACGTCCAATTTTTGTATATAAAGTTCCAATATGCCAGTTCTTGATCCCAAAAAATTGGGGACAATACCTTCCGAAGAGGCCGCCCCGGATAACTCCCAAAAGGCAGCTGATAAAGCGTCCGATGGGGCACCGCGGCTGGACCAGACTCCGAATCCCCAGTCACCAAATCCCAAGGCCCAAGAAAGCCCACCCAGTCTTATTAGTAACAGCGTAAAAAACAGGATCATTGTAGCTGCTCCCTATATTATGGGAGTAATCATGATTGGCATAGTCGCTTCGGTGATCAGTCGTGGTTGCAGCAAGTCGACAATCCCGGCTGCTGCGTCTTCTGCTACGGCTGGTACGACGTCACAACCTAATCCATCCAACCCTATTGAAATTCCGACCGTAAACGTTACCCCGCGCACTCCGCCTTTAAATTCCGAGCAATGCCAAAACATTGATGTAGCTTCATCATGCCAGAAAAAACTGACTTTACCGTTGGATATACAGAAAAAACTGACAGCTTTGGAAAATGAATTTGTAGAGCAGCTTTATGGTGGCGAACGCAGTTCCAAACCGGTTAGGGAGAAAAGGGACAAATTGCTTAAAAATACAGGGGTTTCAGCCGAATGGCATGTCAGCTACATAAGAGGCTATAACAGCCCTACTTATAGTTTTAGATATTTCTAATAACTTTTTTTCCATGAATAACGCTCCAGGCGCAGGTCCAACAGGCAAAGAAGGATCACTTGAAAAACCTTTAGTGCCTTTGATCCTTAAAAAGTCGGTGGCTACTCCGGAAATGGACAGACGTGATGCCATCAGTGACGTCCAATTCTGGAACGATTACAGCATTCTTATTGGGACTAACAATGTCTACGTCTTTGATGAACATGGAGTTGAAAATACCGATTTTAAGAGGATTGGCTCCTGCACCGTTAATATTAATTGGGCAAACATCCTTAAAGATTTTATAGCCAATGGTAAAAGGTCGGTTAGCCTGAATCACGCTAGTTTGGGGGAAGATATATCTCTCGAAGATGTTCCGTTGTACACACAGGGGGTGGTAAGAGACAGTTTACAAAGCTGGAGTGGCAATCGCACCAACTTCAACAACCTTCCCCAAAGCACCAAGTTGGGTAATTTAACCACCGAAGTGATTGAAAACGGGAAATATATTGTCATGATGGATAAATACAGCGGTTGTTTTAAAGCTTTCCAGACTGAAAAAAACGGGCAGAAACTTGATCCGCAGAACTGGATTCCAATCATGCCTGATCATCCGCGTAACTTACCCGCAGAAATCATCAAATTTCTGGAAGGAAGGGTAAATAACAATGCAGAATTCAATAAAAAAATCGATGACCAATATGCTGCGGAAGTTTATTCTGACAGGCTTGTTATCCGGGCTGCCGACGGAAGTAAAGTTTTTGAAGATAATATTTCTTCCATTTCCCAGAACGTATGCATTGATCCTCAGAATCCCAAAGTCATTTATTACTGCAAAAGTGACGCAGCCAAAGGCATCTTCAGGCTGGATCTGAGCGGTGACCCCGCCCGCTGGAAACCAAGGCTGGCCCATTTTGCAAGTAACAACGAATACTCCATTAATAATCTGACCATTGATCCATCAGGAAATTTCTTCCTTTGTAACTGTTATAATAAGGGACTTGTGCTTTTTGAACGTAGCACCCTTACTGAAGTAAAAGTGACTCCAGTAATTGCGGATGCCAATCTTGGTTTTGATTCACGCGGCCGGATCAGGACTCTAAACCAGCACGGCCAAGTAGTTTCCTACGACAATAACCTTGATGACATCAATCGCGAATTACAGCAAAAAAGAGCCAACAAAATTGCCGCCGGACTTGAGGATGCGGATCTGTTTAATGGCCAGAATGGGCATAATCTTACTGAACAGGAAAGGGAACAGCGTCATCAGGCATTATTGCCAATTAAGGAAAGAAATGCCCAGCAGTTTCTGGAAAGGATCGGCACCGCAGCTTCCGTTGCGGATCTGGAAAGCCTTTATGCTCCATTAAGCGTGCTTGAAGACAGGCTGCGTGCCCAGCAGGTAAGTGAAGAAGAGATAGCATATGTTACAGGAGATATCAGAAAGCAGCTTGACGATATGATTCAGGCTTTTGTCACTGACGAGATTGGCGAAGTTGCCGAAACTTTTCGTGAACACATGGCCGGCCTTGATGTGATCGGATTGGGGCAACTGGAAACATATATATCTGATCTTAATAAAGCCATCAGGCGCGGAACAGATTATCGCCAGGATACCAGGGAACTTTCGGTTATGCGCGACCAGATGGAAACCGCACTCAAAAGGAAGTGGGAGTCCAATAAAGGTGAACTGATGGAAGAAATTAACCAGCGCCTGCAGGATGTCCTTGTGAGAATCAGTGAAATTGAGGAAATTTCCACCCTTCGCAGCTTCCGTGATGACAACAGGGAATACGTAGAGCTTGTCACCCAGCTGGAGAAATTCCGCAAGCAGATCGGCTCTGAAGAAATCAGCAAAATTAAAGGACAGATTAATCAGGCTATCGAAAACAAGCGAGAAACTTTGAAGGCAAAAGAAGCTGCCCGTGAACAGGCCAGGGAAAAAGAACGCCTTGCGCACCTTGCTGATATCGAAAAAGAAATTGAATCACTGGATGGCGAAATCCATGATTCGGTCAGCCAGCCTCTTCAGATGGAAAGGTTTATCAGCGGTTCTGATCACCTGCGCCGGATCCGCCAGGCTATTGAGATGATTCCTGACGAGCAGGATCAGAAAAAAATGACCTTAATCCTTGACCGGATGATTAGCCGGCATACGGTAAGAGTGCAGAATGCCGAAGTGCTCCGCACCAGCCGCGATGGCCAACACGCCATTTTTGGAGCGGAAAAATTTATTAAACATGAGCCCGGGATAGAAACCAATGCTGTCACCTGGGAAATAGGTTTTGATATTGAGGAAAATCCAGCCAATCCCAACAAAGACAAGTTTACTTTCTACTTTGAAAGTTCCGAAGGCGAACGGCGTTATACCCATGAAATGCTTCAGGAGATGAAAACCGTCTGCGGCCCGGTAAAAATCCCAACCGTCCTTTATCGCCGTGATTACGAATCAAACCAGGACAACCCTGACTTTTACCTGAACAGGGTAAGGACTTACCTGAATCAGCAAAGCCATTCAACCAGCATCCTGGAACGCATACCACAAATGCCTCCCGACCTGATCTTTTCACAGGAGATTATTGAAAGTCTGGAAAAAATGTCCAAGTTCAGCAAAATGCAGTTGGGGCTGGATCGTAACGGCGTTCAGACCAGAAAACCGCAGGGCATGTTGTTACTGGAAGGTGATACCGGAACGGGCAAGGATATCCTGATTGATATCTTTGCGGCAATGACCAACCGCCCGCTCTTTGTTTTTGACTGTAGCCAATGGACTCAACGCGGCGAATTTACTTACACCTATGAGTTCAACGGACGTACAATCAAAGTTGAATCTGAAGTCCAGAAAGCTCTACAGACACCGGGAGCCATTTTATATTTCAATGAGTTTAACCAGCTCGACCAGTCCGCGCAGAAATATTTGAACAGCCTGCTCAGTCACCGCCGCCAGATCCGCGGAGCCTTCAATAGCAACAGACCTACCAAGGATGATGTGTTGATTTATGGCTCAATGAACGGAAGGAAAGGTTATCATGGCGTCGAAGTTGAGTCATCTTCAGTATCACGCATCCGTTATCTGGAAGTTGATTACATGCGGGAACGCCTGGAAGTATGGGGTTGCGACCAGGATGTCCTTGCCTCGCGAAAGATGCTGGTTGATTTAAAAGATCTTAGCGATGAAGATTTCAGGATATTATGGGATTACGCCGTTAACAAGAAAATCGATGAAACCAAGCGTCAGCATTTGGCTTTATTAGCTACCATGGAACGACTTAGCTCGATTACTCTGCTTAAAAATACCCTTTTGGCACAGGGAAAACTAAAAGTTACTGAATCGCTTTGGAACCATTCCGAAGCCTATGCCATGGCCAAGCTCTGCCGGCCCTTTGCCAAGATGCGCGAAGAAGAATTTAAGACTACTTGGGATTATTTGATCAATAATAAGACCAATAACGGCGGAGCCAACCTGGTTGATCAGAACAGACGTAAGATTTTAATAGCCTTTAAACTGGTCATTCAGGTCGCTAACGATATCCGTCGCCAATTCCGCAAAACTCATTCCGGTGAAGATGTTAGCGAGGGTGAAGAAGTAAAATTTATCGCGTCTCTGCGTGAAATAGTGGAATGTGCAAAAGAAATTGATTATGTCTATGATATGTTTGAAAACGGTGAAGATCTTGCCGTTTATGTACTTAGGGAAGTAATCATGCCCAAGATCCCGCGCCCGGCAGAAAGAATTTATCTGGAAACACTCTTTACCCAGGGGGTTAAAACACTTGGTAAAACCGTTTAATCCAATAGATTATGCCTGAAAAAACAATCATAGATCCAAAGTTTGATCTGGCCAGCGAACTGGAAGCCCTAAATCCCGGTAAGAAGACCCCGGATGCATCCAAAAAAATACGCACCAAAGAGGAGGTTCGGGCCGTAAAGCGGAAAATAGTCCAGTTAGCCAGAATTTGGGCAGAACAGGGATTAAAGGTTTTCCCTGGTGAGTGGTGGCAATGCGGCTTCGCCGAATCTGGCAAGGTTGTTCAGGTAGTCAGTGATTATCTTAAAGGCAAAAGAGATAGCCTGGAAGATCTTCCGGATGATTTTTTCACCCCTGAACACATCAACTATCCGGAAGAAAAATTATATGAAGAATCGGAAGATGAGATTGATGGCAAAATCAACCATGAGGCCGGCCATGCTTTACATACCGATTTCCGTGAATTTTTCAGCTTACAAAGAAAGGCCAAAGATGAAGGCTATCTGCCTTCCACTGCCAGTTCCATTTTTAACGCCGTTGAAGATCCCCGGGTCAACAATATGCAGATTGGCATTTCCGAGCATCGGCGCAAAAAATTTAACGCGGTCTATACGGGATGGATCAATTATCATAAGGAAAGAATGGCCGAAATGTCCGTAACTTCAGCCGTTGAAACTCTGTTAATCGCTAAATGGGTCCAGGAAAATCTTGGTATCATCGGCGAAAAGGAATTCAAAGCTATGTATCATGCGGCAAACTTTGAGAGTTGGGAACCTTTTGATAATTTGATCGATGCATCAAGAAGATATTGGAACGAAATTGACCACCGGCAGGCCACTCGTATTTTTACTGAAGAGATTTGGCCCATCTACCGCCAACTTGAGCAAAAAGCTCAATCAAATGAGGAAATTAATGAACTATTGCGCGAAGCCATCAAGAGGATGAAGGAAGAACAGCAGGCCCAGCAGGGGCAGTCGCAGGGACAGTCCCAACAAGGTCAGTCACCGGGGCAGTCGCAGGGCCAACCGCAACAAGGTCAGCAACCGGGGCAGTCGCAGAGCCAAAACACTATCCAGGTTCCTTTCGATAAATTGCCTCCCGATCTGCAGGAGCAAATCCGTGATCTCATCAAAGAACAGCAGGGTAAAGAACGGGGCAATAACTCTGAATCAACCGGTAAATCCGGTAAACCAGCGGAGGATGCGGAGTCAAACAGCCCATCGTCAGGATCCCCTTCTCAAAACAGCAAAGCCGTATCAAAAGAAACCTCAGATAAGGTTAAGGAAACAATGGGGCAAACAGGTGATGGAAATGATGGAGAAGAAATCAGCGATTCAGAGCTTCCTCAGGTTCCTGAGGAACTTAAGCGTCGTATCCAAAACAGCAAAGATGAGTGCCTGGATCAGGAAGAAAAGAAAGAGCTCGCTCAAAAAGCCCGTCAGCGCCTGGATAAAAAGCAGGCCGATAAACTAAACAAAGAAGGTCTTCCCGGAGGTCAAAAAATGGAAAAAGATCCGGAAAGTGGTGAATATGAAGTTAAACCGCAGGCCCTGAATGAAAGCGAACAAAAACAGTCCGAGCAAAAAGTTAAAAATATTGAAGATCAACAGGCCAGGGACGAAGCCCGGAGAAAAGATCTCCGCGACCGCATTGAAAATGCGGAAAACCAGCAGCAAATCGACCAGATCTTACAGGAACAGATTCCTGAAGAACACCAGCATGAAATCAACAATGCTGCCAATGCCAAAAAAGAGCTGCTTCGCCAGCGCCGTCAGAAAAAAATCGCCGATATGAGAAGAGACGGATTCCTACAGGAAAACGATCCGGAACCCGATCCCGGGGAAGAGCGGTTATACGATTTATATAAGCAGTATGAAAAAGAAGTAAGACCCCACGTGGCTCCTTTCGTTGACAGTATTATGCCTCATATTCCCAAAAAGAAACGCATCAAATACGGCGACAGGCTTGTTCGCGCGGGTAGCGAACTTGATAACGAGGCCCTGGGGGATTATGGCAATCGGGTACAGGGATATGTTTTTAAAAGCCAGGAAATTGTCGAAAAGGGCGACCCCAGGATCATGATAACTTTAGTTGCAGACTGCAGCGGTTCAATGGTCGGGCCTAAAATGGCAGAAAGTATGAAAACAGCCATCTTTTTTGCCCTGAGTTTTGAAGAAATCTCCGAACGCACCGGACGCCCCGTCGATTTCTCCATCATCTTTTTTGATGATGAG
>Ga0302253_1001430_pt1 | contig 14405 bp, 30 predicted proteins | sample AAG_RA_Trp_MG_FD_193537 | JGI IMG/M metagenome (GOLD analysis project Ga0302253, IMG submission 193537) | Enriched activated sludge microbial communities from anaerobic digester in WTTP, New Holstein, Wisconsin, United States - AAG_RA_Trp | ecosystem: Engineered > Bioreactor > Anaerobic >...
TGGTATGGTGGATGGGATACCTCGTTCATCGACCATATCCGCGTGACCTGCAAGAACACGACACCGATATACAAAGACTATGTAAAACCAAAACCTGGGCACTATATTTATTACCCGTTTGTTCCACCCAACTCCACAATCACGGTCCTCGCGTATGACAAGGCCGTGCAGTCGTACCGGGAGATCACGAATACCACCGTATGACTTATTTACATACGTGAACTATTCTGTTTTATATGAAGAAGTATCGTGGCAGGACAGAAGCCGAACGCATTGAATGCGCATTAAAGACACGGGATATTGAGCAGGCAATCGAGTTCCTTGCGAACGCCAGGCTGCTCACGCAGTCGATCCTCGATACATTACAGGAGTGCAGGACGCTGTATTGCGAGGAGATCCCTGACGTTGAACCAGTGGAAGATGCCGTTGCTGAAGTTCCAGCCGGAGAACCAGAGCCGATACCTGCAGCAGTGAAACCCGCAGCGACGCGAAAAATGCGTCCTGTATAACCTTCTCTTTTCTTTTATCCGGTAGTCCGGTAGTTTCAAATAGTTTACATATGTACACACTATTGTATGAAATGTGAAAAGTGCGGAGGAGTGGAGATCATCAAGGCGGGCACGGTGATCCGCAAGGGTGGTTCCCGGCAGCGGTGGCAGTGCAAGAGCTGCGGGTATATGTGGGTGAGTAAATGATGGGCACACTGCTGACGGTTGTGGTGGTTACAATCAGCGGAATGGCGTTCGTGTGGTTCTGCTTTCGGTTGCTTGACTGTGACGGTCCGGGCGAGCCATGGGATCCACCGGTATGACAGGATAGAGGTGGATGTCAATGTTTAATTACCAAGAATGTTTCCAACCCACGAGGGAACAACTGATCGCAGGATATAAAAAACAGATTGACCGCAAAGAAGAGGAAATCCACGAAATAAAAATGCGGATACTCATGCTGAAAGCTGGGCTGAAGGAATGAGAAAGCACAACCTTCCCCTAACCTACGCCCCGAAGATCCCGGCGGTCCTGGAAGGGAAATGCACACAGACGATCAGGGCCGGGAGGAAATTCAAGGTTGGCGATATGGTATCGTTTCACGGATGGGAAGGCAGGCCATACCGCTCGAAGTGGAACTTTAGAACACCATATTATGAGATTCATACCGTATGGGACATCCTTGTATGGAGAACTGGAATCCTTTTCCCTGAAATGGTAGGGCAGCAGGACTATTCACCCGAAATGTTCAGAGAGTGGGCTTGCCTGGACTGGCTCGCAGGGCTGGATGGGATCGAACCTGCAACCGGAGAAGAGCTCGGGCGGGTCCTGCTGGCAATGCACAAGATCCCGGAAGGAGGGTTGCCAGCGCAGGTGATCAGGTGGACGTTCTCAAATGAGGTGTAAAGATGTTGATGCTTGATCTCTTCAGCGGATTAGGGGGGGCGAGCCAAGCCATGAAAGAACGAGGATGGACCGTGATCCGGGCGGATAACGATCCGCAATTCAAGCCTGATATCCTCGTGGATATAACCACTTTCCACTATACCGGACCAAAACCCGATCTCGTTTGGGCCTCTCCACCATGTACAGAGTTCTCCCGGTATTCGATGCCCGCAACCTGGAAATGCAACGAAGGAGGAAAGAAAATTCCCAATATGACTCTGACTCTCGCAGCAAAGAGAGTGATAGAAGAGATAAACCCTAAATGGTGGGTCGTGGAGAACGTCAGAGGAGCAAGGCCATTCTATGAAAAGGAGTTTGGTCCCTGCGTGAAAATTTGCGGGAGCCGGTATCTATGGGGAAAATTCCCTATCTGCGATCCTGCACCCGGATATGGAAAATGGCGAATGCCCCCATCAAAGGATCGTGCAGCTCTCCGGGCCATCATACCGGAGCAGATCAGCCGGTCTCTATGTATCGCGTGTGAATCATCGGATTGTAAGGTGTAAATATGAGGCCACTTGACGACCAATTACCAACAGACGATCAATTAAGAAAAGCATTACATGACATGATCGATGTGGTAGAACCAACTCAATTACACGCGATCTATCTGATATGCGCCAAATTATACTTAAAATGGAACGAGAAAACAGGAATCTGTAGGAGGTAAAGATGATTGTTTATTGTCAGTATGCAGAAGAATTTGAGGAAGGCGAACCCTGTCCTCACACTGGATTGGTTTCATGTGTAGATATAAAACAAATTTGCCCTGTGATTGAATCAGGGTATGCTACTATTGAGTTTGAGGATCGAATAGATTGACATCAGTTGTTAAAACGTCAACATCCCATACACCAAAGTATACAATTTTGTTATCTTCAGTGTACTAAAATTACTAATTTAGTAGATTTTATCTATATTTTAGTAATATACAATCCAGTTGTAAAGGAATACTTGACACCTGCCAGAAACGTAAACCCTATTAGATACATTTTATTTCCCTATACACATATTCTCCTGAATATGGCAACACTTAAAGAATGGTTAGCGTTCTTACTCTTTTTCATTGTGCTAATGTGGTTCTCGATTACAGGAAATGTATTTCTTGCGGGGGTTATGTTGATCCTTGCAGGAGTTGGGATCTATCTTGACGCAAAAAATAGAGGAATAGGACCGGCATCTGGAGAGAAACAATCTTTAGGAGAACTCAGGACCTGGACCCCGGCAACCTGGGGGATACTTGTGTTTCTGTTCTTCATTATCTTCATGCCGGTGTACCTATGGAAACGTGATAGTCTTATGAGAGAAGGATAATTCTATTCTTTCTTTTCTTCTTCGGGTGGTTCAAGGAGGAGAACCGTTACCTTCTTCCCGATCCACGACTTCGGGACATACACTCTCCCACTATTCCCCCCGTCTCCCACCTCTCTATCAACCGATTTGTAACAGGGTATTTTCACTTCTCTTATGGCACTCATATGTAACTATATTGTAGTGATAAATTATATATACTTTGGGTGTGTAGTGGTAATTACACTATAAAATAGTGATAAAGTGGTGAAACAAATGTTAAAGAAATGCCCCTACTACCTCACGAAGGCCAGCGGGATCACTATGTGTGTCAACGGCCTTGAGCTTGACGGCGAGACCCCGCGACCCTGTGCGCACCCTGAACTTGCATGCCCCTTTACCCGGAGGGGGATCATTCCCCTTCCCGTACTGGAGGAGACTACTTCATACCCTTTACCCGCGGTGGTGTGAAATGAGGTGCGCAGACTTCTATGAAAAATGGAAGCGCGATCCAAACTGGTGTGAGAAATCTCCTGATGCAGTAAGGCAGATTGATCACTATCTTGAACTCGTTACGGAGATCGAGGCAGAAGGCGCGGATCGCATTGCGATATACAAGAACTTCCCCGAAGCCGTCGCCCGCGAAGTCCTGAAAATAAAGGATGAAAAGATCAAAGAAACCGTACTCCACAACGCAGCCGGAATGATCAAGCGGGGCGGAAAAGTATCAAAATCTGATATTTCAGTTTGGGCAGGAATTGAGAAACCAAGCCAGGAGAAACCGCGAAAACCGACAATTGTCGGATTGTCAACGTCGGGCGTCGACGTGAAACCGGCACCAGCACGATGCATGTACCTCTTGAAAGACGGGTCAGGGTGCACAGCACCGGATACAGTACTACAACTCTGCACAGAAGAGAAGAGAAAGGAAAAGAACTGTCCTCTTGATATCCCCGATCCCGTAGAAGTACCAGAACCGCGCAGACTGTCAGACACACTCACCGGGAAAGAGAACAATACCCGAAGTGTATTACCCACATCAGGGTACCCCACACCAGCAACCAGGTACACCGTAGAGGCAAACCGGCATGACGTGGTAACAATCCAGAACATGATCAAATACGGCGACGCAAACGACGAGGAAGAGGCAGTACAAACGATCTTCGAGGACGGCGTAGCTCTCTGGCTCGATAAGATCGAACGGCACATAGAAGAAGAGGCGGCCAGGGGGGAGGAAGAAGAATGTTCAGCTTAACTCAAAAGGAGTTCACGGACACCCTTCTTTCAACCCTCTTCGAATACCTCAAGAGTCCTGACGGTATGACCATGATCTTCGAGGAAGCAGAGAAGGTCCGGATGCAACTTGGAGTATCCCCGGAAGAGTTCAGGCGCGGGTTTGCCGCATGACCTGGATTAACTCACAGGCACGAACCAGGTGTAAGGATCTTGAACGGCAGGTGAAGAAGTATAGAAAGGCAGGCATGCCAGTACAGGCACGAGCGGCAACGGGATCGATCATGATCCTGCGGGCATTATATCAAAATGTCACAATAATATAAAAATCCTCTTTTGTAAACGTAATACATATATATTCTGTTAGACAGAATTATGCATGCCAAACAGGTTTAAAACCAGGCGGCGAAATGCGATTATCGCCGGGTGCGTCTTTTGTGCTGTTGCTTGCGGTATAGCTCTTTCCGGTGGAGCACAGGCAGGTGTGATCTTCTCACAGATTTCTGCAGGTGGAGATCAATATCTCGGAGGCGGATCTTCCCTGCAATGGAGTATATCAAACAGCAATAACACCGGCCTGCCACTCGTCTGCGGGCAGGAGATCGTCATGGCATCTGCCGTTGATTCGTTCCTCGCTACTGGTGACGGAAGTACCTACAAATCACGGCAGGCACTTCAGAACGGCGATCTGATCACCATGCAGACCGAGAGAGAAGTTGCATTCAACGAAGGTGTATACCAGGACTCTCTTTGGTATGAAGGTGCCGGGGCCGGGAATCCTGAAGGCGGCTGCGGCATTGATCAGCTCATAGCAGTACCAACCGGAGAATCCGAGAACGAAACGATCCCTGCAGTCGATCCCTATTGTAGTACATTCTTCGCCGGGTCTCACATGATGGGATCTGGAATCAAGTATCAGGGCATGAACGTCGTTACCTCTGGTGATCTTGAACTGCCCGATTCCGCAGGGTTCCAAATGGCGGGATCAGGGGGTAACGGATTCGGATCGGTAACCATGCGATCCGCCTCGATTACGCCATACTACAGAAACAGCGATTCGCAATCCCTGATAGCAGGCGGGAAACCGTTTACCCTGGAAGGAAAATTCCAGTTCACTTCCTTCGCGAAGACCTTTGACGAATCCCCGGAGGCGGCTGGGTAACCCCCGCCTATTTTCAGGAGTATGACAATGACCACACCAGATTTGGCACCATTCATGGAGATCCTCGTCGCGGTGGTGATTCCAGCACTCATCGCATACTGGCAGAAGAGCCAGAAGGACGAGGGAACCGCGTTCATGGACCCGGCGAATACCGATGTCACCAAGGCTCCGGACTACATCCCGGCAAGTGCCTTTTCGATGGCTCCCGAAACCCTGGCGGAGATCATCGCAGGCAGGTCGCAGGAAGAGGCAACCCGAATCCTTGCGGAAATCAGGAAACAGGAAGAGGCCCGGGTCAAATCCTACACGATCAAAACCGCCGACGGGGAGGAATACGGGATTGAGTACGGGTATATCAAGACCCGCCCGGAAATCGAAGTCGATGAGCCAATCCTCACCGGAACCTTTGATCCGAAGGTCCACACTGCCGAAGAGGGAGGGATCGACAAGAACGGGCATTACGTTCGCGGTCTGAAGATGCCCGACTCCAGGTTCAGGAACATGGTGGCAAATCACCTGGGCGAAGAGATCGCCTCGATGAGGTCGCAGGTCGACGAGGCCGAGGCCCAGGGGGAGAGGAACTATATCGTCAAGTTCGGGTCCGGGTTCTACATTATCGAGAACGGGATTGTGATCGGCGGGAGCAAGGGGTGAGCCATGCCAGGAGAAAATGACCCCCTCGGTGAATTTTTGAACACCTGCGAGGAGGTCCATGCCTTGTGGTATGGGTTCATGGATGCAATCAGCGTCCCAAAAAGTGGAGTCCCATACGACCCCGAAGCACTCACAGAACCGCACTATTACCGGCTTGGGGGATTCGTCGGGAGGGTCGTCACATTCCTGGTCGGGGCTGTGATCTGCTATCTGATTATTGTGATATGAACAGCGTGCCTCCCGGCCCAATGAAGGACAACACATGTGCGGTTCATACCCGCCCGGGGGGCATAAGCCCTGGTTGGGGGATCACAAGGATCTTGTCGGTTCCGTCTCATTTTCCCCTGTCCAGGGCTTAACACATTTAGGAGAAACCACATGGCACGCAAGACAAACAAGGAAAAAGAGGCAAGCATGATTGCCGAAATGGATCGACTGAAGAAACTCGAACGAGAGGGAAAACTCTAATTTTCCTAATGCATGCCGGAGAAGTTCAAATGGACGAACGGATAGCCTGTAAGGGGACGGGGACAGAATCTGCCCTATTGCCCCGTTTCTCGGGCAACTATCAGGGTGCAGGTTCAAGTCCTGCCTCCGGCTCTCACCAAGGGATAGGACCACTGCACGTTGGTACTCAGCACATGTTCTCTTTGTCGATTGGATTGGATACAATAGCCGTGATCCCGGGTCGGCTCCGGGCCCTTGGCGTATGAAATACCAAAAACTTCAGATCCCGATCTCCTCGAAAGACCCGAAGTACTCAATGGTATGGTACTACATGAAGAGGAGAGGGAAGACCTACGAGGAGGCCCTTGCACTCATAGAAAAGAAGAATACGCCCCCTCCACTGGTCCAAGAAGAGAAGAAGAAACCCAATCCCTGTCCTGAAGACGATCCACTTTGGTTCATCACCAACGATCTCGCTACACTCAACCGGAACATGGCAGAACTGAACAGGGCACTTGGCCGGATCGAGTTGTTACTGTTGAAGATCACGGAGATAAAGTAAAATGGGAAAAATCGTTATTCCAAGCGGGGATTTCCACATTGGCAATCGCGGATCATTAATGACGCATGAAGTGATCGTATCAGAACTTGAGATGATTTACCGTGAGATTATTTCGATTTGGTTGAGGGGTGCGGAATGACAGGATTATCAGAAGAGGATCGGAGGAACTTGGAAAAGTCCATAACCAGACATAGAGGTGCTTTGAAACGACTTGCAGAAGATCACACCTGCCTGATGCAATATAGAGGAATAAGAGAGAATCACGGGAAGCCCCATGAACTATATATCTGCGAGATATGCGGGCGGGAAGAGTACCGGGAGTACACCGGAACGCAGGACACGATCGAATGGAGGGAATGAATGGCAACAGGCCGCCCGTCGAAATATGATCCAGATAGACATTCATTATGGGCTGAAGGACTCGCAAAGCTCGGAAAGACAGAAGACGAGATCGCGATAGCATTCGGCATTTCGCGTTCAACACTCCACGAATGGAAGAAAGCACATCCTGAATTATCGGTCGCCTTAAAAATAGGGAAATCAGAAGCGGATACAACCGTTGAACGGAGCCTGTTTAAGCGTGCGATTGGGTACGAATACGAAGAGGTAAAGATCGTCAATGGCGGGGAACGAACGGAGAAGACGATCAAGCAGGTTGCTCCGGATGTCACCGCACAGATCTTCTGGCTGAAGAACCGGAAACCGGAGGAATGGCGTGACAAGGTGCACCAGGAAGTCACCGGGAAGGATGGCGGGCCGATATCAATCGTGCGGGATATGACCGATGAAGAAATCGAGCAAAGAGCGAGGAAGATCCTTGACAAGCGCAGCAGTTGAGGAAACCGCGATCCTCTACGAGTACGCAACCAGGTGGACGTTCCAGGCACACCCGGGACAAGTACCCCCTAAAGATAAATCGTGGTTCTGCTACTTGATGAGGTCAGGCAGGGGTGGCGGCAAGACCCGTGCAGGCGCAGAGTGGATCTTACAAAGGGTAAGGGACGGATACCTGCACATCGCCTTAATAGGGCAGACCGCAGCAGACATCCGGGATACAATGGTAGAGCTCGGGCCTTCCTCAATTATGAAGATCGCAAGGCCGGAAGAAAGGCCAACCTATGAACCTTCAAAGAGAAGGCTTACCTTTCCAAACGGTGCGGTCGCCACCACGTTCACCGGGGAGGAGCCGGATCAATTGAGGGGTCCTGCACATGATACTGTCTGGGTTGATGAACTTGCCAAGTTCAAGTATCCCGTGGAAACGTGGGATAATATGGAAATGGGGTTGAGGTTGGGGGATAACCCGCAGGTATTCGTTACCACCACACCTCGAGCAATCCCGATCATAAAACGGTTGGTAAAAGATACCTCAACAATTGATGTAAAATTCTCAACAATGCAGAATGCAGAGAACCTTTCTCCCCTTTTCCTCGCACGAATGAAAGAACGGTATGAAGGCACCAGGATCGGCAGGCAGGAACTTGAAGGCGAGATCCTTGATGATAACCCCAACGCACTCTTCAACCGCGAGATCATCGAAGTGCAGAGAGTAAAGAAAACCCCGCCATTAATCCGCATTGTGGTAGGCGTTGATCCCGCCGTTACTTCCGGTGAGTCTTCCGATGAAACCGGCATTGTGACCGCAGGACTCGCAGCAGACGGGCAGGTCTTTGTATTAGGTGATTATTCCTTGCGGGCTTCACCTCTCGAATGGGCGAGGGCGGTTGTCAGGGGATACAACGAGCATAAAGCAGACCGTGTGATCGGGGAAGTCAATAATGGCGGCGATCTTGTGGAGATGAACCTCAGGCAGGTAGACCGGGCGATCCCATTCAAAGCCGTGCATGCATCCCGGGGTAAAATTATTCGTGCTGAACCTATTGCAGCACTCTACGAGCAGGGCAAGGTTCACCATATGGGAACATTCCCCCAGCTCGAAGATCAAATGTGCGAGTGGGAACCCGGGGAGAAGTCACCGGATCGAATGGACGCCCTCGTATGGGCGATCACTGAACTTACGAGCAGACCTGATACGGGGATCAGGATCAGAGGACTTACAAGGAGCTGGTAACTATGAACATAAGAAAAGAATTAGCGAAACTCATTGCAGGAAAACAGCCGGACCCATTAACGAAAGTTGCAGGCGGCGGCACGGATGAACAGAAGTTCCCGCGTATCGGATGGGAAGACAAGACAGATCCACGAGCCAAGATCAAAAAGTGGATGGACAGGTATAACAGGGGCGGCCCGTATGCAGACGCCGTTGATGCATATCCTCTCTTTGCCTTATCCGCAGGATGGGACCTCGTCTGCGAGGAGGGGTATGACGGATTAAAGGATCGCGTGCAGGATTGGCTCGACCAACCGCAAAACGATCTTGATACCGTAATGTGGCAGGGGATCTTGTCTGCGATACTTGCAGGCGATTCATACCAGGAACTTATACCCACGAAGAAGGGTATCCCCTGGGGCATTGTCACCCGTGATCCTTCAACGTTCAGGAAAGAGTATGATGCATACGGCAGGATCACCGGATACCGGCAATACGTCAAGGACACCCTATACAGCAGTGATACAGGAATATCGATCCCGCAGGAACGAATCATTAACCTTATACTGTTCAGGGCACCCGGCAGCGTATACGGTCTATCCTTATGGGAGCGTGCTGATGACGATATTCAAAGAGACTGCGATATTATCGAAAGTGTTACCAAAGCGATCCACCGGCACGGAACACCTAAACAGCAGTGGGATATTGGCAGCCCTGACAATCCTGCAAGCGATGTAGATTTCGACAGGGTAGAAGATGAAATCCAGAAGATCGGCCCGAAAACCGATTTCGTTACCTCAAATACCAAGATCCACATGCTGGATACATCAGGTGTCTCGAATGTTGACACCTATTCAAACACAAGCCTGCAGCGTGTAGCGTGTGCGTTGGGGGTACCAGAGGAAATGCTGGGGCTTGGCAGGGGAAGCACAGAAGCCACTGCAACCGTGCGTATGCGTGCGTTCCTGGATAAGGTAACTACCATTCAGACCGTAGTCGCTCGCACGTATACCCGATTACTGATCGACAAGATCACCGGACAGCCGGGAAAGGTCTGGATTGAGTTCAACGACGTGAACCCTGAGGATGAAACGAAGGTAGCGGAATGGATTGCCAAGCTCAGGACGGGTATTGATCAGGATGCGATCTGCTATGCATCATGGGCGCAGGAAAGGTTAGGCATCCCGCCGAATCCCGAAGAGGAACAAGAAGAGAAGGAAGAACCCACTACAGACACAAGCCAGACACAATTGCCCGGCACTGATGGAGAACCGACCACAGAACCGCAGGAGAGCCTTACGTAATGGCAATACAACGGCACCTCTCAAAGAAAGCAAGGAAAGACCCCACCGGATCGATCAGAGTAGAAAAGAAGTATCAGAACGGGATCACTCCCTTAATCAATAATTTCAAAGGCCGGGTAATTCAGGACTTCACTCATGCATGGGAGACCGGGAAGATCCGATCCCTTGAAGTCGGTAAACTCGATCCTTCCAAGTTCTATCCGCACATTGACGAACTTGCAGAACAGGAGATTGCTAAACCTGCAAAGAAAGTGGTTGAAAAGATCGTTCCAATGGCATACGATCAGGGGCAGGTATTCGCATCCATCCAGTTAGGCGCACCCCTGGAAGAGAGACAACGCACCTGGAAGAGTCTTGCCACACTCATTGAGAATAACCAGAGTGAATTTAAAGGATTCTCCGAGGGGGAAGCCCTGAGAATTAAGAGGATCATAGGCGACGGCATAATCCAGGAAAAGACACTGGGACAGATCACCCGGGATATCCAGGCAGAATTTGAAATGAGTCAGGATCGTGCAGTGAAGATCATCAATACCGAGACCATGAAGGCCGTCAACAAAGGGGTAATGGACAGGTATAAGCGTGCGGGCCTGGAACCCACAGGGCACGGCAAGATCCCACCATTACACCCACGATGCAGGTGCACGGTCATTACCAAACTAATCGACGGGATCTTATCATTGGTATGGCTGGCAGCAGCGGATGAGCGGGTATGCCCTGACTGTGAAGCCCTTGACGGCACGGTGGTATGAGAATGATCAAAGTCAAGATCGGGATACTCACGGCGCTGATAATCGCCCTGATATACATCACAGTGGAATTAGGAGGTGTGTAACAATGGCACGAGGAAAAGAAATCAAAACAGGTTCGGAACTGCAGGAAACCCCACGACCAATGGCAGCACCGGAGATCACCGTTGAAGATAAGATCGAAGCGCTGACCATCAGATTGAATGCCCTTGAAGAGAAAGTATTGCGGCACGATCAATACCATTTCGGGAGGAAGCCCTGAGTGGCCTGGCACCCCCCCCTCTCCCCTGCGGAAAAAGAATACCTGAAAAGGCACCAGGACGAATGGCCATCAGTACTGGCCTATAAAGTATCTCAATTATTCGGGATACCACGGACAGAGCGGGGGATTAGGAATGCAATTAAGAAGTTGAAGGAAGAACAAAAGGTATTTTCATGAATATTTATCGATTTGAGTGGGGGTTGGTAATTGCATTCGTGATTGCAGAGACCCGTGAAGAAGCACTGGAAAAAGTTCGTGCAAAAGGGTCGATAGCTAGGGAAGAATATCCAAAAACTGATTTTAATGATGAACCTATTTATAGCGAAGAAAGTAGCGACATCATCATGCATTTTGGGTGGGATTGAGAAGTTGAAAAATGAAGGGTAAGTGTATAACGAGGAGGTAAACAACGATGGCACGGTGCATTGTCTGCGGGAAAGAAGCGGGGTACATGGAAGCAGATAGCGGATGGTTCGCATTGGCATATCTTACAGTAAGTACCCTTAACTTACCCCAAGAGTATAGGACTGCGGCCAATTCGTTTAAGTCGAGTGTGGGGGTTATTGAGGTTGTCCCCTTCTGCTCAGTACGTGTGAGAGAATTGGTTAACACTCCAGATTTGAAAAATATTTGGGGGATCTGCCCGGAATGCATGAATCAGGAAGGATGTGAGGAATGAACAAATGACCGAATATATACCTGGAGATGTGGTTTTCTATGGTGACCGAATGTGCACGTACCTATCAAGTGATGGGGAAAGAGCAAGGATACTCTCCTCATTTTCTGACTGCGAAGAATCCAGCGTGGTAATCTCTGTCGATCCCTCAGAGGTACACAAACCAGAGAGCCTAAGTGAGAAGTTGGTTTGCCTCTTCTATGCGGCTGATGCAATGGGGTTGAGATACAAAGAATTGCATTTCCAGATAAAGGCATTACTTGACGAGGAAAACAAATGACTGACGATCTCACATTATTTCTGGAAGGCCCAATGGTAAAGGGCCTTATCTCCCTTGGTGATCTCCCTCCGATTGGTGAGGCAATCGAGGACTCGCATTCTGAATGCATGTTATGCGGAGGGCAGAGAAGTTCAGGCGATACCTATACTGGTCCTTGCCGCCTCTGTGGAAATAAAATGATTCCTAATGTTCTCCGGATCAAACTTCTCTAATTGAGGCAGACCATGAGCGTTCCGTATGATCACTATGCGAAACTTGGATTAATCATAATTGGCGGCGTTCTTATCAATTACATTATAATTTTTGTATCTCTTTTTATCCACGCAACAATAATCGAAATTGCATTTCTGTTCTTAAACACCGTTTTTTTAATAGTGAATCTTATTCTATTCAGGGCAGCAAGATTCCAAAATGAAATGGGTAGGTTCTGTTATTTCTGGTAAATTCACTCCCCTCTTTTCAACCCTAACCCCTGGTAACTCTCCCCATGTAAATATACTTCTGCCCGCCCAATATATTCATGCCATCCGTAATTGCACGGATTCACTCTCTTGATCAGGGGGCAGGAATCCGCGAGCATCGGAATAAGTACGGACCGGGCATCACACCCGTGTACGATCAAGTTACCGGGCAAGTGCTTGAAATCCGATTTTCAGAACTTACCGAATCCGACGCCCAGCATTGGCTTGACTCGCACGGGTACGTAGGGTTCACGCTCGAAAGCGATGAGTCGCACCCTGACACGCACGAGGGCAAGCGATATCTCGCCGTGGAATTGTCTCCCTCTTCGGACATCCAGGAAGTCGATGGCGGTCTTCTCGTCCCTGGGGTGAAACTACTCGCACCCGGCACGTGGACGGATTCAACACAGAAGACACCGTGCAGGTATACTACTGAAATTCTTGAGAGGTATCATGCGAACTGGACCGATCTTTCCTACTGGAGCAGGCACAGCGGCGGCACTCCGAGGGATATCACTGACCGGATCGCCGATATCAGGAACATTCGGTTTGAAGACGGGATCACGGCTGACCTATTCTTCCATGGCACCACCACGAAATCCAAAGATTCTATTGCACTTCTGAAAGCAGCGGAAGCGGGCAAAGTCCCGTGGCCCTATTCTTCGGTTGAGATGTTCACCCGTGACAAGTGGATCGTCTCAGAGAAGATTTTCGAAGCGCAAGAAATCCTGTTTGACGGTGCCGCGATGGTGAACCAGGGAGCATGCCGGACGTGTAAGATAAGGAACAATGAGGGAGAGGGCAAGCCCGAAGAGACACCCTCGAATGAACATGAACATTCACAGGAAGATAGTATGGCAGAATTTGACAAAGACGCATTCAAAGCGGAACTCGTAAAGGAGTTATCCGCAGTGATCAAGCCGGAGCCCGTAAAGGTCGAGATCCCTAAGGAGCTTACCGAGCTGATTGCCACACAGGACAAGACCATTAAGGAACTGTCCGCCCGGCTTGAGAAGATCGAGAAGGCACCTGCTGACCCGAAGACTTCAGGATCGCCTGAAGTAAAGGAGCTGGGCCTTCCGGAATACTGTATACCGGTAAACAGGAAAACCGGGATCGTAGGAGGGAGTGAGTAACTATGGGAGCAACTACGCCAGTGGCATTTGACCCGGATCCGGAGCATCTTGGATTAGTAAAGACGTTTAAAGCAGGTTCTGCGATTCTGTCAGGTCAGGTTGTCGCTTATGCCGATTCAGGAGCCAGCGATACAGTTGTACCTGGAACCACATCAACGGGGATCGCCATAGGTGTCGCTCTGAACACACAGGCCACGACCGGCGGTGAAGTCACCGTACTCATGCAGGGTACAGAGTGTACTGTGATGTGTGCTGCAACCGATACGTCAATCGATGCTGGGCACTGGGTATGTCTGTCCACCGTTGCAGGGTGTGTCCTCGAAATGGATCCCGCGATTCTTGCCCATGCCGCTGCACTCTCAACGGGTGCATTCATCATCGGATATTCCCTCCGCGATTCCGTTGCGGGTTCGGGGACTACTGGGGCGACTGTGAGGATCATCATACAGCCCGTGCCGCTGTTCACTGCGAGCTCGTGAGGTGACAAGAAATGACACAACTCTTAATCAAGGCTCTTGAAGCGTGTGTGGCAGGACCGGCAGAAAAGAAAGAGATCCAGAACCAGATCGTGACCCGGTATATTCCGGAGGTAGAGAGACAACTCGGCCATGCCTATATGATCGAGTCTGAAGACGGGAAGATTGGGAGAGCCCGTGAACTGCTGCTCTCTGAAGCGCTTGAGACCAGCACTCTGACACAGACGGAG
>Ga0302253_1001433_pt1 | contig 14375 bp, 9 predicted proteins | sample AAG_RA_Trp_MG_FD_193537 | JGI IMG/M metagenome (GOLD analysis project Ga0302253, IMG submission 193537) | Enriched activated sludge microbial communities from anaerobic digester in WTTP, New Holstein, Wisconsin, United States - AAG_RA_Trp | ecosystem: Engineered > Bioreactor > Anaerobic >...
CGTGATCATCATGGCATCCCACATGGACAATACGGATTATGCCGGATGCGGACTCGCTCTGCAGGGATTGCCGGTCTGCGTGACCGCCCGAGAAATTCACTCGAAATCCCTCAATGCATTTCTCTCGGCGGTCCGTTCCAGCACGGGTGTCACGCTCATTCCTCCCAGAAAATCCAAGGACCTGATCCAGCAACTCCTCAGTGAAAACAAACTGGTTTGTTTTGTGGTCGATCAGCATGCAGCAAAGTACCGATCCGTTGTCTGCACATTCTTCGATCTTCTCGCGTCAACCTCGCACGCACCCGCTCGATTCGCCTATGAAACCGGCGCAGTCATACTCCCCGCCTATATATACCGCATCGGTCATACAGGGAAGCATGTCGGGAGGTTCTTCGCTCCGTTCGAGCTCGAAAGTCCTCATTCGGATCACACCGAGAATCTCAGGCACAACACCCAGCGATTGAACCACATCATTGAGGGCTGGATTCGCGAACATCCCGGGCAATGGCTCTGGTTCCATCAACGATGGAAGGTGCACGATCATCCGGAAGGATGGGACATCCCCGAATCGTTGCGCCATCTTGTCGATCAGAAGAGGAAGCGCTCATGAAGATCGTAGCGGTCATGGCGGTGTCTCCCGGACGAAAACTCATTCCGTGAGCAGGTCTGTTTCAGAGTGCCAGAATCATCGAGAGTGAATCCAGACTGTAAAGAAACATGGATTGAGGTTCGACAAACACGCCATACCACGTGAGAGTCATCGCGGCAGGAATCGTATCCCACGTATACGAAAATAGCTCGAATGAGACATCGATTCCGGACGGCATGGTGAAGGATATCGGGACGAGGTCTGGCGAGTATGTCGGCCAGAAATAAAACCCGCCGTACAATTCGAGAGCGACGTACAGATCGACGGGTAGGGCAACAGGGCCGCTGGTGACCCGAGCTTTGACGAGCATTTCATCGGAGACATAGTATGCTTCCTGATTCGCGACGATATCGATCCTTGGAAATGCAGGCAGCGAGGCCGAAGATGAGGGGCTGCTGCAATGCATGAATTCTGTAATGTTCGCGTGAGAATCGCCGTCGGGGTCCGCATCCCGGTCGAAACCGGACGGATTGGTCCCATTCGCTGTCTCCCACTTGTCCGGCATCCCGTCTCCATCGCCATCGGTCGTATCCGAACAGGCCACCTGGAACGCAAACGATCCTTCCGTCGGGATCAATCCAAAGCGAGCGGCCAGGTAGTAACTGACACAGACGATCTGCCCGTCCGGCCACTCCGTTTCTGGTGCATGTGTGAACGTCGTCACCCCATCGCTTTCTTCGACGATCCATCCCTGGAGTTGTCCGGTTGAGGGACTGAACGAGAGCGTCCGCTGGCCGTTGATGCGGATATCCGCTGTGTGTTCACGGATTCCGGAACGGGCCGCAACCTGAATCACGATCGGGCTGTCCGGTGCCACGGGGCCGCTCCCCGCGTTCGGAAAGATCGAAACAATCTCGGGTGCTTCGGGCCGCTCGCACGCCGAAAGCAGCACGAGGATCTGATGGGGATCCGTCAACGCGTTCGACCAGGTCCACTCGATCCCGAATCCCTCGCGCTGCATGACCCATTCCGTACCACTCCACACATAGAGTCCACCGCCCGCGTTACCCTGAGGAAGTCCCCAGGATGTCCCGGGACGGAGTTGAAGCCAGTAGTGATCCAGAACGGTTCCGTCAAATTGAAACTCGAAAGCTGGACTGGCCTGAAACATCCCGGCAGGGACAGCCCCCGGAAGTGACGGAAGTTGCTGGACATGCCAGGATGCTCCCGGAGATAGAAGGTCATTTCCCTGAGTTATAAAACTGAAGTGCTCATACTCGCAACTTACCCATCCAAGCGACGAAGTCGTTGATGTGACAAAGATCGGAGTCGTCTGATAGATTTCGGGTGTTGTGCCGGAAGCACCGGTGACATCCACGAGATGCAATCCGGTGATAAGGGTCATCCCGGCACCCATATCCACACCGAACCATGGATACGTCGAATTCACGGAGAGTGTCATGATGGTGCTCTCGGCATTCCAGGAAACGGAAATGTAGGATGTGAGATCCGTCAGCAGGCCCCATCCATGCCACACACCGGATGTCTCACCGATCGCAAAACTGCTCGCGTTGCCGATCGAAGAGACCGCCTGGTCGAACTCGTATTGGATCGCGATATGACCGACTTCGACTGAGCCGAATGGATCCGGTGAGGTTCCAGTCAGCGTCGGACCGTTGGTGCCGTTCCTCGGACCGTTGATGCCGTTCCTCGGACCGATCAACGGTGGCCAGGTAAACGTGTCACCCGCCGTCAACGCATGCCGATCGCCGACCGGGTCGATTACCGTGATCCCTCCGGATTCAACCTCAACGGATTCACTGGCTGCATCGTCATTGAGTGTATATCGCCCCTCATGAATCTCGACCGTGAGAAACTGCCCGAGCACTCGGACGTGATCATCAAGGCCCATGATACCGGATACAGCATGTTCGATGGATGCGGGTGTGTCGAGAATGATCTCGGATAACACTTGATCCGGAAGATCCGGACAGTTCGTGAGGTGAAAACCTCCCTGATACAGGAGAAGTGTACCCGTCGCGACGGTATGATTGAACGAGGTAAAGCCGGAGTTAAGCAAGACATCATCATTACCACGGACGACGTCATACGGAACGAGATCCTGATAACTGGAGAAGTCCGGTCGATCGATCCAATCCGTATCACCCGTCACGAAATTGCATCGCAGCGCATCGCAGTGCGACACAGCATACCCGCTGACGGTCGAAATACCCGAACCGGGAGTGCCGCTGGGGGCCGGCGATGGTGATGGAGCGGGATGTGCGACCGCAACATTGTAAATTTCCGTGATCGACCGTGGGAGATCTTCACTGATCCGCAACACGAGTTCGACCTGAACCCATTGTCCGGGATACAGCGTGCCGAAGTTCCAGATCACGGTATTCGGACCGGTTGAGCTGCCTCCTGCGACAAACTCCATGTAATCCGGCCAGGTTTCTTCGACGATACAATCAAGCAATGGATACTTTCCGGTATTCTTGTAGATCAGGAAGTACCGCACTTCGTCGCCGGGATGGGCAGCACCGTAGATGTTGTCTGTTTTATGCAACTCGAGATTTCCGCCCTCGGGAAAGGTACCCCAGACTTCATAGATGTTCTGATACCAGGCGGGGTTGACCGATGCTTCGATCGCAGGGCAGCCACCGGGCGGGACCGGGTTGCCTCCTCCGATGCCCCATTCATGCACATCGCCCGCAACAAATCCGCCCCCCAACCCGCCATAATGCGAGATCACTTCGTACTCGACAGCATCCGGATAGGGACCCCATACGACTTTTAACCCCCAGTAACCGGTATAGCCCCCGGTTCCTTCCACACACGTGAATTCGATCGTATGCGGGACACGAACCTTATAGGAAACCGCGTCGCAAATCGGGATCATTCCGAGCATCATGACCAGCATTAGACACATTGAACTGACTATCTTCATGACTCGCCCTCCTCGCATCGGGTCTTACAATCGCGGCGACCTCAGTCGCATTTTTCAGTCTCATCCAATACGTCTCCGGATGAAATCGGAGATGATCGTGGCGCGACTTCCGACAGGGTCTCGCGATCGGTTTACTTAAAATGTATCAGAGCAATCGATCAAGATCAATCGGTTCGGTCAGACCTTCGGAGAGATCGACACCATAGAATCCGGAACGACACCCGTCATTCAGCGATACGACCACACTTCGACATCGATATCGCACAACAGGCTTGAAAACTGCGGATCGAGTAAAACCCCATAGAAAAGGAGTCCGATTCCCCATCCACCGGTTTCCGGCCAGAAGAACGGCTGGATGATCTCGAATCGATGCGTCCCGATTGGGATATTGCGCAAGGAATAATCAAATCCCTCCCCGGAGACTTCCAGCGCCGACCAGGACGGCCAGCAGAAAAATGCGCCGTGGATTTCGAGCAGCACGACGAGCGGGACTCCCAGGAGGGGCGCATTGGGATTATCGATCATTGCGTCCAGCCAGAACATATCTCCGGCCATGAACAGATTCTGAGACAGGATTAGCGCCAGGGTGACATCGTTTGAAGATGGCGGAGTGGGGGTGACGACGGATGGTGTCTCGGTTGGTACAGGAGTCGGAGTCCCACCGTCGACGACAGCGACGCCGACTTCCGACCACTGACCATGCTTGAAGCGGGTATCAATCGCTCGGGCCTTGATTAACAATAGACTTCCTGCATACGCCGACACGTCGATGTCTGCAGACCATTCGCCCGAAGCTCCCGAAGGTGCGTTCGCGAGCGTTACACCGACAGGTAACAACACCTCGACTCGCGCGATCAGGTCATCGACATCGGCGACCATCCCGGTTATGTGCACAATCCCTGACACCGTTTCGCCCGGCAGGGGTGACTCGATACTACATTGCGGCGGAAGATTTTCCTCGATGCTCATCAAGCGCGTCGGCGGCGACTCCGCACCGCTGCCATCGGTAATGAAGATCCGATCCCCCGCCGTGTTCATTGCGACCAGACCGTAACCGGGTTCGGACCAGATTACGGATCCCGCCTCGATATCATAAACGAAGTGATTCACAGGCTCGGGGTTTTCCCAGGACGAGAATGCAACGCGAGTTCCATTACCCGAAACACACCCTCGGATTTCCTCCAGGAGCAGATAAGACATCCAGTAGATCGATCCATCGGCGCCATCGTAAATCTCAACCCAGGATCCCGTCGATGTCTCACCGAAATGAGCCACGACTGATCCATTATCGGATATGCCACCTGAGTGATACAACGTCTCGTACCCGCCACCCTCAGCCTCCCAGATAGGAGTCTTGATGCCATCCACCGGCGGTGACATATCGAAGTATGAGATGATGTTCGCCAGGATCGCAATGAAGAAGTTCCCATCCGCGGACATCTCGATCTGACGCCCCCAGGCTTCCAGAGGTTGTGTGATCCAGACTGGTTCTCCAGGATCGACGGCGTCTGTCTGATACAATACTGCATACGCCGGGTTCCCCATTTGCCGTCCAGCGAATAGTGCGAGCACACGAGTGCCGTCTGCAGATATTCTGGACGGGGCATATGCGCCATTGACGGAAACATCTTCGGATGGATCGTCCTGCCACTCCAACGTCTGAGTGTCAACATCGAAAAACAGGAGTCGTCCGGGAAGATCCTGATTATGAACACTGGTGACAAGCAGTTTGCTTCCATCTGCATTCAAGGCGACATGAGACAACGTAAGATCATCATCGCTGTAAGCGAAGATTACTGTTTCTGGCGCTTGATACACGCGAACCTCATTTATGAGCGCACATGCATACCGGATTCCATCGTCGGATATCGATACGCTTCCGATTCCAAAGTTACTGGTGTATTCGATCCGGGACACAGGGAAAGCCGATTCCTGATTGAAGTATGCGAGCACCGTTCGGTGATCGTCGTTGATAGAGGTGCCCACTACCATTTCATTGCCCGAAGCGCTCATATCGAGACTTACGCCATGAGAACTCAACGAGTCTTCCCATATCCACTGCGGACTATGGGCAGCTCTGAGTATCGGGATCCAACTCAACGATAACAATAACCCGAGGCCGATCAACCCACCATGTTTCCTGTTCACCAATTGCATATCGTTCTCCATGTTCTGTCGACCGGATCGGCATCCGATCCGAAGGAACTTTACTTCGGTAATAACGCTGACGAGGGAAAAAAACAAATCACCGGCTAAAGTCCGACTTCCTCATCACCAATGTTTCTTCTGTTGAATTCACATGGATATCCTTTAGATCCTATCGAAGCAGTCTTGTGCTTTGATGCATTGATGCAGTATCGTCAAATAATGATTGCAGATACCACACTGCCGAGTCGTCATGACAAACATCCCGCATTGAAGGACAATCAGGTTCTTTTCAAAACCTACACGATCGTTCGCATGCTCGGAGAAGGCGGTTTTGGCCGGGTATATCTTGTTCATGATGCTCTGACTGGGCATCATTACGCAGTCAAAATACTCCGCGATCATCCAAACGACATCGCACTTGAAAGTTCATTTTTTCGCGAACTCTATGCGTGGATCGATCTTCCGATTCACCCGAATCTAACAACCTGTCGTTTTATCCGTTCGATCGAGAACCAAATCGCTATCTGCTGTGAGTATGTTAACGGCGGCACGCTGGAGACATCCATACAATCCGGTCGGCTGAACACCTTGGAAGCCATTCTGGATGCAGGGATCCAACTGGGCAGAGGTCTTCAGGTCTCGCATGACTGGGGAGTCATCCATCAGGATATCAAACCTGCGAATGCATTAGTGACGGTGGACGGTGTTGTGAAAATCACCGATTTCGGACTGGCACGATCGTTACCGATGTCAACCGGAACGGATCAAGACCTCCCGAGCATGACTCCTCTCGTCAGCTCCGTAGGAATGACCCCTGCTTATTGTTCACCTGAACAGGCCTCTGGACGAAAAATCACCTTTCAAAGCGATCTCTGGAATTGGGCCGTGACGATTCTTCACATGATCACAGGCACGATCACCTGGAAAATCGGCATCCTCGCACCGCATGTAGTGGAAAACCTGACTCTCCACTCCCCCTCCCGAATCACCATTCCTTCGAAGCTGATCCATGTTTTGGAACGTTGCTTCAAACCGGATCCCGCCGATCGCTGGAGACGAATCGGCGATGCCGTCGAAGTGCTCGAGGACCTGTACAGAGAATACACCGGGACCCAATATCCTCGTTCAAATGTGGAACCGATCCCCAAGGCAGCATCACTGGAGGAAAGAGCCGGACGCAGTCTTGTTTCGGGTTCACGTTGGCAGGATCCCCAGATCAATCTCATGGAATTCCTCGAACGCGCTGGTCGCGCGGATGTTGGTATTTCCGGAACTCAAAAACCCAGATCGAATTACGGGAAGATCCTCTTCGATCTGGAGATCAATCAGATCTATGCTCGGGTCGCACAGGAGCAGTTCGACAAGGGAATGGAACGGACTGCAATCGAATGCATCCAAGCGATGTATCAAAAAGGACTGATTCTCGAGGCGTTGATGGATTCGGAAGGAGCGGAGCATGCTTACGCGACCGGTCAATTGTACCTGCGACTTACCCCAATGTATGAGCGTTCCGAAGCGTGGATAAAGCAGGCTGTCAATCTGTTCGTGGATCATGGAAACCTGTTATCCTCCTCCGATGAGATGACTCGTTCTCTGGAGATCTACGACAACGGGTTACGCTTCCTGGAAGAGCTTTCCGCAACAGAAGGTTACTCCAGGTCTCTTTTGGATTTGCTGTACACAAAAATCACGTATAACAAAGCAACCGTGCTCATTTCGCTGAGACAGATGGAACCAGCGGAGCGGTTATTGGACGAAGGCATTGAGATCAAAGAGAGACTCCTCTCGGAAGGCAGGTTCGAAGAACAGACCATCGCGATTGGCTATCAGCTCGGCGCTAAAGGCTTGGCGCTTTACGAACAGAATCGATACTCCGATGCATTGCCCTATCTCCAGCAGGCAGATGCCTGGTATTACCGTGTCTATGATCCCTCGATTCCAATTCAGGCCGTAAAAATCAGCAGGATCAGTAACAACCTCGCAATGTGCTACTGTAAACTGAATCTTGTCGATGAAAGCCGAGCCGTATTCGAGCGTACGATTGCCATGTTGGAACCACTCGAAGCGGATTCGCCGGATGTTCGAATCACCAAAGTCTTCCTGATAACGAATTTCATCGGTACGCATGAACGATCGATGAGCAGCCTGGAAATGATTCGAATGTACGATATCGCCATTCGAATTCTTGAAGAACTGGTCTACCAATCCGGTTACTCAAACTACCAGCTCGAGTTAACTCGATTGAAGATCTGGAGACTGCTCACCTTGACGCAAATCGAACCGATGGATGAAGAAAAAAAAGACGCTTTGGAGCGCTTGTGCAGAATGATCGAGTTGCGAGGAACCAGGCATATTCCGCACCATATCAGGGAGACACTTCTTGAGGCCCGGGAAGTATTAACCGGAACGGGAAATGATCGCTGATCCACCGACGTCTTCATTTGCAAATTTCACGACTCTTCTACATATTGATAACAGGAACCGGGAATTGACCGCCGTAGGTCTACCAACAACGGAGGTTGTGATGTTCACGAGAAATCGTATTTTCCAGAGTTTCATTTTATTGTGCGTGTGCACTTCGATTCAGGCACAAGACATCGAACTCGACCTGCAGATGCCGGCAGATACGTTCAGTCCCGGAGTCGGCTTTTCACTGGATCTCAACATCACGAACACAGGTTCTTCGGTTAGTGATGCCCAACTCTTCGTCGCTCTGACGGTCGGAACCGGTGCATTCTGGTTTTACCCCGGATGGGTCACCTATCCCCCGGATGTCGATTTTGAGGTGACGAGTTTTCCTGCCGAGTATCAGGATATCAAGACGATCATTCCGGAGTTTGCCTGGCCATCCGGCGCGGGTGAGTTTTCAGGCGCTTTGTTCTATGCCGCTGTCGTATCCCAGGGCAATCTCATCAGCAACCTCGCTGACATCACGTTCAACTGGACATCCGGGACTCCATTCACTCCCACACCGAACCCTTCTCATCCCGTTTCGGTCGGGAACATGATCCCGGTCATAGCCGGTGCGTTCCTGCAGGGCTCACCGGAAGACGAAATCTGCCGAAGTGGTGACGAAGTGCAATTCTCCCACACTCTGGTCCGCAATTTTCTCGCAATGGGAACAGAAGTTTCCCGGCAGATGTGGGCAGATCTCAAGGCTGTGCAGCCGACACTTCCATCCGACTCGAGCAATACCGATTACAGCCCGACAATGAATCACCCCGCCAACCGAATCACTTGGTATGAGGCCATCTTGTTCGCCAATGTGCTGTCTCTTCAGAACGGCTACACACGCTGTTACTATACGAATGCCTCCTATACGGTTCCGGTCGACCGGACGAACTATTCGATCGGTCCGTTTTTCTGTGATTTCAACGCCAATGGATACCGGCTCCCGACCGAAGGCGAATGGGAGTTCATGACCCGTGCAGGAACACAGGGACCTTTTTTCTGTCAGGAACCGGACTACAACGCTTCCAATTGCAATTCGGCCATCGAAGGCACTCACGCGGTTCTCGAACAGTATTGCGTGTATCACGCAAATGCAGGCGGATCATCCGCCGTAATCGGTTCAAAACTCCCCAATCCGATTGGTCTGAATGATACACTCGGGAATGTGTTCGAATGGGTCTGGGACTGGTACTCCGAGGAGTATCCGACCGGGGCAGCAAGCGACTACCGGGGTCCATCGACGGGAGAGAAACGGATCATCCGCGGAGGGGCATGGGGCAGTTCAGCGGCGGTCTGCCGGTGTGCGCGTCGGTATGATTTCGACCCGAATACTACAACATTCTCAATCGGATTCCGGCTGGTCCGCACGGCACCCTGACGAGATTCAACGATGAAACGCACCTGGACCAGCGCGGGATTCTCGATCGTCGAAACACTGATCGCCCTGGTGGTCATCGGGGTTGGATTATCGGCTGTTTTCAGCCTGCTCGTTCGAGCGAACAGCAGTGTCCATCGAACGGAAATGCTCGCACGGAGCGCTCTCGAAGCATCCTCCATCGGAGTCGATGCCCGCCTCCGCAAGCCCGTCAACCGGGCAACGGAAGGCGAACTCTCGTCAAGCGGCTTTCAAATCACCTTCGAGGACTCCACCTCCCCGCTCCCGGGAAAACCTGGTGTACTGACGATAAAACTCCGATACCTCAACGAGTTTACACGAACCTATTATCTCATCCGCGATGCCATTGACGCCTCTGATGCTGAGGAGGGACCGAGATGATGAGCCCTCGACATTCATCCAAAGGGTTCACTCTGCTGGAAATACTGACCGTCATTGCGATCCTGGGCGTGATCGTGTCTCTGCTGTTCGGACTGCTTTCCCGTTTCATCCGGATCAGCAGAACCGGAGACACCCGATTGCAATGTGTCGATGCATCGGTTCGATTGCTGGATCTGACCGCTTCCGACCTGATGCGACTCGCACCCGAATACCCGATCACACTCCTCAAAGATGAATGTGTCTTCACGGTCCGCCGCGGCCGAACCATGGAGGACGTTCGCATCCGCTCCAATGCGGATTCGACGAGTTCGTATATTCGGAAACCGAACGCTCCGGAACCATCCATCGAAAAAAGCTTCCCATGCTCGATCACATTCGCGTTTATGCAAGGTACCGAATGGACAGACAGATGGGAGTCGGAACGGCCCCCCGCTGCCGTGCGAATGACGGTTCATCCGAAGACGTCCGGGAGTGTCGTCATGCAGCCTTTCGTTCTGACGATGGATGTGCCGGCGGGAATTGATGAACACTCAAGATCGCAACAAGGAGAGGGCAGATGACGCGACATTCGGATCATGGCGCTGCGCTCCCAATGGCTCTGGCATTTCTGATGCTCCTGACGAGCATCACCATGGCATTCGATTGGTCCACTCAGCGGCAATACCGGACCATCGACGCCTTCAACGACCGGATGACCTGCCGGATTCTGATGGCCGGAGTCTGGCAGCAGTTACCCGCTGCGATCCAGCCGGCGATGATCCGGCAGCCTGATGCGGATCAAACGATCCTGCAGATCCTGCCGGATATTCCGGCGATGCGATGGGATCGGGTGACCTGCGCGCCGTTCGATAATCCCGGGGAATGGCTCGTTCGCATTGAAGGCCGATTCGCCGGACATGCCCGCGAGACGGTGGTGCGACAGGAAGCGCGGATCGCGCTTTCGAATGACTCCATCCGGATTCTCGACGTCGATGAACTCTAAGTGAATGGAGGAAACGAGATGAATCAGGATCAGAAACAGACCCCATCGAAACCGAGCGAAACGACGATGGAATTCAAGCTCGGTGAAGTACTGAGGGAAGCCGGTTTGGTGACTTCGGAGAAAATGGACCAGTTGCTCAAGGAGCAGGAAAAATCCGGGAAGGACATCAAGGACATCCTCAGACAGGAAGTCAGTATCGATAGTCTCAAGTCCCTGTTGCTCTACGAGGTACCTCTCCCGTTTTTCAAAAACAGGGATAAAAAAGAGGTTCGCAATGTGCTGATCGAGTCCGGGATCATCAGCGATCGGGAACTCAGTAAAGCGCTCGATGCAACGGACGATGATCAGCAACTCGGCGAACTCCTCGTTTCGAAGGGGATCATCACCTCCGAGCAACTGGAGCGGGCCCGCGCTCAGGAGACGGCCAGCGGACTTCCCCTCTGGCGTGTTCTGCTGAATCTCAGGATGGTCAGTCACTCCACGATTGCCGACCTGATGAAATCGCGTGTCGGAATCGGTGTGTCGCATGCCAAGGAAGACCTGGTCATCGATGTTCTGCTCAACACGAATCTCGTGAGCGCCGATGATGTCGACAGAGCCCGGAAACGGCACGAAGAGGATGGAACGCCCATTATCTCAGCCTTGATTTCAAACAAGGCAGTGTCTCCTGAAAAGGTCTCGGCAACCCTCGAAAAAGTGCTCGATATCCCATTCATCGACCTGAACAAAAACCCGCCGAACGAGGAGATGGCATTCGTAATACCCGAACATGTGATCCGAATGCACAAGCTGCTGCCGATCAAAATGAAGAACGGTAAACTCGTGCTGGGTATGGTCGATCCACTGGACGAAATCGCGATTCAGAAAGCGAGGTTGGTGACCGGGTTCGAACTGATCCCGACGCTCATTCTGGCGAACGACTGGGACAAACACGTCGGGAAACTGTATACCTCACGGGCGATCGCGGGTACGGGATCCGAACTCGAGAAAAAACTGCGCGAGGGGACGCGAGCCGGAGCTCTGTCCACGGACGATGTGTCCGCGGTTCAGCTAGCCAGTTCGATTATCGATGGAGCGATCAACGCGCGCGCAACCGACATTCATCTCGAACCGCAAATCCCCGAAATGCGCGTACGATACCGGATCGACGGACTTCTGTATGATGTCATGACGATCCCGAAAGCACTCGAATTGCCCCTGCTGTCCAGAATCAAACTCTTGTCGAATATGGACATTACGGAAAAACGACGTCCGCAGGACGGAAATTTTTCGATGGAACTGCGCAATCGCAGTTTCAATTTCCGATCGGCATCCATTCCGACCTATCTCGGCGAAAAACTGACGATCCGTTTTCTGGACGAAAGCCGCGTACTGACCGGTCTGCGGCAACTCGGATGGGAAACGGAAGACCTCAGGAAAATGGAAGCCCTGATCGAAATGCCACATGGCATGATCCTGGTCACGGGACCGATCGGAAGCGGAAAGACGACGACACTTTACGCCGCCCTGAATCAGACCAATATCCTGAACAGGAATATCGTCACCATCGAGGATCCCGTCGAGTATCGGCTGGCGGGCATCAATCAGATCCAGGTCAACCCGGACATCGGTCTGGATTTCCGAACGGGACTGCGTGCGCTTCTCAGGCATGACGCAGACATCATGATGGTGGGCGAAGTGAGGGACAGTGAAACCGCGAAAGTGGCGACATGGGCCGCACTGACTGGCCAGCTCGTGTTCTGCACGCTCCACGCAAAGGACACCGCCAGCGCCGTAGCCATGATGGGCAATCTGGGGGTCGAACGTTTTCTGCTGTCGAGTTCCCTGGTGGGTGTCGTCGCGCAGCGTCTCGTGCGAAAACTCTGTGACACCTGCAAAACGCTCGTGCCGCCGTCCGAATCCCTTCGCCGGTTTCTCGGATGGGATGACGATCCGGCTCTGACGATCGGGAAAGCAGTTGGATGCGATGCGTGTTTTCATACCGGTTTCCGAGGGCGTACCGGTATTTTTGAATTGATGGTGATCAATCCGGATATCAGCCGCATGATCGCGGGCGGAGCATCCGACGAAGAGATCCGAGCCGCTGCGGTCAAGGGGGGCATGCAGACACTCGCCATGAACGGCATCCGAAAACTCAGGGATGCTGTCACCACACCCGAAGAAGTTCTGCGGGAAATCAGTCTCGCATAAAAAGGAGACCTTCATGCTGCACGTATTCGAACGGATCACCCGACGGGACCTGGCGGTATTTTCACGACAATTCGCTCTCATGCTCGACCTCGGCGTCACCGTTCTCAGAGCCCTGAACATCATCTCCCAACGCACCGCAAACCGCCGGTTAAAGACGATCGTCGGGAGTATCGGTCAAATCGTCGAACAGGGTGAATCGCTGTCGCACGCACTCGGCAGATTCCGGACGATTTTCGGAGACTTTTTCGTGACCTCGGTTCAGGCCGGAGAAGAGAGCGGTCAACTTTCCGAGGTCATGAACCAGCTCGCGGATTATCTCGAAAAAGAAGACGCCCTCGGAGGCAAGATCCAGAAAGCACTGGCGTTCCCGCTGATCACCCTCCTGATGGCTTTCGCCGTCATCATCTTTCTGCTGATCTATGTCATTCCCGTCTTCGCATCGGTGTACTCCGATGCCGGTGTCGAGCTTCCGTTCATCACGAAAAGCCTGATCAAAGCCTCGCAACTCGTCCAATCGTACTGGTGGCTCATCCTGCTCACGGCATTCTTCGCTTTCCTTCTTTTTTACAAATCCGGAAAATGGCTCCGGTTAACCGCATTCATGGATTCCATGAGTCTGAAAACGCCGATTATCCGCACACTGATGATCAAACTGGCAACATTCCGCTTCGCATCCATCACCTCCACGATGATCGAAAGCGGTGTCTCGATACTCCCGACGCTGAATCTGGCAGCCGCCGCCACCGGGAACAGTGTTCTCAAGGCCGCGATCCTCCGTTCGTGCGGTGAAATCGACAGGGGGAGCAACATCGAACAGGCACTGACGAAGCATCCTGCACTGCCTCCTCTGGTCATCGACATGATCGGTGTGGGCGAGGAAGTCGGTGCGGTCGGCACGGTTTTGAAAAAGGTGGCGGATTTTTACCTGCGCGATGTGGATGACATGGTGTCCAACCTGACAACCGTCCTGGAACCGATTCTCACGCTGGTGATGGGAATCCTGGTCGCCTTGATCGCACTGGGCATGTTCCTGCCCTATTTCAATCTGACGCAGGTGGTCCTGAATTGACGGGCAACAACCCGTGACCTGAAAGGACAGTCCATCAAGCCTGTGCCGGAGGTGTTTCGGCCAGCGCGGCATGGATGCGTGTCATCCAGTCCGGAATCTCGATCTGCTGCGGACATTTCGGCAGACACTCCATGCATTGCGTGCAGGCTCCGGCCAGAGTTTCCTTGCGGTAGAAATGATTGTACAGGCCTTTCGCCTGCTCCATGTTCCCGAACACCA
>Ga0302253_1001435_pt1 | contig 14343 bp, 13 predicted proteins | sample AAG_RA_Trp_MG_FD_193537 | JGI IMG/M metagenome (GOLD analysis project Ga0302253, IMG submission 193537) | Enriched activated sludge microbial communities from anaerobic digester in WTTP, New Holstein, Wisconsin, United States - AAG_RA_Trp | ecosystem: Engineered > Bioreactor > Anaerobic >...
GTCCCTGGCCGGAAATCTGTGTCCCCTGACGGTGTGGGAGTATCGGTTAAGACATTTGGCCGGACAGGCGGTGGAAAGTGACGTTCTTTTTATGGCGCGCCTAATCCGGAAGATCATCTTTTATGACTTGCCCGCCTGGGTTTTCAATGTGATGTATGTGTCCTTCGGGATCATCGTTATCATAACTTTTGTGCTGATACCTCCCGAGATACGCTTCGGGTGGCGTCGAAAATTACGGAAGAGCCCGGAACCCCTGCATGATGAAGAACGAAGGGTGTAAATTGAAAGGAGAAGGTGCGGTGAAACAAGTTGTCGAAGTCAAGAAAGTTCCGGCAGTCGGCCCCTATTCGCAGGCCGTGGAAGCGGGAGGATTCGTATTCTGTTCCGGTCAGATCCCCATTGATCCCCGGTCGGGCCGTCTGGTTGAATCGGGAATAGGGGAGGCAACCCGTCAGGTCATGAAAAATCTGTCGGCCGTCCTCGATGAAGCCGGGCTTTCCCTGCAAGACGTCGTCAAGACAACGATTTACCTGGTGAATCTTGACGATTTTGCAACAGTAAACGAAATTTACGGGTCCTTCTTCGATGGCGCATTTCCGGCGAGAAGCACGGTTCAGGTTGCGGCCCTTCCGAAGGGCGTGCCGATTGAGCTGGAAGCCGTTGCCGTTCGACCATAGATTTTACGGGACAAAAACAGAATGGAGAACCAGGCTGTTCGTTACAAGTGGCCGGATAGACAAGGAAGTCTGTCTGAAAAAGGTTAAACACATGTTCCAGATATCTCCCGCATCAAAACCCTTCCTGGGGATGAGAAAAGTTTTTCATGTTCTCAGCTCTTCCGTCGTCCCCCTGTTCTATTGGTTTCTCCCCTTTTTCCAGACGGCAGCGCAGGGGAGAGCTTTTATCCTTATCGTATTGTCGTTTGCCCTGGCATTGTTTTTCTTTTTCGACGGGCTGAGATTGATTTCCCCTTCTTTTAACCGGTATATCATGAGGCATTTTTCCCTCCTGATTCGGCAGTCCGAGGAAAAACGGTTTACCGGAGCAACGTTTACCTGTCTGTCCTTTTTAATCGTGGTTTTTTTCTTTTCAAGAGAGATTGCCGTTACGGCCATGCTTTTCCTTTCCCTGGGCGATACTTCCGCGGAAATCGTGGGGAAGAACTGGGGACGGAAGAAGTACTTCGGTCGTTCCCTGGAGGGGATGGCCGGTTTTTTCATCACGGCGTTTCCCCTGGCCTGGATTATTCTCCAGGATTGGCGGTTGTCATTGTTAGGGGCAGCCATGGGGGCCATGATCGAGTTCTTTTCCTTCCGTATCGATGACAATCTGACGGTGCCCGTTTTATCGGCGACGTCAATCTGGCTGATTTCCCAAATTCTATCCTGAACAGGAGAAAAGGAAATGCGGAAGGCATGAAGACGGTCACGGCGGCAATCCTGGTACATGAAGGAAAGATCCTGATTGCCCGGCGGCGTGTACAAGACCGGCAGGCAGGTAAATGGGAATTCCCCGGCGGGACTGTCGAGGCGGGAGAAACCCCGGAATGCTGTCTCAAACGCGAATTGAAGGAAGAATTCGACATCGACATCGAGGTCGGACTGTTTGTCGGAGAAAGTATATATCATTACGATTACGGGTCTATTTGTCTGCTTGCGTACCGCTCGACATGGCGAGGCGGTGTGTTGAGCTGCCGTGAGCACGATGAATTCGCCTGGGTTTCGATCCCCGAGCTTCGATATTTCGACTTTTCCCCGGCTGATCTGCCCTTTGTCGATTGCCTCCTTAAGGGAAAGATGCTGATATCATGAAGATGATGGGGGAATCTCATTAAAAGTGCGAATCGACATTTGCCGGACGACCGATAAAATGCTATGAGTGCCGATACGAATCCATAGATGGATCCTGATTCGCAGGCCATTCAAAAATGATGCTGCCGTAAGAAATCAAAAAATGTGTCAAATGTCATCCGAGCAAATGCGAAGTATCTAACCATACAAAAAATTCTTCGCTGCGACCGCTCTTCATGATGACAAATCGGGGATTTTCCCCGGGGCATTCGTAACGGCAGGAGGATAAGATAAAATCATGATGGAAGAAGAAGGAATCGTGGTCGAGGCAGGGGGGGGGGCGGCCAAGGTGCGCATTGACAAAAAGAGCGCCTGTGAAGGCTGTTCTGCCGCATTTATCTGCCATCCCAAGGAGCATGATTATGTGGATGTCGTGAATCACATCGGCGCCTCCGCAGGCCAGAAGGTCAAGATCGAGGTGCGGCCGGAGGTATACGTTAAGGCCTCGGTTCTTCTATATGGCGTGCCGATTCTGGTTTTTCTGATTGTTGCCGTGGTTGGTAAAATCGTGTCACTGCGTCTGCTCGGCGAACGCTATTCCGATCTGTGGGCCTTTGGTGCGGCCTGTCTGTTTACCGTTATTACTTTTGCCGTCATCATCCGTTATCACCGGGAAAACAGGCGTGCACACACTTATGAACCTGAGATCGTTCAAATCCTCGAATAGATTGGGACTCCCGGTTCCGCCAGGTATGGAGAAGACATCATCGGGAAGAACGGAAAGGACATCTGACAGAACGTTACGATTTGCCTGGCTCCGTTTTCATGCGACAAATCAATCACGCAGCGAGGCATCGCTTTGTGACGAGTGATCAGAAAAGGGGAGAGATGTGCCACGATTTGAAATGCTCGCGACCATTACGCAGAGATAACGTGTATTATTTATTATTGAATCAACGGATCCAAACGGGAGAAATCATATGAGGCTCGAACAATTTCAGTGGACTCAACGCGATAATTGGGTGCCGGGCCCCCCGAAGGACCCGGATCAGAAGGCCCAGTTGGTCCTTGCCTTTGGAAGTACGAACGTCTGCAAGAATACGGCCTTGATGGCACAGATCCGTTCCTTTTATCCGAATGCGCAGATTTTCGGTTGTTCTACCGCCGGAGAGATCTGCGGTTCCCAGGTGACGGATGATTCCCTCATCCTCACCGCCGTTCACTTTGAAAAGACACGGACCCGGGCGGTGAAAGCGGATATCATGGATATGGCGGACAGCTTTACGGCTGGAGAGAGGCTTGCTGAAGAATTGGCCGGTGACGGTCTGGTGCACGTTCTGATTCTTTCCGATGGCCTGCGGATCAATGGGAGCGACCTGGTCAGGGGGCTGGTAAAGGGTTTGCCGGCGGGGGTTTCCATCACCGGGGGCTTGTCGGCCGATGGCGATCGCTTCCAGGAGACCCATGTGTTCTGGGACGGCATGCCCGTCCGGAACCAGGTCGTGGCGGTCGGTTTATACGGGAGCGACCTGAAGGTCGGATACGGATCCTTCGGCGGATGGGATTCATTCGGTCCGGAGCGCCTTGTGACGAGATCCAGGGGAAACATCCTCTACGAATTCGACGGCCGTTCCGCCCTGGCCCTTTACAAGACATATCTGGGGGAACACGCGAAAAATCTTCCCGCATCGGGTCTGCTGTTTCCTCTTCAAATCCGGATGCCCGGTTCAAATGAAGGGTTGGTCAGAACCATCCTGTCCGTCAGCGAAGAAGATCAGAGCCTCACCTTTGCCGGAGATATTCCCGAAGGTGCCTTGGGCCGTCTGATGAAAGCCAATTTTGACCGCCTCATCGACGGGGCGGTGGACGCGGCGAAAAAAAGTCAGGCCATGCTCGGCAGCGCCTCACCTGAACTTGCCCTTCTTATCAGCTGCGTCGGGCGGAAATTGATTCTCCGGCAGCGGGTGGAGGAAGAGGTCGAGGGTGTGCGGGACATTCTGGGGGAAAAGGCGATCCTGACCGGTTTTTACTCTTACGGGGAAATATCCCCCACATCCGGTAAAGGAAATTGTGAACTTCATAATCAGACGATGACCGTCACCACATTGTCCGAGGATATGACATGAAGGAATACCATCGTTTACTGGCCAGACAGCTGCGTAGGTTTATCCCGACATCGGAGACACTTCCTCAATGTTTCAATGCCTTTCTCGAAGCTGTCAACACCGCTTACTATGAGTGTGACGAAGACCGGCGGATGCTGGAACGTTCTCTGGAGTTGAGTTCGAATGAACTCCTTCAATCCAACATCGAAATGCGGGCAATCCTACAGGCCCTGCCCGACCACTATTTCCGGCTTAATGCCGAGGGAACGGTTCTGGAACACAAGCCTGCCGGCGGTAAGGCTTTTCCGCTAAAAGAGAGCTATCCCGTCGGAAAAGCCCTGTCCGAACTGGTTCCGAAAGAGATGGCGAGCCTGGTTGACAGAGCGGTGAAAGACACTTTCAAGGAACATACCGCCTCCGCTTTTGAGTATTCTATAACCCATCCCGAGGGGAACCTGTTATTCGAGGCACGTCTGATTCCACTGTTTGACGACCAGGTAATCCTGATTCTGAGAGACATCACCGAGAGGAGAAGGTCGGAAATCGCCGCCCAGGAACGAGCCGAAAAAATCATCCGCTACCAGGCGGCATTGCTGGCATTGTCGAAGTCCGATCAGCAGAACTTCGAGGCGGCTATCAGCAATATGATGGAAGTCGGTGCCCGCATGCTGGACATCCAGCGGGTCGGTTTATGGCTTTTCAACAGAAAAAAAACACATCTGATCTGTGAAGATCTTTACTGCAACGGAAGCGGAATCCACGAGAAGGGGCCTGGAATGGGGCTGGATGTATCCCAGAATCCGCGATACTTTGCAACGCTCAAGGAAAACCTGATCATCGCAGCGGAGGATGTCCATGCAATCCCCTGCATGGGTGAGCTTGCGGCATACTACCGAGATCACAAAATTATTTCCACCATGGATGTCCCGCTCCGCCTTCATGGACAAGTCGAAGGTGTCCTCCGCATGGACTATTCCGGCAAATCCCGTTCATGGAGTTCTGAAGACCAGGATTTTGCAAAATCCCTGGCCCAGATGATTTCCCTGCTTCTGGAAAGCCGTGCCCGGAAGTCGACGGAAGCTGCCCTGAGGAATCGGGAATCCAGTCTTCGGACCCTCTTACTGGCGGCGCCTGTTGGAATTGCCGTGCAGTCGCACCGGAAGCTTTGCCAGGTGAGCAAACGCCTCTGCGCCATGTTGGGATATGAAGAAGACGAGCTCGTCGGCCGGAGTCCCGGTATCATCTACGAAACATTCCAACAGGCAAAGTCCGTTGGGGACACCATGCTGGGTCAACTGACGCAAAACGGTGTCGGCCATATCGAGACGCGCTGGCTTTGTAAAGACGGGAGAATGATCGATGTGCTCCTGATGGCGGTGGCCATGGAGGACACCGACATGCAGGGGGGACTCATTTTTACGGCCCTGGACATTACGGAACGGAAACGGGTCGAAGAAGCTCTGGCTGAAAGCGAAAAACGGTTCCGGAATTACTTTGAATTATCTCTGGCGGGAATCGCCATTACGACTCCCCGGATGGAATGGATCGAAGTCAATGACAAACTCTGCGAACTGTTGGGTTTCACGCGGGAGGAGCTCAAATGCACATCATTAAAAGACCTGGTGCTGTCCGAAACATATCCGGCAGGCTATGGGGTTTCAAATGAGGGTTCGACCGGCCTGACAGATTTGGTCAATGTTGAAAAGCGCTTTCTCAAAAAGGACGGTACGCATCTGCATGCCCTGGTTTCCTCGCGAGCGGTGAGCAAGGTGAACGGTACACCCGATTATGTCATCATCCTCATTCAGGATGTGACGGATCGGAAAAGATTGGAAGCCCAGTTGCTCCAGTCGCAGAAAATGGAGGCCATCGGAACCCTTGCCGGGGGGATTGCCCACAACTTCAACAATCTCCTGATGGGAATCGAGGGTTTTGCATCCCTGATTCTTTACGAACTGGATGCCGACAATCCCCACTGCGACAAGCTGCGCAGCATTGAGGAACTGGTGCGCAACGGCGCGGATTTGACGAGGCAACTGCTCGGTTTTGCCCAGGGAGGAAAATATGAGGCGAAACCGACTAATGTGAACACACTTGTTGAACGCAGCTCCAAACTTTTCAGTCGAACGAAGCCTGAAATTGTTCTGGAAAAGAAACTGCGGGAAGATCTCTGGACGGTTGAAGTGGACCAGGGACAGATTCAACAGGTCCTGCTCAATCTGTATGTCAATGCCTGGCAGGCCATGCCCGGAGGCGGAACAATGTGTCTCGAAACGGACAATGTCAACCTGTACACTCCCGGCGGAGATGCATCGGAACCCTCGTTCCCGGGTGCCTACATCCGCATCTCGGTGACCGATACGGGGGTCGGCATGGACGAAAAAACAAAGGAAAGGATTTTCGATCCCTTTTTTACGACCAAGGATCTGGGACGAGGTACCGGCCTGGGGCTGGCATCCGCTTACGGGATTATCAAAAATCACGGTGGGTTTATCGAGGTTTGCAGCGAGAAGGGATTGGGTTCCACCTTCAATATTTATTTGCCGCGTTCGCAGACGGAATTTATCGATGAGGTGAAAGACACGGTAAAAGAGTACCGCCGGGGAACCGAGAATGTTTTGGTGGTGGATGATGAAGAGATAAACATCCGGGTTACCAAACTGATCCTCGGAAAACTGGGATACCATACCTTCACGGCATCAAGCGGCAGGGAGGCCATAGCGTTCTTCCAAAGCAATGATGCAAAGATAGATTTGGTTATTCTGGATATGGTCATGCCCGGAATGGGGGGCGGCGAGACTTATGAGAATCTTAAGAGACTATGCCCCACTGTGAAATGCATTCTGGCCAGCGGCTACAGTCTCAACGGGCAGGCGGAAAATATTATGAAGAAAGGTGTGGACGCCTTCATTCAAAAGCCTTTCAGCGTGGGACAACTGGCGGATGTTGTGCGCAGGGTGCTTGACGACAGCAAGGGGAACAGCGTTCGTGCGGTGCTGCAGGATTGTAGCGTTTCATGATCGGACTCTCAATACCCTGACCTCGGTTGTGGAGGATGTGCCGTAATGCGTCTTTTTGTCATTTCGATTGCGGGAAGAAATCCTTAAGTTACGTTATTTCAGCATAATAGGATTTCTCGCGTTCGCTCGAAATGACCATTTTGGTAAAGATGACACCGTTTTTGGGTCGGAGTGTGCTTTGGGAGAAAACGATAACGCAAAGGAGAAATTGGAAAGGTGGCGCAGCAAATTTTCTGGCTCGGGCATTCCAGTGTCAAGATAAAGGGAACCCGCATCGTTTATATCGATCCCTGGAAAATCAAGGCGGGAGAAAAGGCAGATTTAATTCTGATCAGCCACAGTCATTACGATCACTTTTCGCCCGATGATATTAAAAAAGTCCAAAAGAAAGAAACGGTTATTCTGGCGCCCCAGGATTGCCTTTCACCCCTGGACGGTGATGTCCGGGCAATGAAGCCGGGGGACACCATCGCTGTTTGCGGTCTCACCGTCACCGCCGTGCCCGCTTATAACCCGAACAAATCCTTTCATCCCCGGAGTTACGGCGGTCTTGGTTTTCTTATCACGGAGGATGAAAAGACCGTTTATTACTGCGGCGATACGGACCGGATTCCGGAGATGGATCAGATCCGGGCGGACATCGTGATCCTTCCCGTCGGAGGGACGTACACCATGACGGCGGAGGAAGCGGCGCAGGTGGTTAACGCGATGAAACCGGAGCTGGCCGTTCCGATCCATTTCGGGGATATCGTCGGATCCTACGAGGATGCCGTGCGATTTCAGAAGTTGTGCACGGTGGCCGTATCGATTTTGCCCATATCGAAAGATTAGGCGGCATTCCGGGAAGGTCATTCGTAAGGCAGCCCTTAACGTGCATTGAATAAAAGAGATTAACCTTTGGGGAGAGTCATACAAGGAGACGGAACATGGGGAAACTATACCTGCTAACCAACGATGACGGCATTTATGCCAAGGGTTTGAATACCCTGTACAAGGAACTTTCCCAGGATGCGGATTGCCTGGTTGTCGCTCCTGAAGTGGAGCAAAGTGCCGTCGGTCATGCCATTACGCTGTTTCGCCCCATTATGGTCAGGACAGCCCGGAAGAACGGCAGCACCATCGGATACGCCGTCAAGGGCACCCCTGCGGATTGCGTCAAGCTGGGAATTCGTGAGCTCTCAGACCGCCCCATCGATCTGGTCGTGTCCGGTATCAATCTGGGGGCCAACGTCGGCATCAACGTCATCTATTCGGGTACGGTTTCGGCGGCAACGGAAGGAATCATCATGGGGGTGCCTTCAATGGCAATCTCCCTCGATGCGAGGAGGGAAGGGGATTTCGGCTTCGCTGCCCGCTTCGCACGGAAGCTGGCGCGCCTGTTGGTGGAGGAAAGGCCTTTTGAAGGGATGGCCTTGAACGTTAACGTCCCGTCCTTGCCGGAAGATGAAATAAAGGGGGTTGTCGTGACCAAGCAGGGCCGGGCCCGCTTTATGGAGGATTTCGATAAGCGGATCGATCCGCGGGAAAACACGTACTACTGGCTGGCTGGAGATACCCGGTTTTCCGACCACGAAGAAGAGGATTCTGACGCCTGCGCGCTAAACAAGGGGTTCATCACCATCACGCCCATCTACTACGATTTGAGCTGTCATGAGGCAATCAACGCCGTGCGAAAATCCAAGGAAGCCGGCAAAATATTTACGGATTTGCTGAAGAAGTGAGAAGAAAATCAGGAGGAAAGTGAAAAAAGGGAAAAAGGGAAAAAGTGGTCCGGAAAAAAACCGGGGAAGGGCCCGTCATCCCGGCGACAGGCTGTCCCGTCTTGCATATCATCTGGGACAGGCCATTTATCTACTGAAAGCCGACACGACGACTTACGTGATCTACATTGTCCTCTATATTCCCGTGGGTTTTTTCATGAACGCCATGGGGAAATTTCTTCAGATCGGCGAATATGCCTACTGGTGGCAGGTCCTGACCTGTTACGGCCTTTATCTGATACCGGCGTCACTGCTGGTTAGGCGACGTTCCTTTTTCGACCAGTACCTGTCGGGCCTCCTGATTATCGCGGTTCTTGAATTGCCGGCTTATTCGCTGGGAACCTCCATCGCCCACCCCGGCAGTATCCTGGATCAGTATCTTACGCCGCGCAATTACACCCTGTTCATGACGGTTTTCTTTGCGTCCTTTATACCCCTGGGGAACTGGGCCGTGTCGCAGATCCGACGGCGTGCATGAGGTGGACGGCCTCCCCAAAGCGCCCGTTTTAGCCTGCTCAAATAAAAATATGCGGATGTCCTTCAGGGGACGACCAGGAGAGGAAAATCCGCTTTTTCGAGCAGGTATGCGGCGGTGCGTCCGATAGAACCCGGTTGATGCAAATGGTATCCGTGCGCGCCCAGCATAAGAAGCTCGACGGACCCTTCCCGCATAAAACGATGCAGGGCTTTTCCCACCGTGCCGGACAGGATGATGGTGGTGCCGTTGATGGGAAGGGAATCAATATAAATCTCCACATCGTCGGTCCATCTTTCCCCCTGTTGCTGGTCGTCAGGCGCCATCAGAACGGAAAGGGGCCAGGCGGCCTTTTCGGACAGGTGTATGGCCAGTTCCAGAACTTTTTTTGCCGCCTCGCTTCCGTCATAGGCCACGGCCATGCTTTCGATGTCGATGTACCGGTCCGGGCACAGCAAAAGCGGCAAGGCGGATGGAAAAAGGACATCCTCCGGGCAAAAGCCCGGCAGGCGAAACCCTTTCCCGAAAGGCATGGCCGTTAGATCGGCCTGGAGCAAGTTACTTTTCAGGATTGCTTCCCATGTTTCCGTGCGGATGACTGTCCGCCCGGTAACACCCTTCTCCCGGCAATCTTTCCTGAAGGAAGAAAAGGGATCCATCCCCGATTCGCCGGAAGAACCGACGGGATTTGAAAAGCGGCCTCCATCCGTGGCATGGACACCCAGCAGCGCAGCACCCAGTTTCTTCGCGAAATAAAGTGCGAAGTCACACGTCATGCGATCTTCGGGGCGTCCTGTAACGGGAATCTGGATGGTTCGGATTTCCATGGGTAAAAAAGTTGGCCGGTGACGGGGGGATCACTCCTCTTTATCGTAATGAGCCAGTTTGGAGAGCAGTTTGTCGATGCTCTTTTCCTTGTCCTTGATTTCTTCAATGTCCTCAGCTTCGGGGGCAAAATCGTCACTCATCTGCTTGCTGTCCAGGACATTGCCCTGGGGATCGTACGCGAGAAACCGTCCGACCAGTTTCCCATCCTTGTATAAGGCCCGCTCGCGGATGCTGCCGTCCTGATAGTAGGCCTCGTATTCACCATCCCGCTTGTCCTCCTTGAAGGAGCCTTTTTCTTTCAATTGGCCGTTCCGGTAATAGGACGCATAGGCGCCATGGAACTTACCCCCCTTGAAATGCTCCATGTCCTTGACCTGGCCGTTGCGGAAATAGAGCATGTAGGGCCCTTCCAGCTTTCCGTCCCTGTAGAATTCGATTTCCCGTACCTGGCCCGTTTCATAGAAGCAGTTGTATTCGCCGTCGAGTTTGTCCCTCACGAAGGTTCCTTTTTCACGTACCCGTCCGTCCCGATAGTACGAAACGGCTTGGCCGTCCTTGAGACCGTTTTTATAATCCATACTGACGAGGATCTGCCCATTTCCGTAATAGGAACAGTACGGTCCTTCCGGCTTCCCCTTCAGCGTGGATATCTTCTCCCGGAGGCGTCCGCCATCGTCATAGTGCATCTCTTCTTTCAAGGTTCCCTTGGCTGCGGCCATGTCAATGCCCGTCACTTTCCTAAATAATGTAAAAGGTTAAAGCTTCCTGACGATTCACTCCGGCCTTTTATCATCTCATTCTTGGAGATTGTCAATCTCAATCTGCTGTTAAGGGGGGATATCATTTCAAAATCAAAGCATGCATTTCCCGGCAAAGGGTGACCCGTTTACTTTACGGGGCCGTCAAAACGTTTTTCGTCTCCCAGGACGACGATCGTTGCCCTGTCCGCGGATAGATATGTCCGGGCCAGCAAGAGAATCTCCGCGGAATTGACCTTCCGGATGTTCTCGCGCCAACGTTGCAGAAAGTCCTGAGGCAGCCGGTCATATTCGATCATCATCTGCTGGTAGGCGATCTGATCGGCGCTGACAAAAGAAAAGAGAAAACCGTTAATCATCGATTTCTTGGCCCAGCTTATTTCATCGGGGGTGAGGGGAGTGTTCGCCGTTTCTTCGATAATGGCTTTCAATGAATTCAGGACTTTCAACGTTGAATCCGCTTTGGTCATCCCGTAAGCCGAAAAGACCCCGTAATCTTCCCGGGCCTTGTAAAAGCTCCCGGCGCTGTACGCCAGCCCCTGGTCATTGCGGATTTCCTGGAAAATGCGTGACCGGAAACCGCCGCTGCCGAGAACGAAGTCGAGAATGGAAAAGGCGAAATAATCCGGTGAGTTTTTGGCGGGTGCGGCAAACCCGGCGAGGACGATGGATTGAGGGGTCTCTTTCGGAACCAGGATCGCCTGGCCGTTTCCCCGGGCCGATGGTGGCGGCGGCGCTTCCGGTTTGCCGCTCAAAGTGGAAGGAAGAAAGTACCTGGAGAGTAACCGGACGGCCTCGTCTTGCGTAATATCACCCGTAACGGAAATCATCATGTTGGTGGGATAGAAATATTGATGATGAAAACCGGCCAGGTCCGATGCCTGAAGGTTCTCAACCGAGGCCATCGTCTTCTGGTTTCCCCGGGGGTTTCCCCTGTAAAGATGCTTCCTGAACTCCCGGAAGGCGTATTCCTGGGGATCGTCCTCAATCCTGCGAAGTCTTTCCCGGATCAGGTCCTTGTCCGTCCGCACTTTTGGGGGATCGAAGCGCGGAGACTGTAAAATCTGGGAGAACAGGTCCACTCCCCTTTCCAGGTTTTCTTTCAGGACGGACAGGTTAAAACGTGCCATTTCCATATCGGCGCTTGCCCCGATGCGGATGGCGTAACGGTCGAGCTGATCGTCAAGGGCATCACCCGTCAGGGCTTGGGTGCCCCCGGTCCTCATGGACAGGCAGGCCAGTTCGGCCAGGCCTTCCTTGTCCGGCGGGTCGTAGGCGGAACCGGTTCTGACAACCGCGGTTATTTCGACGAGGGGGAGTTCATGATTTTCAAGGATAAAGAGGATCATGCCGTTGTCGAGAACAATCCGTCGGGCTTCGGGAATCTGATATTGCAGAATGGGATAGAGGATTGTTTCCGGCGATGGATATTTTACCGCGTTTTCGGTGATGACCGCCTGCCTGGTCGTCCTCTTTCCGGTTTTTGCCGTTTCTGAACCACGGGTTTTACCTGAAATCGTTTTTCCCAGGGCAGCCGTTTCTCCTGCGAGGGTCTGTGAAACCGGTTTTTTCTTTTTCATCGGGTATCCAGTACCCTGTTTCGATTCCTGTGTTTTCAGGACGGCCGTGTTTTTATCGGTCGATTGATTCGAACGCGATTCCAAAGTCCAGCTGCGGACCGGGAAAAGAAGGAACAGCAGCAGGATGAGGACGGTAAACAGGGCCATGGACACGTTTTCATTCTTTATTTTGATTTTCATCATCGTCGTATAACCTTGTTGAACAGAGGGATTCCCGTTGGACAGGACAACTTGGCAGCTCTCATTTCTTTTTCTGGATCAGAACGGCGACCGTTCTATTCTCGACGTTCAGGTATTTCTGTGCCGCCAGCCGGATTTCGACGGCGGTTATCTTTTCTATCTTTTCGAGGTACGTTGTCAGATAACGGAAATCCCCGGTCATTGAATCAAAATAGGACAGTTTATCCGCCAGGCCTTCGTTTGAATCAAGCCCACGGATGTAATCGGCCCGCAACCGGTTTTTCGTTTTTTCCAGTTCTTCCGAGGTAATGGGTTCTTTCTTGAGGCGCTCGATTTCTTCATCGATCAGGCGTTCCAGTTCGGCACTGTCGTGGGGTGCGCGGGGCGTGGCGAAAACGGAGAACAGATTCGGATATCGGCTGCCGGGTGTCCCATTGACCACGCTGATGCTCTCGGCGACGCCTGTTTCCTGGACCAGGCGGCGATAAAGACGGGAGGTCCTTCCACCGGCAAGGATGGATTCAATGAGGTCGAAGGTATAGTCGTCCTGGTGGGGCATGTTGGGCTTGTGATACCCGATTATCAGATTCGGACGCGCATCCATGGCAATGCTTGTCCGTTTTTCACCGAGCTGAACCGGTTCTTCCGTCACCAGGGGGGCGGGAAGCGGTTGGGCAGGAATGGGACCAAAATACTTCTTGATCAGCTTCAGGGTTTCGGCGGTATTGACATCACCCACAACAGCAATCACCGTGTTGTTGGGGGCATGATACTTCCTGAATAAATCGGCCATGGCATCTTCGGACAGGGTTGCCATGTCGGAAGGCCATCCGAGAATGGGGCGCCCGTAGGGGTGGGCTGCAAAGGCTGTCGATAAGAACTGTTCATACAGTTTCCCTTCCGGGTCCGATTCAACCCGCTGTCGCCGCTCTTCCATGATGACCTGTCTTTCCACGTAGAAATCGCGGAAGACGGGATTGACCATGCGATCCGCTTCGATCCGTGCCCAGAGCTCGATCTTGTTGGACGGCAGGCTGACGAAATACGAAGTCAGGTCCTGGGATGTCGTGGCGTTGAAGTGATCGGCGCCGTTTTCCGTGTAGAGACGGTCGATTTCGTTGGGGATGAAAAGTTTGCGGTGTTCCTTTTGCAGCTTCTCCAATTGTGACTGCCATCCGGTAATCTTTCCCTGATCGGCTTTGTCCCCCTTGAGCCGTTCACGGTCGATGGACTGCCCAAGCGTTTTAATCCGGGACTGAATGGGGACCTCTTTTCGGTAATCCTTTGTTCCGATGGTGGTCGTTCCCTTGAACATCATATGTTCGAGAAAGTGGGCCAGACCCGTTTCCCCCATCTTTTCATCGACGGAACCCACCCGGTGCCTGATATAGAAGGCCACTGTGGGACTCATGTGCCGCTCCAGGATCAAAACCGTCAGGCCGTTTTTCAGGACGAATTTTTTCACCCGCGTTTCCAGGTCCATCGCCTGCAGCAACGAGGGGAAAACCAGCATCAGGACAATCAGAAAACACCATCTTACGGAATATCTGAACGGTAATCTCATGTCGTCTTTCAACCTTTCTGTGCGGCCTGTCGTGTCAGCATTTTCAGGGCGCGATACATGTCGTAGTCCAGCCGGTCGTTCCGGCAGGGAAGAAGCGTGTTGTTGTGAAAGAGGGGTTCCTCCTTTATCGGAAAAGGGGATGCCCCTACGGCCTGATTCCACAGGGCGGTTCCCGGTATGGGCGAATATTCGGCAATAACCGGCCGGGCGCCATGGGCGCTGACATAGTCGATGCTGTCGCGGACTTCCGCGGCTTCCTGCCCCGGCAAACCGCAGAGCAGGT
>Ga0302253_1001438_pt1 | contig 14328 bp, 15 predicted proteins | sample AAG_RA_Trp_MG_FD_193537 | JGI IMG/M metagenome (GOLD analysis project Ga0302253, IMG submission 193537) | Enriched activated sludge microbial communities from anaerobic digester in WTTP, New Holstein, Wisconsin, United States - AAG_RA_Trp | ecosystem: Engineered > Bioreactor > Anaerobic >...
CCTGGTAGAAAAAGATCAGGAAATCGATAAGGAAACCATCAAACTCATTAACAAACACAACGTTGAAGAGGTCTCTGTACGCTCCGTTATGACCTGCCAAACCCGCGGAGGAATCTGCGTCAAATGTTATGGCAAAGACCTGGGAACCAACCATACTGTCGACATTGGAACAGCCGTTGGTATCATCGCCGCACAAAGTATCGGTGAACCTGGTACCCAGCTGACCATGCGTACCTTCCACATGGGTGGTGTAGCCGGCGAAGGCGATATTACCCAGGGTCTTACTCGCGTTGAAGAACTATTCGAAGCCCGCACTCCAAAGAGTCCTGCTATTCTTTCCGAGATCAACGGCATCGTTAAAATCAGCCGCAAAGGTGGAACTGTTGAATTAACCGTAACTTCCGAAGAACCGGAAGAACGCGACTACAGGCTTCAGCCCGAATTCGTACCTACAGTAAAAGTTGGCGACAAAGTCAAAACCAAGGACCCAATGGCTAAGAACGAAAGCAATAAGGCCGTTCTACGCGTCGAAGAAGATGGCATCGTCAAGGCAATCCTGGAAGACCGCATTATCGTCTTAACCGATGATGTCGTCACCAAGAACTACAAAGTACCATTCGGCAAAACTCTCAAAATCAAGGACAAGCAAAAGGTCAAAAAGGGACAGGCTCTAACTTCCGGACACTTCAACCTGCGTGAACTCATGCGCCTGACCGACCTCTACACTGTCCAGAAATACATCATGACCGAAGTACAAAGCATCTACGCTTCACAGGGTCAAACCATCAATGATAAACACATTGAAATCATTGCCCGTCAGATGTTAAGCAAGGTACGTATTCTCGACTCCGGCGATTCGGCCATGCTCCCGGGTGAACTGATCGATATCATGAAATTCGAGGAGTTGAACAATGAACTGGAAAAGAAAGGCCTCCGCAAGACCAAAGGTGACCGTCTGCTACTCGGACTCACCCGCGTATCTCTCTGCACCGACAGCTGGCTTTCTGCAGCTTCATTCCAGGAAACTATCCGCGTACTGGTGGAAGCTTCCACAACCAACCGCCTCGATAACCTGGAAGGCCTTAAAGAAAATGTTATCATCGGTAAATTGATCCCGGCAGGTGAAACCTACAAGAAACGCCATCCCGAACTGATCACCGATATGAACAAACAGTTAACCGCAGAACACAAGGCGATCAGCGTACCAATCATAGATGAGCCAGACGTAGAAATCCACCCACCAATCATCTAAAAGCTTGCAAACTGCTTAAAGCTTATGTAAATTTACCACGCTTTCAATATTATTAATCATTAGTACCGTGCCAACCATAAACCAATTAGTAAGGCGATCCCGCAAAAACAAGGCCAAAAAGAGTAAAGCTCCGGCTTTACAGTCGACCTTCAATACGCTCAAAAACGCACCTGTCGATCTTCCAGCTCCGCAAAAACGCGGCGTCTGCCTTAAAGTAACAACCATGACGCCCAAAAAACCTAACTCCGCTCTGCGTAAGATCGCAAAAGTCCGCCTCACTAATGGTGTCGAAGTAAACGCCTACATTCCTGGCGAAGGGCACAATCTTCAGGAACACTCTGTTGTCCTTATCCGCGGAGGCCGCGTTAAGGATTTACCAGGTGTACGTTACCACATCATCCGCGGAAAACTTGATACTCAGGGAGTACAGAACCGCAAACAGGGACGCTCCCGCTATGGCGCCAAGAGGCCAAAAGCAACAACTTAATCCACCCTTACTAAATTATTTTCCATGGCTGGAACAATAATTCCTAACTAAACATAACGCACAATGCCCCAGAAAAGATGTATCTACATACCGGCCGATTCCAATCCTCTTCAGGAAAAGTTCATCAACTATATCATGAAGGATGGAAAGAAGAACGTTGCCCGCATCATCTACAAAGACACCATTAAGATTATTGGTGAAAAAGACAAGCAACCTGAAAAGGTCTTTGAACGCGCTATCGAAAACGTCAAACCAACCATCGAAGTCCGCGCCAAGCGCATCGGCGGCGCCGTTTACCAAATCCCGGTTGAAGTAAAACCTCACCGTCAGCTGGCTCTGGCTTTCCGCTGGATCCTTGGAGCCACCCGCGCCAAAAAAGGTACCAGCATGGCTAAAAAACTGGCCGACGAACTTATGGCAGCCGCCAACAACGAAGGCGCAGCCATCAAGAAGAAAGACGATACCGTCAAGATGGCACAGGCAAACAAGGCTTTTGCCCACTACGCCAAGTACTAGGCTCCAGGAGCTGAAGAGCACCGGGTATGATCATTCAACATTCAAAAAAGCCCTGAAATGTCGGGGCTTTTTTGAATCCTTTATCAGCCTTCTTGTCCACACTCCTCACCAATCCACCTAACCTGACTAACACCTCAAAGTCTGATATAATCCACCTGCCTTTACTTTTACTTTATGAAAAACCAAACAGAAAACGCCACTTCCTCTCTACCTACGCCCACCTCCAAAACTACCCCGCCGGAAGGTCTTATTTTAGGCATTCAGAAACCAATCTTCTGGCTTGGCATAGTCAGCTTTCTAACCGACATCAGTTCCGAAATGATCCTTTCTGTCCTATCGATTTTCCTGACCGTCGTCCTTGGCGCATCCAGCGTTATCCTGGGCATCATGGAAGGCGCCGCCGATTTTGCAGCATCATCCCTGGACTTCATCGCGGGATACCTTTCCGATAAAACTGGTAAACGCAAAGTTATTGCCATATTAGGCTACGCCTTTTCAACACTCGCTAAAACCATCCTCGTCATCAGCAGCACCATCTCCGCAGTCGTAGCCTTCCGCGTTGTCGAACGCCTTGGCAAATCTGTTCGCGGCGCCCCACGTGACGCGCTTATCTCATCCATCACCTACAAAGATAAACTCGGTTACTCATTCGGCTTCCACAAAGCAATGGATAAAACCGGAGCCGTACTCGGGCCATTCATCGCCTACCTGCTCCTTACCTCCCTTGGCCAGAATCTGGCAACTTTCCAGCTTATTTTCTGGATTGCTCTCATCCCTGCCGCCATCGCTGTTATCGTCATGTTCTTTTCCATTAAAGAAAAACCCGTTACCTCCACCAATAAACCCCGCCGCTTTTTTTCGGTCTACAATTCACTGGAAAAAGATTTCAAGCGTTATCTCAAAATTGCCGGGCTTTTTTCACTTGGCTATTTCAGCTTCGCCTTCCTGCTCCTAAAAGCCTACGATGCCGGTTTTCAGATTAACGATGTCACACTTCTTTACGCTATCTTCAATGTTTCCTTTATTATTCTATCAATCCCTCTCGGCAAACTGGGGGATAAAATCGGCCGGAATAAAATCATTATGCTGGAATATTTCATCTACTTCCTCCTCTGCATCGGCTTCATCTTCGTCAACAGCCAGGTTGGCATAGTACTTTTATTCCTTCTCTACGGCGCCTTTTATGCCATCGACGAAGGACAGACCAAAGCCTACATCAGCCAGATCACTAAAGATGAACATCGTGGCAGTGCCCTTGGCATCAGTAATTTTATCAACGGATTAATTTACCTGCCCGCTTCGCTTATTGCCGGATTCCTGTGGAACTCCGTTTCCCCCGCAGCCACCTTCGGATTTGCCGCAACCACCAGCCTGGCAGCGCTGATCTTCTTCATAATCTTCCAGTATCAAAATCCACAAAAAGCATAACCTGTTTTATTAGTTTTTCCATCTTCTAATCCCCAAACCCCAATTGCTTAAAGCCATCCTGATCGACATCATTCCCCCGTCACTCTCCAGCGAAGAATCCGAACACCGTATGCTTGAAGCCGAAAACCTCATCAAAACATATGGCGGAATCATCCTTATTAAAAAGATCCAGAAAAAGCTTGTTCCCAACTACAAAACTTTCATTGGCAGTGGCAAAGTAGAGGAACTTATCGCGGAAGGGAAAGAACAAAAAGCCAACATTCTCATCGTCAACAACGAACTCAAGCCGCACCAGACCTACAATCTTGCTGAATCTTTCCGCACAGCCGACATCCAGGTCTGGGACCGCATTGATCTCATTTTAAAAATCTTCCAAAAACACGCTCAAACCCACGAAGCCAAACTGGAAATTGAACTCGCCAGCATCCGCCACATGGGACCACGCATCTTTGGCATGGGCATGCAGCTGTCACGCCAGGGCGGCGGCATTGGCACCAAAGGCGTCGGCGAAACCAACATCGAATTCATGAAACGCCATCTGGCTAAAATGGAAATGCGCATCAAGGATGAACTGGAATCCTGCAAAAAAGTCCGCAAACTCCACCGTGAATCGCGCCGCCGCCATGACCTCAAAACTGTCGGCATTATCGGCTATACCAATGCCGGCAAATCCTCTCTTTTAAACGCCCTCACCCGCAAAGGCGCTTATGTCGCCAACAAACTCTTCGCCACTCTCGATACCCGCGTGGGCAAAATGTATCTGCCCGTAACTGAATTCGATCCATCAAAACTGCCAGCCGGAGTCGGACTCCCCCGCCCTTACGAAGTTCTCCTCTCCGACACTATCGGCTTCATCCAGGATCTTCCGCCCCAACTAATCAAATCTTTCCAATCCACTCTTGAAGAAACCATTGAATCAGATCTGCTGCTTCACGTCATCGACTGCAACGACCCCAAACTAATGCCTAAAATAAAAGTCGTTAATGAAATCCTTGGCCAAATCAACGCCTTCCACAAACCCTGCATCTACGTTTTCAACAAAATCGACCTTGTTCCCAAACACACGCTAAAAGAACTCAAACAAAATCTTTCCTCCCACTTCAAAAAATTTAATCCCACTTTTGTTTCCACCATCAAACCAGAAGGACTGGATGAATTAAAAGAAAAAATCACCAAACAGCTTTTCAATTCAGACTTCAAATATAAACCTTTCTAGTCGCGCTAGCCCCGGAACAGTTACCTCAAACAACAAATCCCTCAGCCGAGAAATAGACACCTTCCCTTATGCCCAGGCACTTGACTTTCCAATAGTTCAGTTTTAAATTGCTATCCTTTCCCATCCCCATTAAATTTCAACATGGATAGCATGGACATCCAAAACTTCGATCCTACAATTCCGGAACATCAGGAAGATAACCCCTACCTGGAATTAAAAGAACTAAAATCTCTAAGACACGAACTTGAACAGCTCATGATCTCCAATAACATCAGAGAACAAATTTCCGGCTGCCTGGAACTAGAAGAAGCCATCCATGAATTCGAAATCTACCTGGCCGGCCACATCTCACCGGAATTCATGAACAAACTAAAAAATCTGTCACAAAAAAACAAAGCAGAAGTTCATAACCGCAAAGACGCCATTGAACTGCTGCTTCTGGGCATCTCACTGGCCTGCACAGAACAACTTTATAAAATAGTAATCAACCGCCCGGCAGACATTGGAGATAAAAGTATAGCTGCTGTACTCTCTTTTCTAACTTTTCTCTGCTTCCTGGCCTCTGCATACAAGTTTGCCAACAAAGAAGGATTTTCCCGCAAAGAACTGGAAAGATTAAAGATGACTTTCTCACGTCCCAAAGAACAGGAACTCGTTGAAAGTCTTTTCAATTATCTTTACCTGGCCTGGGAACTAGACAGAACCAGCTTAAAATTTTCAGCCAGCGATAGACCCGAAATAAAAGCGCTTAGTGAAAAAATGAAAAACATGTCTTCACAGCAAAATGAAAAAATCCGTGAATTAATGAAAAACGTCGAAGAACTCATTAAACAGCCCCAGCGCGCCAAAAAAGAAAAAGAAAGGGCCAGCCTTCAGGTAAAAACAATGGGACACATGCTGGAAATAATCCCGCTCCTGCAGGAAGCCCAAAAGTACATTGATACTCCCCTCCTCACTCCGGAACAGCTCAAAATGGTAAACTGAAATTCATTCAGCAGTAGCCCGCTTTTCCTTGACTTCAATAAAGCAATAAATATAATACAAAAGCCCAATCGAGCGGCGCTTTATTTATACAAAATTAACTTATTAATTCGTAATTTTTAATTTTCATCACCATGGGAGAAGACCTTAGTAAACTGCGTAATTTCGGCATCATCGCCCACATCGACGCAGGAAAAACCACCACCACCGAACGTATTCTTTTTTACACCGGAAAAAATTACAAAGTCGGCGAAGTACATGAAGGTGAAGCCACCATGGACTGGATGGAACAGGAACGTGAACGCGGTATTACCATCACCTCTGCTGCCACTACCTGCCAATGGAAAGATTGCCGCTACAACATTATTGACACCCCCGGGCACGTAGACTTTACCGCTGAAGTAGAACGTTCACTTCGCGTACTTGATGGAGGTGTTGTTGTTTTTGATGGATCACAGGGTGTAGAACCACAATCCGAAACTGTATGGAGACAGGCTGACAAATACAATGTTCCACGTATGGCCTTCGTTAACAAAATGGACAAGCTCGGAGCCGACTTTTACATGAGCATCAACTCCATCTGGGAGAGACTTTCTCCAAATGCTGTCGCCATCCAGCTCCCCATCGGTTTTGAATCCAGCTTTATGGGAGTAATCGACCTGATTACCCGCAAAGCCCATCACTTTGAAGGCAAGCACGGCGAAATCATCACAGAAGTAGCAATTCCAGAAGACATGAAAGATCAGGTTGAAGAATACCGCAAAAAACTGGTCGAAAAAGTCGCGGAAAACAATGAAGACCTTACCGACAAATTTTTAAACGGAGAGGAAATTTCAGAAGAAGAAATAGTAAAAGGACTCCGCCACGCTACAGTTAAAAACCTGCTCTACCCTGTACTCTGCGGAAGCTCGCTCGCCAATAAAGGAGTCCAAATGATGCTTGATGCCGTCAACGCCTATCTCCCCTCACCTCTTGATGTGGGAGCAGTCGTCGGCACCAACCCTGATAACGGCAAAGAAGAAGAACGCAAAATGCTCGACACTGAACCATTCTCCGCTCTCGTTTTCAAGATTGCCACAGACCCGTTCGTAGGGAAATTAGCCTTCTTCCGCTGCTATTCCGGTAAAGTTGAAGCCGGCAGCTACGTATATAACTCCAAGACCGGCAACAAAGAACGTCTTAGCCGCATCCTCCAGATGCACGCCAACCACCGTCAGGAAATCAAAGAGGTCCGCGCTGGAGATATCGCCGCCACCGTTGGTTTAAAAGATACCTTCACCGGCCACACCCTCTGCGACGAAGCCCATCCAATCATTCTTGAATCCATCACCTTCCCGGAACCGGTCATTGAAATCGCCATTGAACCAAAGACCAAGGCCGACCAGGAAAAAATGGGCATCGCTCTTCAAAAACTTGCTGAAGAAGACCCAACCTTCCAAATCAAATCCAACGCCGAAACCGGACAAACTCTCATCGCCGGTATGGGCGAACTTCACCTCGACATCATCGTCGACCGCATGAGACGCGAATTCAAAGTTGAAGCCAATGTTGGTCGCCCACAGGTAGCCTACAAGGAAACCATCCAAATCGAAGCCAAAGGTGAAGAGAAATACGTCAAACAATCAGGTGGTCGCGGCCAATATGGTCACGTTTTACTCACTGTCAGGCCAAACGAACCGGGCAAAGGCTACGAATTCATCAACAAAGTCGTTGGTGGCCGCATCCCGCGTGAATTCATCCCGGCTATTGATAAAGGTATTAAAGAAGCCCTCACCCGCGGTATCCTCGCCGGCTATCCTGTTGTCGATGTCCAGGCCGAAGTCTATGATGGTTCTTACCATGATGTTGACTCCTCAGAACTTGCCTTTAAGATCGCTGGTTCATTAGCTTTCCAAAAAGCATCAAAAGCTGCCAACCCGGTAATTCTTGAACCAATCATGAAAGTAGAAGTTACCACTCCCGAAAACTTCTTCGGTGACGTAATGGGTAACCTAAGCTCAAAGCGCGGACAGATCTATGAAACATTTAACCGCGGTATGGCCAAAATCATTCACGCCTACGTACCACTGTCCGAAATGTTCGGCTATGCCACAGACCTCCGCTCCATGTCTCAGGGCCGCGCCAACTACACCATGGAATTTGAACGCTACGACAAAGTACCAAATAACATCGCCGAAAAGATCATCAACGAAAAGAGCGCCAAATAATTCCGCATTACAAAGCAATCCGGCATTACAAAGCAATCCGGCACTACAAAACACTCCGGTACTGCAAATCAAAACGACTCCAATCAAAAGACCGCCCTTCGGGCGGTCTTTTTCATGACCTCATTTGACCAATCCCCTGCCACTTCAAACTGCCAAAAACTCTTTTACCCCGCTTATTAATGTAAAACACATCATGTTCGGTTCTCACATAGGCAATTCCGTTTTTAAATTCACACGCATACTTAAAACGCTTGTTAAAAACATCCCTCCCCAGTTTATCAATATAGAAATAACCTTTCCCATCATCTGCCGTCGTCAACCCTTCACTAAAACAGTCAACCCCCTTAAAACGTTTGCCATCAAGCATATCTTTGCCATTCTCATCTACAAAAAACCAGCCATCATTGTCTTTCACGGCAATACACCCATCTTTAAAAGCCCCTTCACTCTTCACCCCTTCAAACCGTTTTCTTTTCTGCATCACCTCTTTTCCATCCTCACCAATCCAAAAACAACCGCGCTCATCAATCACAATTCCCTTTCCCTCACAAAAACTCTTGGCTTCACAAAACCTCTTACCCCCACATATCTCTTCACCCTTATTATTAATATAAAATAAACCGTCACCATCCCTTACCACCGCTACATTAACAGAAAAAGGTTCAGCACTTTCAAACCTTCTTCCGTTAAAAAGTTCATTCCCATCTCTACCAACATAAAATTTTCCGTCACCATCAAATAAAATCGCAATACCGTTCTGAAAAGTATCAAAAACGCAACAGTCTCTTTCCCGGGCAATTCGCCCCAACAAATTAAGCCCATGTTCATCCAGCGCCGGATCTTCATTCAAAACCCGAAGTTCCTTCAACAACATTTGCTTACCCTCACGTAAATCGGCTTCATCCGGAACCAGCCCTGATGCACCACGAAAAAAAGCTTCCACTTCCCTGCGATACTTTTCCATATCGCGCTTAAGCTCTGCCAGCTGTTCGCCGTATAAGCGGCATTTTGCTTCTTTGATTTGATTAGTCATACCTTATTATTTCAACATTTAATTATACCACAAACTGGCCACATTCGCACATTCTTTCAGCACAGCCCAATCTTTAAAAAATCTCTTGCATTACTTATTTTTTTCCGATAATATCCATTCGCGTTTGCACAAAAACGCGCGTGCTTTATATCGAATTTATCGCACGGAAAACCTGCAAAAACTATATTATATTTAAAAAAATTTTAACCCTTAATCTGAAATAAAATGGCAGACGTATTCCAAAGAACCAAACCACACGTCAACGTCGGAACCATCGGCCACGTCGACCATGGTAAAACCACTCTTACCGCTGCAATCACAATGTATTGCGCCAATAAAGGTATGGCAAAGGCAAGAAAGTATGATGAAATCGACAACGCTCCTGAAGAAAAGGCCCGCGGTATTACTATCGCCACCTCTCACCAGGAATATGAAACAGAAAAAAGGCACTATGCCCACGTAGACTGCCCAGGGCATGCTGACTATATTAAGAATATGATTACTGGTGCCGCCCAGATGGATGGCGCTATTCTTGTTGTATCTGCTGCTGATGGCCCCATGCCACAGACACGTGAACACATTCTTTTGGCCAGACAGGTAAACGTCCCAAGCATCGTTGTTTTCATGAATAAGATGGATATGGCTGATCCTGAAATTGCCGACCTTTCTGAGATGGAAGTTCGTGAACTTCTCAAGAAGTATCAGTATGATGGTGATAATACTCCAATCATTCGCGGCTCAGCTCTCAAGGCTATGGAAAACCCAAATGATCCTGCTGCTACAAAGTGCATCCAGGACCTTCTCGACGCTCTTGATAGCTTCATCCCTGAACCAAAGCGTGAGCTCGACAAACCTTTCCTAATGCCGGTTGAAGACGTCTTCTCTATTAAGGGACGTGGAACTGTTGCTACGGGAAGAGTTGAAACTGGCGTTGTTAAGATTAATGATGAAATCGAAATTGTTGGAATCTGTCCAACCCGCAAAGTTGTTGTAACTGGCGTTGAAATGTTCAAGAAATTGCTTGATCAGGGCCAGGCTGGTGATAATGTTGGTCTGCTCCTCCGTGGCGTTGAACGCGAAGATATTATTCGTGGTCAGGTTTGCGCCAAGCCAGGTAGCATTACTCCTCATACCAAATTTGAATGCGAAGTTTATATTCTGAGTAAGGAAGAAGGTGGACGTCATACCCCATTCTTTAAGGGATACAAACCTCAATTCTACATCAGAACCACTGATGTAACCGGTTCCATTGAACTGCCAGCTGGAGTTGAAATGGTAATGCCTGGAGACAGTATTAAATTCATTGTAACTCTGGGTTCACCTATCGCTCTCGATCAGGGTACCCGCCTTGCCATTCGTGAAGGTGGACGCACTGTTGGTGCAGGTGTTATCACAAAAATTATAGAATAATCTCATGGCAACAAAGCAAAAAATCAGGATTAAGATTCAGGCCTACGACCACAAGATAATTGATGACTCTTCCAGGCTGATCATTGAAACGGCCGAAAGAACAGGGGCTATTGTTGCGGGACCAATACCGCTTCCGACTAATATCGAAAAGTACACAGTCAACCGCTCTACCTTTGTTCACAAAAACGCCAGGGAACAGTTTGAGATGAGAACTCATAAAAGGTTGATCGATATAACTGAATGCACTCCTAAAACAATTGACTCATTAACAAATCTAAGCTTGCCTGCCGGCGTAGATATTGAAATTAAAATGTTGGCGGGAGAAAAATAGTTCTTTAAAATTCCACTAAGTTATTTTGGGCGATCGGGTTCGAAGCCAGACTATCCAAGTCTAGCACATCCCGTCTCGTACGGGACAAGAACCTGGACGCCCATGATTAATCCCTTAGGGGAATCTGTAACCTCTAGAAAATTATGCCAGGAATACTTGGAAAAAAATTAGGAATGACCCGCGTCATTCAAGACGACGGCCGCGTGATCCCAATGACCATTGTCGAGTGTGTACCCAATGTGGTAACTCAGATAAAGACGGTGGAAAAAGACGGATATCCGGCGCTAGTCCTCGGTTTTTGCCCTTTAAAAAAACCTACCAAAACAAGGAAATTTTATCACGTCAAAGAATTCACTCCTGAACAGGGAAAAGAATATAAAGACGGTGATGAAATAAAAGTTGAGCTGTTTAATGAGGGGGAAAACATTGCAGTAACATCTGTGTCCAAAGGTAAAGGAACCCAGGGTGTAGTAAGAAGGTTCCATATGGCAGGTGGTCCAAAGACCCACGGATCCCACTTCAGGCGTGAACCGGGATCTATTGGCGCCAGAGCCAAACCAGGTAAAATCCATCGTGGTAAACATCTTCCTGGTCGCATGGGAACAGAGACTGTCACTAAAAAAACAAGAGTCGTAATGGTGGATGCCAAACATAATTTGATCGGTATCAAGGGACCAGTAGCCGGTGGAAATCACTCCTTAGTAATAATCAAGAAATTATCCTAATAACAAATGTTAAAAGTAGATTTATACAATCAGACAGGTGAGAAAAAAGGGCAGGTATCAGTCCCGGCAGAAATCTTTGGAGTAAAATTCAAAGCCGATCTGGTTCATCAAGCTTTGGTAAGGCAATTATCCAACGCCAGGCCCGGTGTTTACGCCCACACCAAAACCAAGGGTGAAGTTAATGGAACCGGCAAAAAGCCTTTCCGCCAGAAAGGTACCGGTAATGCCAGGCAGGGTTCACTCCGCAACCCTCACAATCCAGGTGGCGGCATTGCCCTTGGACCACGCAACACCCGCAACTACGAAAAATTGATGCCCAAAAAACAGCGACGTCTAGCCCTGTTCTCCGCCCTTTCGGCCAAATACAACGAGGGCAAAATCATGGCCCTTGATAAATACGAGAACAAGGATATAAAAACTAAGGATTTCATGGGAATGCTTCATAAACTTCCTATTGAAAAAGATGTCCTTGTTATAATCGGGGGTAAAAATGAACTTATTGAAAAATCTTCCAGGAACCTTCCATTTGTAAAAACTCTCAAAGTTAACTATCTGAACATCGCCGATCTGCAGAAATATGACAATGTTCTCTTTTTGGAAGAAGCCATTGAAAAACTTTCAAACCTTTTCTTATCCAATGCACGCAAGGAAAAACAGGCTGCGTCTAAATAAAGTATAAAGCATCACGATGAAAGCATTACACACCATCATCAAACCAATTGTTACCGAAAAAGCGACCAAGCAGGGCGAAAAATTAACTTATGCATTCTACGTCAACAAACAGGCTACCAAGATTGATGTAAAGCAGGCTGTTAAAGAACTTTATGGGCACGATGTCGCAACCGTCCGCATGATTGTCAGCCCCACCAAGACCAAATTAATGAAAAGGGCTCTTGTAGACAAAAGACCAGAGATGAAAAAAGCACTGGTCGTCCTTAAGGGAAAAAAGAAACTTGATGTAACCAAAATCTCAAAGGAAAGCAAGAAATAATCCAACCTTTAAATCATATAATCTAAAATCTTACTAAAGTGGCAGTCAAAGTATACAAACCAACAACCCCGGGAAGACGTAACATGAGCGGATATTCCTTCAATGAAATAACCGCTGGTAAACCGGAAAAAAGCCTCATTCGCGGCGGCAAAAAGCGCGCAGGCCGCAACAACCAGGGAAAAATCACCATCAGGCATCAGGGTGGCGGCCACAAACAGTTGTACCGCTACATTGATTTCCAACAAAGAGACAAGGTCGGTATCCCCGGCATTGTAAAATCTGTTGAATACGATCCGAACCGCACCGCCAGAATTATGCTTGTCAGCTATGCCGACGGTGAAAAACGCTATCATCTCGCTCCAGAAGGCATCGTCGTTGGAACAACCATCATCTGCAAGGAAAAAGCCAAAGTCAAGCCGGGCAACCGCATGGCTCTCAAGCACATTCCTCAGGGATATGAAATCCACAATATCGAACTGACCATGAATAAAGGAGGCCAGATAGTACGTTCCGCTGGCTCCAAGGCAAGAGTTGTAGCTGTTGAAGGAGATTTTGCCCAAATCCAAATGCCATCCGGTGAAGTCCGCCTTGTCGACAAAAACTGCTTCGCCTCAATTGGCGCTGTCAGCAACATTGACCACAACATCATCAAGATTGGTAAAGCAGGCCGCTCCAGATGGAAAGGGATTCGCCCAACCGTAAGAGGTAAAGCCATGAACCCGATTGATCACCCACATGGTGGTGGTGAAGGTAACCAGCCAATAGGTCTTCCACAGCCAAGAACGCCTTGGGGTATGCCAGCACTTGGCCTCAAGACCAGAAAGCGCAAATATAGTGATCACATGATTTTAAAAGACCGGAGGAAAAAGACATCTCGGGCAGCCTAACTAAATTTTAAATAAATCAACCTAACCGCGAAACTACATGTCAAGAAGCTCAAAAAAAGGACCATTCATCGACCCTAAGCTTGTAAAGAAAATCAAAGGACTTAATGATTCCGGCCAAAAAAGAATCATCAAAACTTGGGCTCGTGACAGCGTCATTGCCCCGGATTATGTAGGACACACCTTTGCAGTCCATAACGGCAAACAACACATCCCTGTTTTCGTAACTGAAAACATGGTTGGACACAAACTTGGTGAATTCTCCCCTACCCGCAAATTCAAAGGTCACGGTGGAAAACTCGCCCGTGAAACCGGAGCAGCAGCCGCACCAGCACCAGCAGCAAAGGCCGCACCAGCACCAGCTAAAAAATAACTTATTAGAAGCCAAAAACCATGAAAGCAATACTTAGGTCAGCCAGAATTACCCCAAAAAAATTAAATCTGATCGCAGATATGATTAGGGGCAAAAACGCAACAGAGGCATTGAACCTCCTCAAATTTACACCAAAGAAAAGTGCCCACATGATGGGAAAACTGCTTAAAAGTGCCATTGCCAATGCTGAAAACAATTTCAAACAGGAAAAAGACACCCTTTATGTAAAAGAAATCTATGTAACCAAAGCCCCAACCCTTAAACGCAATGTTTCAGTGTCCAGGGGCCGCATGCACCCAATCCTCAAAAGAAACGCACACGCTACTATTTTCCTTGCGGTAAAAGAAGCTGAAAAGAAAACCGCAGCTAAAAAAGAAACGTCCGGCAAAGAAGTAAAAGCTGAATTATCTGCTGAAACCAAGCCGGCAAAGACAGCCGCAAAAGCAAAAAAAGCGGCTCCAAAGAAATCCAATAAAACAACTTAAGACTTAGCC
>Ga0302253_1001439_pt1 | contig 14324 bp, 14 predicted proteins | sample AAG_RA_Trp_MG_FD_193537 | JGI IMG/M metagenome (GOLD analysis project Ga0302253, IMG submission 193537) | Enriched activated sludge microbial communities from anaerobic digester in WTTP, New Holstein, Wisconsin, United States - AAG_RA_Trp | ecosystem: Engineered > Bioreactor > Anaerobic >...
CGAACTACGTTCCTTTATTACTTCTAAAAAAGGAACCACTGATGCCGCCATCAAATCGTTAATCAAGAGCGGCTTTTCTAAAATTGTTAATAAAGCCCTTCACAAGGCAGAAAAACGTGCAGAAGAATTAGCCGCTTAAATCCGTAAAAACTAAATGAAACAGCAATCTCAAAAAAGCTTTAAGGAAAAGGTATATGCGGTGGTAAGGAAAATTCCTCGCGGCCAGGTTTTAACATACAAACAAGTTGCAGCTTTGGCGGGGAACCCTAAGGCCTCAAGAGCGGTTGGTAATCTGATGAATAAAAATTATGCTCAAGATATTCCGTGCCACAGAGTTATTAGATCAGATAATAAAATTGGAGGATATAACAGAGGTACCTTAAATAAAGTAAAAATACTCATTAATGAGGGACACAAAATTATTGACGGCAAGCTTTATGAATAAAAAAATAGAACAAAAATATTTTAATCAAAGCAGCGTCAAAATAGCACCGGATTTACTGGGGAAATATCTGATCAGAAAAATTGGCAATAAAACCTATGAGTTGCCCATAACCGAAGTTGAAGCCTACGAAGGATTTGAAGATAAAGCCAGCCACGCCCATCGCGGACAAACAGAACGGAATAAAGTCATGTTTGGCCATCCCGGATACTGGTATGTTTATTTGTGTTACGGGATGCATTGGATGTTAAATATAGTTACAGGGCCCAATGGCCACCCGGCGGCTATCCTGATCCGCAGTGCCGGCGATATCAAAGGCCCGGCACGCCTTACCAAATTCCTTAAACTTACAAAATCTATGAATGGTAAGAAAGCCACCCCTAACAACGGCTTATGGATTGAAGACAGGGGAGACCGGTTTAAACCTTCCATTGTTCACAAAGGGCCCCGCGTCGGCGTTGATTATGCCGGGCCTGTCTGGTCCAAAAAACATTACCGCTTCTGGATCGATTTGGCTGTTGTAGTTACTCTGCTTCCGCTATTGTTGCTTACTTCCTGTGCCAAGAACAGTTCCTCATCAACGTCACTAACATTATCGTCAACCAATTTACCCTCTAACCAAGTCACCATGAAACTTTTAAGCCCCGCCTTTAGTAACGAAACCTTTATTCCTGCCAAATATACCTGCGACGGCCAGGATATAAATCCGGAACTGAATATTGCCGAAATCCCTATAGAAACCAAAAGCCTTGTTTTAATTGTGGATGATCCCGACGCCCCCGTTGGCGACTGGGTCCATTGGACTCTCTGGAACATCAATCCTTCCAGCGCCAAAATCGCCGAAAACTCGGTTCCTGCAGGCGCAGTGCAGGGGATGACCGATTCCGGAAAACCGGGTTGGGGCGGGCCTTGTCCTCCTTCCGGCACCCATCGTTATTTTTTTAAACTTTACGCTCTCGACCGGCAGTTAGATCTTTCCCCCCAAGCCCGCAAAAAAGATATTGAAAAAGCCATGGACGGCTTTGTCCTGGCCCAGACTACGCTGATGGGCAAATATTCCCGAAAATAGGCCACTTGCCCCACTAAGCTCCCTGGTACCGGCCTACTCCGCATCCCCTTAAACCTTAAACGCTGAAGGGCAGATTTTATTAAGCACACATTCTATGCACTTTGGACCGCGCGCTTTGCAAACCTTTCGGCCATGGCTCACCAGCAAATTCGAAAATACCAGCCAGTCTTTTTTGGGAACAATCGTCATTAAATCCTTTTCGATTTTTTCAGGAGTTTTTTCTTTGGAAAGTCCCATTCTTTTAGCCAGTCTGCTTACATGCGTATCAACTACAACTCCCTCCATAATCCCGTAAACATTCCCCAAAACCACATTTGCGGTTTTTCTTGCCACACCCGGCAGCGTTAACATTTCCTCCATTGTCCGCGGCATTTTTTCATCAAACTTATCCATCAGGATCTTGCAGGCCCCGCGAATGTTTTTTGCCTTGTTCCGGTAAAAACCGGTTGGTCGTATATCCTGCTGCAGCTCTTCTTCCGGCACTTTCAGGTAATCCCGGCATTTCCGATATTTTTTAAAAAGCACAGCAGTAACCTTGTTTACCCTCTCATCGGTACACTGAGCCGACAGAATTGTCGCCACCAGCATCTCCAGAGGAGTTTTAAAATGCAAAGCTGTTTTTGCGTCAGGATAAGCTTTTTTTAACAGTCGTATATAATCTCCGGTTATTTTTTTAAGATTGCCTTTCATCAAAACTAAAACTAAATTATCAACTGTTACTTCACCTCTGCCATTATAAAAGCAGACCATCATGAAAGAAAGATTATTGAAATTCGTTTCCTGGATGGATAACCTTAAGAGCAGTCGGAAACCATTAATTTTCCTGATTATTCTAGATCTGTTTTTAGCTGTCGGCTCCAATTACGCGGACTGGCCGTGGCTGAACAGCGTAAAGTGGTATCTGCTGCCTGTAGCGCCTATTTGTTCCCTTTATACCGTCCTGATTTTTATCTGGTTTCTTCTTTATTTCTTTAAGAAAAATATCCCCGGCTGGTTTACCGCTTTTATCTTTATGGCTATCACCAGTTACGGGGTTATGTCCTATGTTTATTTCCCTCTCTATATGAGCTGGATTGGCGTCGATTTCAGAAATGTCGGCAACATGCTTTGGGTTACCGTCTACGCCATCCAGGCGCTGATTTTGCTTTCAGAAATAAAGCCCCTGCCAGTATACCAGTATTTGCTTATCTTTTCCTATTTTGCACTGAAAGATTATTCCGATCGTTTTCTTGGAAGTTTTTGGGATTTTTTGAGGGACGGATACCCCACTCACCTTCTGCTTATTTTTAGTGCATCCATGATTATTCTGCATCTGGCCGCCGGCGCAGCCATAGTATTAATCCCAAAATATCAGCCGCGCATAAGGGCTGCCCTGGCCAAAGTAAAAAATTAAATTTAGTTCTGGATTTCCTGGGTTTTTGACCAGTCCCCATACACGGCCTTATCTACACTGGCATTGGATTCAACCAGTTGCAGTAGTTCTTTATCATTGCCTGCCGAAAGATCAATTTGGCCTTCACGTTTAATTCTGCGGTCTTCTCCGGTTAAGCGAGTGGCGTATTTTTCCGGTAACGTACTCACCGGCAGCATTGAAATATTCATGTAATCCAGAGGATCAACATACTTGCCATTCTTCAAGACCTCAAAATGAAGATGTGCTCCCGTGGTCATTAGTCCTGCACCTTTGCTCCCCGGGATGCCGCCGCTTTTTGCCACAATTTCACCCTGCATGACCTTTTCACCCGGTTGCACCAGGAATTCCGTAACATGGCCATAGACAGTCATAAAGCCTCCTTCATGGGCCAGAATCAGGTAACTGTAACCATAGCCGTTATCCCGTACTTTATAGACAACGCCATCGGCAGGAGCTTTTATTTGTGTCCCCTGTGGAACTCGTATATCAATCGCGTTATGCGTGAATCCAAAAACTTTTACATAATTGGCATCATGGTAATAAGCGCTTATTCCCCGGCTTGGGCTCACCGGCCAGGCCGGATTGAAAGCATTTTCATTATCCTGTGTTTTTCTAATATAATCCGCCACCGACGTAATCTCTTTTCCCAGGATTGAAGCAAAATCATCAGGATTGAATTTGTCTCCAAGCGTACGGATTTTCTCTTCAATAAAAGCCAGATTCATTCTCAATGTTTTCAGATCGGCTTCCAGTTCGTCCTGTTGTTGTGCCGACTCTCCCAGCAGTTTTTGGTAAAGGATTTCCTGGCCTTTTGTCACAGCCACAATTCTCATCTTTGAATCATATTCGGTTTGCAGATTTATATTTTCTTCATCCAGCCTCTGTTTTAATTCTTCCAGTCCCGATTTCTGAATCTCAATTTGCCGCTGGCTCACGAGCTGCTCCAAATAAAGATCTTCCAGCTTTTGGAAAATTTCATGTCCGGTAGACTCCATGATATTAAAATATTTAATCTGCTGGAGCTGTTCACCAATCGGGACATCAGAAAGAAGCAGTTTAGTAATGCTGATTTCTTCATTGTCGGTCATCGTATCGGTTACCGAATTCTCCTGTTCATAAAGGGCATTAAGGTATTCGGCCAAAAGTAATTTCTGTTCTTCTATGGCAGCTTTTTTAATATCCAGTTCATCATATAGTTTAATAATCGCTGCCTCTTTTTCACCAATCTGTCTTGTAACATTTTCAATTAAAGCTTTAGAGATGGCGATTTGTTCATCCAGGTTTGCAAGCTGATTGGTCAGGCTGTCTACGCGGCCTTTCAGTTCACCCAGGCGAACTGTAGCTTTGTCTACCGTATCCGAAACCTGCTTGAATTCAGCATTGGATGAAGCGAGTTGTTCTTTCAGGCTTTTCAGGAAAAGAGCCCTTTTAATAGCTTTTTCTCTCGCATCCGCATCCTGCGCGCCGGCTGGTACATTCTGCTGGGTCTGGGCTGGAGCGCTTTCCTGCGCTATCAGGATTCCTGCATTAAAAAAGAAAGCCAGAATAAACGAAAACCCAACCAGCATGATTGTCTTGGAATAGTCTTTTTTTCTGTTAATAACAGTTTTTCCGGGCCCGATTTTGTTTCTCCAGAAGCTCAATTTTTTATCAGTTAATTAATCCCTTTATTATATCACAAAAAAAGGCTTGCAATAAGCCCATTTATTAATTAGAATCATCCTGCTTTAAGCGAGAAAACATTAAAACAACGAACTATGGCACATAAAAAAGCAGGTGGCTCAACCAGTAACGGACGAGATTCACAGGCCAAAAGACTTGGTATTAAAGTCTATGGCGGACAGGTTGTGCGCGCCGGAAACATCATTGTCAGACAGCGCGGTACCAAATACATGCCAGGCTTGAATGTAGGCATTGGAAAGGATCATACACTGTTTGCCCTGGCCGATGGCAAAGTGGCATTTCAGGAGAAACAGATGCGCAAATACGACGGAAGGGTCTTTAAAGAAATGCTGGTTAACGTTAAGTAAACCAAATGTCCGACCTGGAATCCTTCTCTGGGTTTGATGCCGGTGGCGAAGGCATGAACGCTGCCGCTTTTGAAAAATTCAAGGAACGTATGAAAGCCGCCGCGGCGCAGTTAAAAGCGCTGCAAGCAGGGGAGCAGAGGCAAAAAAAGACCGAAGACGAGCTGATCAAAATCCTCCTTAAATTCATACAAAGCGGTAAAAAGCGCGATATCCTGATGCTGGTTTTACGCCTGCTGGAGATGAATGTCCCGGCAGGTTTTATCGTAAGCCTTCTTTTGATCTCAAACCAGGACATCCAGCAGGAACTAAAAATAAATCTGCTTCCGTCCCCGGAAGTTCTGGCCCAGAAAGAGCATGAAATAAACGCTGAAAATACCCTTCTTCCCTCCGAATACATCAGCGACCAGTCCCTCCCCCTCAAAGTTAAAATAGCTGTTGATGCCTGGATTAAGGAAATATCCCGACGCGTCAGTGACAATCCGCATAAAATCCTTCAGACAGTTTTTGAACCCGATAAAACCGTAACACTGACCGCGGTCCAACTGGGCGCCTTCAGCCTCCGCGACTATCTTGAATCCGAAAACATTCCCCACGAATATACCAAGCTCAAAGAGTTTATTGACCTGGTGCTTGGCAAAATTCTCAATAACGCCGAAGAAGACCTGGCCAACCGTAAAACGCTGGAGGACAGAAAACGATAATACTTTTAGTCTGATTTGAAATGGGGTGGCCTAAGGGGGTCGAACCCTCGACCTTCGGAGCCACAATCCGACGCTCTAACCAACTGAGCTAAGGCCACCACACTGCGGACTTACGTAAAACTGACTCACGTAAAATCAAATTCGCCAGATGATTTTAACAGAGCCTGCCTAAAAATCAAATTTTAAATATTCACAGAAGGCGGTTAAGGATGAAATAAACTTTTTTAATTAAATCCGCCCATAAACCAAAACACCGCCCGAACTTGCAGGTGGTGCTTATTGGCTTCTTGGTGTACCAACGCCCTAGAAAAGCCTTAGTATCCTAAGAAAAAAGGTGTTTAAACCTTACAATTGGAATATACTCCTTTTCCGTAAAATTGCAAGAGAAATTTTTCATACAGCAAGTGTTTCATTCGGCAACATTATACAGCAAGAAATCTGCTTAAATCGTAATCAAGCACGGTAACGTCATAATTAACCATTCTAAGGTTAAGCAGGTTCCCATTGCTGAACTCTTTCCCGCCAAAAACAAAGTACTTCATGTAATAGTATTTTCTGGTAAGTTTTGAGTTATTCTTAGCCATCTTTTTGAATTCATCGCCGTGCAGAACGTAATAGGCGTAAGTCTCGGCAAAATCTTCAAAAGGATCGCTCATGGCATAACCCGAAACAAAATCCTTTCGCTGCGCTTGCTCCTGCAGTTTGTTTTCGCTATCAAAACTTACCTTATAAAAAGGAAGGCTTAAATCATTCTTATAAACCGGATTTGGACCATCTTTGAAGCTGCTTTCACCTGCCGAAGCATCGCCCGAAAGCACACCCGTATCCATTATATGTCCCATTTCATGGACAAGTACGCTTACCAGCTCTTCATCACTCACATTAACACATCTAAGGTAAATGGTAGATCCTCCGCCAAGGCCTCTCCTTGCCGATTCCGAAAATACCAATGTCAGATTTTTCAGTTTGGATACAGGCTCGGTTGGCAGGCTTTTTAAAGTACGGTAAACCAGGGCTTTGCAATGGGAAAGTTCTCCGCTGTTGCTGTCAAATTCCTGGGTTGAATCAACCTGGGCATGCAGAGACAACCCAAATTCATCAAGCCTGGAAGCATAATTTGCGTCTTTTGCCGCGGATGGATGGGAAACGGTTTCCTGGCTGCTCGCTTTTGCCGTAGCCAGATTAATAATATTGGGATTTTCCATGCTGCTTAGGACATAATTAGTCCCAACCGCCCCGGCGGCTACAACCCCAAGGATAAAACAAGACAATAAAAGGCGTTTCATAAGAATCGTTATTAACTACCTTTTTGTCTTGATTTTTGTTTATTCCGAAATTAAAGGAAAAAATAGTAACACAAACGCATAAAAAGTCAATAATTAATAATGACTCCGTAATCTATTTTCTATAATAAAAATACGCCTTGGGGGAGGAGAGGAAATTTAAACCTCTAACTGCAAAAACATAACGTAGCTGGAAATATCTTTAACCCGTGTTCCTCCAGATACAACAGTAGAAGTTTCAATATTCTTTGCTTTTTCGGGATATTTCTTGGCTAAAAAGCTCAATGCTCCCTGATGGGCATCACTAATGGCATTGCCAATGCACTTCTGGTCGTCCGGAACATTGGCGATTTTGGCTTTGCGTACAACATACACCTTTGATCCATATTTGCTGAACTTTATTCCGGGATATCCCACATCGGTTTCACCTTTTTCCAGAGCGGCCTTATAACTTTCCAAATCGCTTTGCGAAAATTTATTATACTGTTTATCCAGAAAGGTAGGTAACTCCTTTTCAAGTTCAACATCATTTTGCAGACTCATCGTATCTTTTGCCCATTGCTTTGCAGCCTCATCGCTTGGGGCTGGTTTACCGTTCACTTTTAAATAAAGGTTTTTAATTACGCCAATGCCTTCACCGACCATCAGCCAGTTCCATGCTCTTATAGCTCCCGATTCCACTGACTTGTAAGTTCTGGAAAACAGATCTCCGCTATAAGTTAATTTGCCGTCTTCTGCCAGTTCAATCGACATAATATCAAGCCAGGTAGGGCGCGGCTGGAAATTTCTATATTTTGATTCCAGCTTTTCCACAGGATATTTGCTAAAGAAAGTGTCGCAGGCCATATAAATCTCTTCCGGCTTCATGTCTGCAGAAAGGACTGTTGGCAATTCGATCGCTTTTTTACCATTAGCTCTGGCTTCACGGTAACGCTGTGCCAGATCCAGAAAATCCTTGTCTCCCATATAGATGGCACTTTTGCGCACAACTTCGGCATTTTCGGGTGATGTCTTAAAAGAGGTTTCAAAAAAATCAGTGCGTCCGGCTGTTTTGGAAACCCAGTCGCTTAGGGTGTCTACCCCTGATTTTCCGGTAAACATCTTAAACAGGGCATTGGCCGCAAAACCGCCACCAATGGCTATACCTCCCCATTTAAGAACATCACCTATACCTTCACGCAGTTTAACTACAGTTTCATTTTCCGATTTAAAGATCCACAAAGTCAGGCCAATCGCACCACCTATAGCCAACGTTTTTTCACCCGGGCTCATCTTCATAAAGTTTTTACCAATATCTTTCAGCACTCCACCTATCTGATCCTTTATAGATGGCCCCACTTCCTCTTTTTCTTTTTCCATTTGCTGTGATAACTGCTGTCTGATTACTAGCGTCCTTTCACAGAGCTTGCGGATGGTGTGGTACGTCATATAACTTTTAATAAGTTCCGGCTCTTTATCCAAAACGTTACGCACCATCAATTCCTTGTGCAGTGTAGATTTAAAACTTTCTTCAGGCGTCTGCTCAATCAGCTTCGGCAGTCCCATCTTATCAAAATAGTTTTTCCCGGAAGTGATAATCTTGGCCATTTCGCTTTCTCCTTGCGTCGGACGCAGGCTTAACATGTTCAGCGCGGTATCAACATTAAAGCGGTCATTAAAGTTTTCCGGCGTAAAACCATGGGTTTCCAGGAACATGCGGACGCGTAATGCGTTCATGGACTCATTTTCGGGCAAAACTTCCCCCTGTTCATTCCGCTTGTCACGGCTTCTGAACTCTCCCAGAAGGTCAATCTTCGTTTTATCTACATTTCCGCCGTCTTGTGGCATGTTATTTTATGTTTAGTAATCTTTTGATTCTTCCCTGGATAGACCGGGATTCTTTCAACCTTCTTACGCCAACATCACTGGCCGCCCGGCGAAGTCTTTCCAGGGTAGCTCTCAAATTCCTGGCAAAGTCAGCCATTAAATCAACACCAAACCGGCACTGTGTTTCTTTATTTTTCAGGATTCGGTCTATTTCCGCGTTCACCTGCTGGGGCGACGCGCCCAAAAGTCTGTGGGCAGTTCCCAGGACAAAGTCATTAAATTCCCTCCACTTTTCAGTTGTCACATCATGGTAATGGCAGACATCCTGTGCGGGATGGAAGCTGGAAATGTCGTTGCCGGGGCGTTTTTTTTCAGCCATCTTATTGTTTATTTATGGGCTAGAAGAGCTTCATCAATGCGCGCTGCGTCATAGGTAAGCTCTTTATATAAGGAGTTAACCCTGTTTTCAAGATCCTCTTTCAGTCCTTGGATATCAGGGGCCATCATAATCATGGCATCAATTTCGGACATTTCAGGATGGTCGTTTAAAAGTTTATCAAACATTTCAACCTCTTTTGCTCCAAAATGATCAATTATCGTTAAGACTATCCTCTCAGCCAGTTTTTCTTCAATCATCTGGTGGAGAGCCAGTCTGGTAGGTGCGTTGATATCATGCAATTTCATGTCCTTTATTACTGAATCTACGAATTTGTCGACCTGGAAGTAAATTGCTTTAGCCATAATTTTGTGATTTTAATTAAGTTTTTATTTGTTATTTTTTCTTTTTTTCTGCTTCTGCCGGTTTCTCTTTTTCTTCGCTAGGCTTGTCTGCTTTCTTTTTTTCATCGGTCTTTTTGGAACTTACAGCTTTACCGATTTTACTTCCTAGTGCACCAATAACCCGGAAAGGATAAGATACCATCGACCAGGCTTTGCCCATGGTCCATTTTACAGCTGTATAGGTCTTTTTGCTCCCTTCTTTGGTTGCAGACCAGGCATCCTTTAAATCTTCGCTCCTTCTGAACTCACGGCTGGCAGTAATCAAATCCTGGCTGGTAAGGTGGTCTTCCGCTTCGCCCGGCGTCAGGTTGTTATCCTTAATATATTTTCTGGCTTCACGATATTTTTCCAGGAATTTTTGGCGGAAAATACGTCGTGAAAAAAGTTGTTTATACTCGGCCGACTGGTTGTGCAACATGCCAAGAAGGGCCTCTTCTTCACTGTTTCTGGCAGCCTCATCTTCATTTATTTTATTCAATATAATGTGTGCTTTGTTGCCGTCCTGGGCACTGACTTCACTAAAGAACTTATTAGCTCTCATTTCCTCACGCACTATCATCAGTGTGTGAATCAGGTTTTCCAGTTCAGTCGCATGTCTGTCAAAGATCTGGACGTGACCTTCCCGTTTTAACATATTAAAGCCAATAATAACGGCCTTAAGCTGTTCCGCAAAAGCAAAAAGTTTATCAGGAGTCATTTCAGGATGTTCTGCCATGATTTTACGTAATTCGGTAATGGTGGAATCACGACGTAATGCCCTTAACGGGTCAAAATCTTTATTAATGCCAGTGGTAAAGCAGATTACATCTTCTCCTCTTATATAAGGACGGCTGCCGGCCATCGACAGTGTGAATTTGCGAATACGATCCAGCACCCGGAAGCTTAGCAGTGTGCTTCCAAGTCTTGAAGACATCCTTTCATTTACACCACGGTAAAGGTCAATATTCTGCACATCAACTACATCAAGATTGGTTGAAATAAGCGCGTATTTTCTTCTCAACTCTTCATTGGTGATTCCGGCGCGTACAAAGTCCCTTTCTTTAAGAGCATAAAGTAATTGTCTGCAGGTTAACCTGCTTCTTGGTCTGTTACCTTCACGCACAAAACGGCGTGCTTCATCCAGTGCGGCTGTAAACTGGTCAGATGTTACTTCATTAACAGGCGCTGGGCCTCCATGTTGCCCCCGTGGAGGAGGCTGAATAATTCCTTCGCCCCGTATCATTCGTGAAAACGGCGATCCGGCAGGTTGTTGGAAAGGCATATTATTTGGAGCGTTGGCCGGCGGCTGGGTATCGCCAAAGATCTCATCTATTTGGGATAACTGCATATTAAGTGGCTGAAACCCCATCAGTAGATTAAGGTTAGCCAGATTATTGGGGATTTGGTTGTTATTAACCTGATTAAGCAGGTTGATCAGGTTTGTATAGTTTTCACGGAATTTGTTTTCCGCTTTTAAAACTTTGGCGAACTCGTTATTTATGGCATCTTCCTGTTGGGTTTCTTTTTCGGTATTTCTCTGGATATCGGCTTCGGCCCGCTGTATTTGCTGGTTTAACTGGTTAACCTGCGCGGCCAACGGCGCTAAAATATTATTAGCTATTTGGAGTTGGGCTTGCGCGGCGGCAAGTGCCTGCTGGGTATTGGGATTCTGGTTATTATTGAATTGGTATTGGGCGGCCTGCACGGCAGCGTTGGCGTTGGCAACATTATTTTGAGCCTGTAATAGTTGGTTGTTTAAGCCGCCAACCTGTTGCTGTGCCTGTGCCAGCTGCGTACGGTCATTTTGCAGTCGTACCCGTGTATTCCAGAGACGCTGGCCAAAAGGCAGGGCGTCAATATACAGGTCGCGCATGTTGTTATAGGATTCCTGCAGGGCGTTACTAAGAGTTGTTGATCTTTCAATCCGTTGCTGTTGTTCCGCGTTTTGCTGCTGAGCCTGTTCCTCTGGCAGTCCATTCTGGATTGCCGTCAAATCATTAAAAAGCAGTTGCTGGTTCGCCGCCGGATCATTAAAAATCCTGAATTCCAGATAGGAAACCAGCGCCTTACCGGCAGCGTTGTTCTCCAGCGGATATAGCTGGTGTTCACGCAGGATGTCATAAACAAGCTGGTTTACCTGCGGATGCTGTTGCAATCCTGTATCAAGAAAGTTTTGCAGTCTTGTCGCATCGTAAACCACAGTAGACAGCCTTTTCTTCCTTTCAGTCGCCTCGATACTTCGGAATTGAAGCAGACGGTCATAAGGCGTCGCCGATGGCCTGGTTTCATAAGCCGGGAAAAGCTCAGTTGCCTGTGGAGCTCCAAGTCCTCCCACCCCGGCCTGCAGGGCTAAGGCCCTAAAGGTGTTTAGTTCACCAATTGGCTCAGTAGCAAGGTAGGTTATTAAGTCATTGGCTACAGCGGAATTGGGGGCTCTCCCGGTCCTGTTCTCAAAAACCCTCAAAACCGTATCCTGTTCATTTGGCGCTATATTATTCCAGGTGTCCGTTGCCAGGTTTCTGCGCATTTCATCGCGCGTAACCGGCTGGGCGCGTAATGCCGGAAAAAATGTGCCTATTCCCGGAACCGGAATAACCGAACGGCCATAATGGAAAATCCAGTTTTGGAACCAGTTCCCTCGGTCATAGCGTTCCTCAAATCGCGTACCTACATTATCGGCGTGTTCTCTCCAGACATAAGACCTCACATCCCTCAAAAACCCGATCCCACGCCGGATTTTTCTCCACAGCCAATTAGTCTGCTGTTGTTCTACGCTGATCTCCCTTGCCACTACATCTTTGAGTTTTTGGGTAACACTCTCATCAACAAGCTGGTTGGCGGCACTGTCGTTTTGTGGATAAACTCTCTCCATCCACCTGGCATAATCTTCTCTGGCATTAAGCATTTCATAAGCTATTGCCTGATCCTGTGGAATAACAAAGCCTTTATGGGTTTCAAGAGGTATATTCTGTACACGTACGGCTTCCGAAGCACGTTCTCCCTGATACTCCTTCTGGCTTTGTACGTGCTTTACATAGTTTGTACGCCGTAAGAAAATCAGTCGATTTTCATCATTTTTCCGGAGGACCGGCTTCCAGCAGTTTTCTAAATAATTTTTGCCTTTAAACATACGTATCTTTAAATCCTTCTATTTTAGCACAAAACCGGGTTGAAAAAAAGACCAATACCCCTTAAGCTGTCTGGGAACTTTTATTTAAAAAACTATGCAGATTGAAGTAAAGAACCTCCCCAAGTCAGAAGTGAAGCTTACCATCGAGCTAAGCGCGGAAGAAACCCAAAAATACATGGAAAAAGCCGCTTCTCAGGTTTCAGAAGTTGTTAAAGTCCCTGGTTTCCGTCCAGGTCATGTGCCACTGGATGTGCTTAAAGGGCATGTTCGTGAAGGGGTAATTGAAAATCATATGATCGAACTGGCCGTCCCGGATACTTACAGCGACGCCCTTGCCAAAGAAAAGGTAAAAGCCATATCAAGGCCAAAAGTTAATATTCTGGGTACTGATCCTCTAAAATATGAAGCTGTTGTAGCAACTTATCCGCAAGTTTCAGTTGATGGATACGAAAAAATAAAGATCGACAAAAAAGAGGTAAAAGTTGAAGACAAGGATGTTGATGAAGTTCTTGCCGAAATCCAGAAAAAACATGCTACCTTTAAAGAAGTTGATCGCGCAGCCAAAAAAGGAGATCGGGTTGAAGTTGATTTTGAAGGATTTGATGAAGGTGGAGCAGTTCTTGAAAGCACAAAAAGTAAAAACCATCCGGTCATTTTGGGTGAAGGAACCCTTGTTCCTGGTTTTGAAGAAGAACTGGAAGGTGTGAAAAAAGGTGAAGAAAAAGAGTTCACGGTAACTTTTCCCAAAGATTATTTCCATAAACCATTCCAGGGGAAAAAGGTTAAGTTTAAGGCAAAAATGAACACTGTGGCAGAAGTGGAACTCCCCGGATTAACCCCTGATTTTCTTAAGAAAATTGCCGGCGCGGAAATCGGTCTGGATGAAGTGAAGTTAAACATCAGAACCAATTTGGAGCACGAACGGAAACATGAAGAACACGACCGCCGTGAAAATGAATATCTGGAAGAGGTTATCAAGCACACCAAAGTTGAACTTCCCGACAGCCTTGTTGATGAAGAAGTTGAAGGCATGATCCAGGAATTTTCAGATGAACTGGAAGGCAGGGGACTTAATCTGCAAAAATATCTGGAAGCCACCAAAAAAGAGATTAAGGATCTTAAGGAAGAAAGGAAAAAAGAGGCCCAAAAGCGTCTGAGTCTGCGCTTTGGGTTACAGCACCTGTTTGAACAGGAAAAAATCCAGGTTTCAGATGCCGACATCAAAAAAGAGCTGGAAAAGATTAAAAATCTGTATCCAGAAAACGAAAGATACAAGATTGATCAGGAATATAAAGAAGGAAGTTATCTGGTAAAAAGGCTGGAAAACAAACTGAAAATCGACAAATTATTTGAAAAATACCTGCAATAATGGTATGATATTAACAGGGAATTCGCTTAAATTAAGCCTTTATGAAAGCATTCTTTATCAGCGGATCGATCATTTTTACGGTATTAATCCTGATCCTTGCGTTTGAAAACATGGGCGCACAGGTTAACGGATTCCAGTTTTTGTTCACAGCTTTCAATAGTCCCTTTTTCATCGTCCTTGGAGTAGCCTTTATTGGAATAATAACCGGGGCATTTTACACAGGACTGGTTTTAAGATTAGCCAAGGGCGACGACGAAGAAGCCGGTGGAAATGAATGGTAAAATCTTGATCAGTATAATTGTTCAAGGGTTTGTATTATTT
>Ga0302253_1001440_pt1 | contig 14322 bp, 10 predicted proteins | sample AAG_RA_Trp_MG_FD_193537 | JGI IMG/M metagenome (GOLD analysis project Ga0302253, IMG submission 193537) | Enriched activated sludge microbial communities from anaerobic digester in WTTP, New Holstein, Wisconsin, United States - AAG_RA_Trp | ecosystem: Engineered > Bioreactor > Anaerobic >...
ACTCCAAGACAAAGGTCTATTACGGAAGCATTTGGCGATCTTCACCATATCGCCAGAAGCAGCATCATCAGGCTTATGGAATATAAAGAAGATATGTACGAATTTAATGAAATGTTTGGTATGTTGGCAACTGAATCCCCTTTTTTTATTCAAGGCCTGCGAATCCTCTTGGATAGCCGCCTTGTTTGTATTCCCGTCGCTGAAAACGGGGATCCTGATCTCTCCAGCCGCGCCAAGCCAGCCGAGAAGATCTGGATGGTTGTAGGTTGCATTTTCAATGAACGTTATCCCGAAGTCGTCATAGTACGAAATCCGGAAAAAGACGATAGGACACCAAACTCTAAAAGGTTCAAGATTCCATTAAGGGCAATCTTTAACTATAATGAAATCTACCAGCAGCCTTTGCGTCAGGTTTTAAAATAAGCCATGTCCTCATTCCTACCCAAATCCATCCAGTCACTAATTGAAGAATTCTCCCGACTTCCCGGCATTGGACCCAAATCCGCACAACGCTTAACCATGCACCTTTTGCATGCTCCTCAGGGGCGTATCGGCAGCCTGGCCGACACCATCGCCAACCTTCGCCGCGGCCTGGATTTCTGCCAAACCTGCTGGAATATTGCCGAAGGAAAAACCTGCAAAATTTGTGCAGACATTAACCGCAACAGCCACCAGATCTGCGTAGTCGAAGAAATCCTCGACGTTGTGGCTCTGGAAAGAACCATGGAATACAAAGGGACTTACCATGTGCTTCATGGAGCGCTTTCTCCCGTTGATGGCATAGGTCCAGAACAGCTTAAAATCGCCGCGCTTATCGAACGCGTGCACGCAAAAACAGACGCTGACGAACCTTCTCCTCTCGAAATCATCCTGGCTACCAATCCCGGACTGGAAGGCGAAACCACTGCCATGTACATCATGCGACTCCTTAAGGGCTTCCCAAAAGTCAAAGTCACTCGCATCGCCCGCGGTCTGCCCGTAGGTGGAGACCTGGATTACGCCGATGAACTAACACTTTCCAAAGCACTGCAGGGCCGCTCGGAATATATTTAAAAAGTGACTTCAAAGTTATCTTTTAGCGCAAAGCTTCAATTGCGGCTTCAACTGTAGGGTATAAAGTAATGTAATTGTCTATACCCACAACTGTAATCACATCGCGCACATTATCCACAGGCTTTGCGATCATTATCCTTCCACCACCTTTTTCAATTTCCTGATAACATTCAACCAGGCACCCAATAGCGCGGCTGTTCAAATAAGCCAGATTTTCAAAATCAAAAACCAAGAAAAGATTCGTTGGATTGGCTTTAATCACCTCATCAAACATTTTCTTGCTGTCTTCAACGTTACTTGAATCAAGATAACCGTTAAATTTGGCTATCTTAACAGTTTTACCGGTAATGGGAGGTGACAGATCCTCAATCGTAATATTAAGAGCGTTCATTTGGTAAAAAAAATTTATCTGCTTATAAATAATACTATGTAAAAGCGGATGTGTAAATTATCAACCTCACATTCTAATCATCCCCGATAGCACACTTTCTTTTTCCTGTCCGGAAACATCACTCCATTCAGCGTATTTATCAAAAAAAGTTTTTCGTTCGTCAGCATTCATCAGCCGCATGCTGCTTTTATCAATTCTAATTGGCATCAGCCAGACATTTACTCTGGGGTTTTCATTTCCAACCGCTCCACCTTCAATCATCAGTGCAATACTTAATCCTTCCTGCGTGTCATAAGACCAGTCCTGGTCAAAAACGGCATTCCCCAGTGAATAAAAAATCAGCCTTCCATTATATTTTTCATAACCTTCAACCACATGGGGATGATGCCCGATCACCATTGCGGCCCCCGCATCAATCAACTTATGATATAGCTCTTTTTGCCTGCTGATAGGCTTATGCACATATTCCGTCCCCATATGTACAAACGGAATTACCAGATACCCCTCTTTCACCAGCTCTTTAATTTTCTTCACGGCTGCATCGTCATCAATTTTATAAACAACTTCTTCCAGCCCAATAAAAGCGATCTTTTTCCCGCGCACCATCACCTTGGCTACGCTGTCATCATTCAACCCGCGCGCGTCACCAAAAGGCAACATCCCGCCTGCGTTAAGCAATTCTTTCGAATCTTTATATCCCTGGAATCCCATATCATAAGCATGATTATTAGCCAGGCTCACTATGTCAAAATAATGTTTTTTTAAAAGCGGAACCACATCAGGCATAAATCTAAAAGCAATCGATTTACTCGTCTTAATCGCGTTTTTGGCTACCGGCCCCTCCAGATTTGCTATCAGCAAATCATTCACCTTTAAATAATTTTGGTCCATATTCTCAAAAGGATAATTCATCCCGTTCGCGTTCATGCGCGTTCTTACCTGGCGTCCCAGCATAATATCCCCAAAAGCCACCATATAAATACGTCCGGGGTCTTTTCGCTCCCCTTTGCCATAAACAGCCTGCCATCCTTGCGTCCCCGTCTCCTCAATCTTAACCGCTCCAATCGACTGCAGATAATCCGCCAGCACCAATAAAACTGCAGTATCCTTTCCTGGCAGTTCATCCATTTTATCGCGATCCAGTGATACCAACACATCTTTAATAAAGCCGTTTTCAAAATCCACCACAAAGTCTGAAGTTGGTTTTTCGAAATCTGCCAGAGCTATAACCAGGCTTCTGGCCGGCAAGTTGGATTTAAGTACATAGCTGAATACCCGCGTTTTTTCACTGGTTAAATTACGGTTAATGGAAAGGGGTAGAATCCTGGCATGCGGAAATTTTTCACTTACTGAAGATAAAAGATCACTGCTCCAATAACTCCCCTTTTTTATACTCCCAAGGTCGGTCAAAAAATTGGTATCCGCCATTTTCTTTGCCAGCCCGCCATCAAAATTTATTTTTTTGTCCGCTAAAACACCCGCGTCACCGTAAGTAAAAATATTCTGTTTAAAACTTTCAGCCTCCGGTTCCGCTGTCACTTCGGCCTCCGCTGTCGCGGCTGATTGACCTTTATGATCAGTCGCCGCCATCAGCACAACCGTATCGTAATTTTCACGGTCCGGAATTTTTCCCATCAAAACATTCAGATCGCGCGCGCTTGAAATTACGCCATATCTGCTTACAGGCAAAACCGCCTGTTGTGAAAAAGATGTCACCGCATCCGGCATCTTCACTATTTGTGAAAACCCTCCCTGCTGTGATTTATCAAAATTAAAAACATCAGCGCCAAAGCCGGCAGACTGGCAGCCCGGTAAAACGGCAACCGCCACCATTCCCGTTATTGCAAAACTTAATAAAAAATGGCCCCTGAATTTATCCATATAATCTTATAAAGACTTATTCAGGAGCCAAACTATCATGTATGGGTTTCTTCTGCAAACCGCTGCCGGCTTATAGCCGCAAACCATTCCTAATTAATATGCGTATCCCAGTATTCCAGTGTTTTAACAATAATCTTGGCGGCTTCAGCTCTGGTTACAGCTCTGTTGGGGTCAAAATTTCCGTTACCGATACCCTGTACAACACCCATCTGGTGGGCCTTTTCAATCCAGCCGGTAGACCATCCACTCACGTCATTAAAGAAAGAATCGCTAACGGAAAGAGGTTCATAACCAAAGGTCGCGAGCACTACTTTTACCGCTTCAGCACGGGTAATATTTCGATTTGGTCTAAACAGGTTATTATTGTAACCCTTCACAATACCTTTCAACCACGCCGGCCTGATCCATGGCCCCTGCCATGAGTCCAGGTCCGTAAATGGGGTACCGCAGTCGTTATCATAACAACCCTGATCGGGGGCTATGTTATGGGCATACAAAGCCATTTTGGTTAACTCTGCGCGTGTAACATACTGCTCCGGCTTAAATGAACCATCATTATAGCCTTCCAGAACACAGAGGTCATAAAGTCTGCGGATATAAATTTCCGCCCAATGGCCATCAATATCTTTTGGATAATATCTGCCCTCGCAATAGCTTTCACCAGGATTCTGGTTTGAATTTGGCGCATCGTAATCATCGGCATTCCAAGTCGAACCCTGGTATTCTTTTTGCCAGCTGTCGCTTGGATAAACCACATTTCCGCTTGAAGATCCACTTGAAGAACTGCTGCCCGAACTGCCTGATCCACTTGAAGAACTTCCTGTAGACCAGCTTGAACCGGAATAATTATTCTGCCATGAATCCTGCGGGTACTTTATATAGCTTGCCCCGCTTGATGGAGTTGAAGGGGCTTTCCAGTTTGATCCCGAACTTTGCCCGCCGTTATATCCACTGGAAGAACTGCCGCTTCCGGAACCAGTGACTCCGCTTCCGGTGCTGCTTCCGCTTACTGACCATCCTACATATTTGTTGTCTTTCTGATATGAGTTTGATGGATAAACTACAGACACCTTGCTTCCTGTTGAGCCGGAACCCGTAGAGCCGCTGCCATTTCCAGCAGATGTAGATCCGGAAGTAGATCCACTACCCGAAACCGACCACGAACTGGCGGGATTTATTTTCTGCCAGGATGTGCCGGGAGTGGTAACCAGTTTGCTACCGCTGGAAGAACTTGAAGGAGCTTTCCAGTTAGATCCTGAGCTTTGGGCGCCGGTAGATCCGGAATTAGGTCCACTGCCTGAAACCGACCATGAGCTGCCAGGATTAGACACCTGCCAGATATTGGAAGGAGCTATAACCTTTCGGTAAATCAGACTGCTGGTGGCTTTAACCAGCTTTTTGCTCACCGTAAACGAGCCCGCGGATCTCGCCGTCCCGGTAGATGATGTACTCGGCGTCGAAGGTGGAACCCATCCCGAAGCAGCTGCTCCTGAACTCAGTGAGCTGACGGAAGAGCCCCCAATGCTAAGCGCTGAAACCGGAGCTACTCCGGCCACAGTGTAAACCAACATTAATGTTATCAATAAGCCTTTATAAGTGTGTTTTGACATATTTAAAACTTATTAGCAGATATTTAAAGGAGTGAATTAAAACATATATTCATACAAAAAGCAAGTATTTTCTTAAGTTTTCTAAAATAGATAAAAGCCCGGCCGATTAATAATTGATTAACATCCGATTAATAATGGTACTCCTTACCTGTAATAATCGTAAATGCCCTGTATGTCTGCTCAAGCAGCATCGTCCGGATCATTTCGTGGGTAAAAGTGAATTTGCCAAAAGCAAGCCTTAAATCGGCCTTCGCCTGCACGTTTTCACTCAAACCATAACTCCCCCCAATCACAAAACAGACCTTCCCGCCCTTAAAATCACGCACATCCTTTAGCACATCGGCAAATGTCCTCGAATCCATCAGTTTACCCCGTTCATCCAAACACACGCGAAAACATCCTTTCATCTGAGGACGCGCCAGAGCCTCTGCAATTTCATCGCCCTCCTTCTTCACCGCCACAGCCCTCTCCAGAGAGCCCCAATCCTTTACCGTTATCACTTCAAAGTCGGCATAGGGACGCAGTCTTTTCATATATTCCTGCTCAGCCTCCTGCAGAAATGCAGTTTTAGTTTTTCCTACCTGTATCACAAAAATTTTCATGAACTTATTTTCCCCGAGATGGCTTTAAAATAAAAGCCAAAAACTCCCCGTGAAAAAAATCATATATGATATAATCTGGATGGCGGATAGGAGACATAAAAAACTCCCCTTCCTTCCAATCAAAAAAAGAAGGAAAATACCGGCAGAGGTACACTGTAATGTTTTTTGAAATGGGGAATCTGGGGCCCGTGAAAAAAATCATATATGATATAATCTGGATGGCGGGTGAGGTATGAAAATTTTTTAAGGGTAAACTGGGGCCCAAAAAAATTTTCACACCTTGCCCGCTCACAGGTTTATACCTTTTAATTCTCTCCCCATGGCCCAGGATTTTTCTTTCGACATCGTCTGCCAGTTTGACATGATGGAACTAAAAAACGCTGTAGACCAGGTCAAACGTGAGATCCAGACCCGCTATGATTTCAAAGGAAGCAATGCCGAAATCAACCTCACCGACACGGAAATCAACCTGCTTGTTCCGGATACCATGAAACTGCAAGCCCTAAGAGACATGCTTATTCAGAAAGTCATCAATCGAAAACTGTCGCCCAAAATACTTGAATTCAAGGACCATGAACCGGCAGCCGGCGGCGCCATCAAACAGACCGCCAAATTGGTAAAAGTACTCGACGCCGAAACCTGCAAACAAATTACTAAAATCATCAAGGATAATTTCCCCAAAGTCAAAGGCAGTATCCAGGGTGAAACTGTCCGCTGCTCCAGCAAAAGCAAAGACGACCTCCAGGCTGTTATGGCCAAACTCCGCGCCACCGAGCTGAAAATGCCTTTGGAATTCACCAATTACCGTTAAAACAACTATCGTTAAACCCAAAAGCAATTATTTGCACCTGATCTCTTCTGGGCGGGTTGTCCATAGGCAAACATAATCACCCTCGGCTCGTTTTTTATAGGGGCTTAGGCCTTTTACACTATTTTCATCCATCCCCCTGTTTTTGGCAGACCACCCGCTTTTTTCGTTCGGACTACAATTTCCCGCAAATAAAAGCGATGCCGCCTGATCCAATAAAAGCAGTTCAAATCTGCCGGCCAGCCGCGCTTTGTCAGCCTCTTCCATGCATGATCCGTCAGGACAGGCATAAACCTGGCTCATGTCAGCGCAAATAACGTAACTACCATCTTTTTGTCCGCCTTCAAAGTTAGCTCCAAGCTGCGCGATTACCTGTTCCCTAGTAACTTTTCTCACCCCGGCAGTTTTGGGTACCGGGTCTGCGGCTACAGTCAATACCCCTTCATTATATTCAATCGACGGGTTATTGCGCATAGCACAGCCATTAATAGTGGTTGCCAACATAATACTTCCCGCCAAAACTTCTTTCACTGGATTCATATCATCATATTAAAAAATAATTTCAGTTGAAAAAAGCATAGCACAACCCTTTAACAGGGGAACTTCCGTACCTGCGATTTGTTGTTTCTGCTAACCTTTTCGGCATTTCCAAACAGACCTTTTTCTGCTATAATAAAAAGATAATTAATAATAAAAAATAACTAAAACCAATCATGTCTGAATCAGATAAAATCAAAACTCCAATCCTTCGGACTACCCAGGTCAGCGAACATGGGCTTCGTAGCAATCCCTCCGTTGATACCCGGACCATCCGCGAAGCCGTAGATCTGGAAGATGATGTGTATGCTTTACAATACCTGCGTGAAGAAATGACAGGACTTTTCGACTTGGTATCAGAAAACTTCACTTATCCGGACCTGATCAACTCCGAACTCTTTGCCACGGAAAATTGTCCTGTTCCAAAAGAAAAAATGCAGGAGCTGATTGACGGCCAAAAAGATCTTGAAGACATGATTGGCAATTCCATCGAATCAATTAATAAAGATGGAGGTCTTTTAAACACGCCGGCCGTACAGACCGAAATCAGGAAATATGTGGATATAGGCCTTCCCGAAGAAACAGTCACCAGCTTTTTCAATGACCCTAATACCTACCGGTATGGCGATATTTACGAAAAAGATATTGAAGCTGCCGGAGAAGAAAAAGCAAAACAAAGCAGCCCAAAAATGCAGCCCATTGGCAAAGGAGCGGTTATAAGAACTTCCGATCACAATCTTATTGCGTCAACCCCTCTCACCGGAAAACATTCACTGGATCTCAAAAATGCCATCCGCGCGCTTACTTTTGCAAGACTGGAAAAGCAGATCGCTGACCGGGAACTTGATGAGGCAGCCGCGCAAAAAACCCACACCCGTTTTAAAATATTAGCTCACAGTCAGGATGCACCATCTCAAATTTTGATGGAAGATTTTCTTAATCTTAAAGAAGAAGGCGACGAAGCTACACAGGATACCCTGAGCGGTCTGCTTCTGGAGAGCCTTGGACATAACTTGCGTAAACATTTTAAAGAAAAACAGCAGAAAAGCAGAGAAAAAATATCAGACAAACAAATTGAAAATATGGCTGCCCAAAGAACAGATGCCATGATCTGTTATTTTGAGATTTTAATGGAAAGAATCAGCCAGCTCCGGGAAATGGAAAAGTCACTTCTTGAAGGTGGTGGCAGGGAAAAAGTTCAAATTTACAGAAAAACTTTTCATAAACAGCTCCGGGAAACAATCAAAAATCTTAAGAAAATAAGCTCAACTGTGGTCGGTGCAAAGGAAACAAAAAATGTTACCTCTGCCCAAAAGGCTGATACGCTTGAAATCCAGCATAAATTGCAGCCGGGAACAGTCACTCGCATTAACGAAAGGTTGGCCAGGGTTTATGAAAAAAAATATGGCAAAGCCCGCCAGTATAAGCCGGACGTTCGTTCTATTTATGATGAACACGGCAACCTGGTGAATAAAGATTTCCTTACGGCTTACATAAACTACAGTAAGGAACTGCATAAACTCCATCAGTTGATGAACAGGGGCAAAATCGTTGAAACCGATTATGTAAAAAGCATCATCGAAAAAGCTCTTCCCAATCTTACCAAAAATCCTCCCATCATCGTCTATTTCCACGGAGATACCGGAACCGGTAAAACGGCACTGGCAACGCATATTTCCAGGACAGTTTTCCACACGGAACCAATCATCGTTTCAGGAAGCAAATTCCTTGAACCGGATCGTTTTACCGAAGAATTTAAAATTGAAAGGCGCGACCCCGTAGCTTTCTTTAATGATATGCTTCGCAACTTTGGAACCAAAGCCAAGCTGAAAAATGATGACGACATGACCGAAATTTTTTCAACAATTGTCGGGGAAAAACAGGATATCGTTGCCAAAATAACCGAAAACCGCAGACAGAAAACCGGCCAAGCGGAACTGACCGCGGAAGAAAAAAAAGAAATTGAACAAATGGTAAATGACGCTTTCGCCAACCCCGTCCAGGGCCGCTATATACTTGGCGCCATGTACCTGGCCATGCAGGAAGGCCGCCCGCTCATCATTGATGAGGCCAACGCTATTTCCCCGGAAGTGCTGATTGCCTTCAATGACCTTATGACCAAAAAAGTCGGCGACAAAATTTACGTTCGCACCGCTGAAAAAATGATCGAGGTAAAACAGGGCTTCTGTGTTATCTGGACGGGAAACACCGGACACCGCTACAAGGGCGGCCGCTACAACGATCTTGATCCGGCTACCTTTAACCGCATTGCTCCGATTAAAGTCCAATATCTCCCCCAAAGCACTACCGAACTTTCCAGTTTGGCCGAAAAAACCAAACGGCTGGAACTAAACCGCATTTCAGAAAGCCTCGTCGATGAAACCGACCAGGCTCAGACAGTCCCTGAAATCGGCAAATTGGCCGATATAAAAAAACAGGCTAAAAACGATCAGATCTTCCAGGTGCTTTTCTCCAAAGTGCTTAACCGTCGTCTGGGAGCATGGGTTCTCACCAAAAAAGATGACCCCGATTCATTTGTAAAGGATCTCTATCGCTTAAGCGTGGCTGCCCGTATTTTAATGAACATTTTTGAAGGCAACATTGAAAGCAGCACCAGTTTCCAGAGTCCCGACCTGGTTCGCCTGGTTGGTGATGACAGCGCCGTTGCCATCCGCCGCAAATTGCTGAAAACCAACCTCACCATGCGTACCCTTCTGGATAAGATTGTAAGCTCCTACCTTGAAGACGGCGGCGCCATGGATCTGGAATATTATATTTTCCGCTTTGTCAGCGAACTCGACATGTTCCCCGAAGAAATGGCTATTGTCTATCAGATGTTCCGCAATGCCGGCTTTTTTGATCCGGACAGGGGATGGATCAACCTGGCTGACTGCCCTGATCTTGAAACCCTGGTTAAGAAAACAAACACCTTTGATCCAACCAAATCAGTCGATAAATATGAACGCGTTGAAATCAACGGCGACTATGTTTCCATGCTCCGCTCCGATGGTGGGGATTCTGGCTACGTAATGCGCTATTATTCCCCTCTAGAAAGCACCCAGTTGATGTTTGGTTTCCTGCCGCCTCGCCGCCTGGAAGACTACCAGAAAATTGCGGCAACCAAATCACGCGAAGAAGAAGCCGACCGCCCCGAAATTGAAAAAGCCCAGAAATTAATGGATGCGCTCGATGAAATTTCAGTCATTACCTCGGGAATGATTTATAAGCTTTTCAAATATAAACATAAACTGGATGAAATATCTGAAGATGAAGCCTCAGAAGTCATCGAAAAAGAGATCGAACCGGCCATTATTGAATTTGAAAATCAGCAGAAAGGGTTCCGCCTGACTGATGAAACATATCTTAATAGCCTTGATTATGAAGCCCTGGTTCAGGCCATTTCCGGTTATTGTGATTTTATTCTCCAGAAGCTTGCCGAATTAAATATTATCTCTCAGGAAGAAGCGGATAAGATCAGCGCCGCCCCCGGCGTAGACAAAATTTCAATGACCAGCCAGCTGGTCAGGGACATTAACACTAAACTTAAATAAATTTTTAATAATTAACCCACTAAAAATATGGCAGAAGATACAACAAAAAAACGGATTATAACCACCCCGGGCGAGGGCGAAGGCTCCGCGGAAAAGCGCGGTAAACATCCGGAGAAGAAAACGGGTGTAACCGCCCGCATCGATACCCTGCGCAAGAAAACCAGGGAACAGCTTACCCATGGCGCTGTAGCAACTTCAGCTAAAGTCAGTGAAGCCACAAAACAGGCCAGATTTGAAGCTGCCAAAGAAAAATATGAAAAATTTTTAACCTGGCTGGATGGCGAAATTGCCGACCTGGAAGAACAGATCACGGAAGAGTGCGGCCCCATTAATCAGCAACCCAATCAGTCTAAATAAAGATGCCCTCATCTTCCTCCGGAAAACCTGACGAAAATGCCGGACTGGATAAACATGGGCAGCGGGAACAAAATGCCCCGTCCGCCCCGCCTGAACCATCAGCCCGGCTTGGAACAATCCAGGCTAAAATGTCACAACATGCCGCCAGTATTTTGCGTGCGGAAGGCTCTGGCGAAAGTGGCACAAGCGGCGCGGGCGTCCCCGGCGAAAGCGCTGGCGAGAGCGCAGGTGCTGAGGCTGGCGAAGGCCAGTCATCTCCGCCAAAACCAAAGAAAGCAAAAAGAAAAGAGTTAGCCCCGGAACTCATCCCCCACAAAGAAGAAATGGAAAAGTGGGTCAACCGGAACATGTCGACAGTAAAGTTTTTTCTGGAAGATCGCGACAGCCCTTTTAAAATCGTCTACGGTGACTGGTTTTATTACACACCCAAAAAAAACGAAATCTGCCTTGGCGTTGCGGCATTTAAAGAAGCAAAAGAAGCCCTGGCCGAAAACCTTGCCGAAGGAGCTTTTACCGTTGACCAGATCATGTTCTTCTTTTTACATGAAATGGCCCATCTTAAAACAACCAGAGAGTTAAACCGTGCCGGAAAGATCGATCTGCTTCAGCATTTCAAAACGATTGCCGGCAAAAAAATTGAATCAAACGACAAGCCCGGAGAGTACGTTTCACTCGCCGGCACTTATGGCCAATTTTACAATATTCTTGAAGACAGCATCGTCAACCGCATGGTGCTTAATACCGTTCATTACATGGATGCGACCAAAAGGCGTGAAGTGAGGAATTTGTATGTTAAAAAAATTTTTTCCATTTATAAAAAGTCTGAACCGGGAAAAGGCAGATACGTTATCAAGAAAGACAAAAATGGGAAAAAAGAAATGGTCAAAGACAAAGATGGCAAGGGTGATTTTGATCTTGTCACGGATCAGGATTATCGGCAGGGTTTTGATTTAAGAGCGTATTACCACAACGGGGAACCTTTAACTGGGCTGACTTTACAGTTCCTGATAGCCTTCATCAAATCTCAGATGGAAGTTTTCAAGGCGGATGAAGTAAGCGACCAGGAATCTTTTCCAGAAGGAAATATGAAAGTCGATACGCCGGTAGCGGCTGCTTTTAAGGAACCCATAGGAAAATTGTATCGGCGTCTTTTTACCTCAATTATTGAAAAACACAAAAATGATCCGGCTAAACTTAAACGTTATCTGGATTTTATGGGGACAGCTTACAAAGTTCCCAAATACAGGGAAAATAAAGGTAAAATTGTTGACAGCCATCAGGAAGTCTTTGTGAATGTTTTTAATCCGGCTTTCCGTGGTGAGCCTAACCTTGCGGATCAGGCCTGGCTTGGTTACCTGCGCGAGCTGGAAAAAACAGGCATTAAAGATGCCAAAAAGATGACTCTTATCCAGATTTTCAATAAGTTTAAAGAACTTCAGTCCCGCTCTTTCGGACGTTTTACACTGCCCTTTATTTTTAACTCCACCGAACGCACCGATATTATCATACGCGCTATCGAGCCGATCTTTACCATGCTATGCATCCTTGATGATAGTTTTGATATCAATCTCCCACCTTCCAGGATGCCAGGTGAAGGGGACAGTGAAGGAGAAGAAGGCGAAGAAGATAGTGATCAAAATAAAGAAAACCAATCAAGCGAAGACCAGGAAGAAGATCTTAACGCTCCCTGGCGTAAGGGTGTGGAAATTATCAATGATAACCGGCTAAGCCCCAATTACGGCCGTAAAGGCCAGATTATCAATGTTTATCGTGATAGTGACGGCAATGTCACCGACGTCGACGTTGCCTATTATTCGGAAACGGAAAATCCTCAAATTCATATGGCCATCGGCACTCATGAATTTTCAGGAGAAGAAGAAAACATTAGTGACCCTGTAAACAATCTGATTATACTTTCCAAAAAAGCCACAAGAAAACCGGGGCAGGGCAAAGAGCAAAAAATTAAATACCGCAATCCCGACATCAAGGAAGAAAAACCTGAAGAGCAGGAACAGCAGGAACAAAAGGAACAACAGGAACAACCTGAAGATCGGGGGCAGCAGGGTCAACAGGAACAGCAAGGCCGGCCTAGCCAACAGGACAAAGGAATGGATGAACTTAAAAAAATCTTCGGCAATTTAATTGATGCACTGGAAAATGAAATTGAAAAAGATGAAGAAAACGCCCGGGCGGAAGCCTTCGATAAAATAGGGCAGGAACCAGAATATCAGCAAAAAAAATCCGGGCACGCGCGGGAACAGAAACTCCTGGATATGGTCCAGAAAAAACTTGCCCAAAAAGAAACCGAAGAACAGCCTCAAAAACCGGTGTCCCCCGAGGAAATTGAAAAACGTCGAAAGCTCATCCGCGATTTCGTAAATCTTGAAAAACAGATTTATCCCATTGTTAACAGGATGGCCGCCATCTGGCTGGAATACATAAAAAACGTTGTCCAGGAAATTTCACTGGTAAAAACAAAATACCACGCCAGGGGCAAGATGGTCCCTAAAAGGGTTCAGCAGAAATTTCCCCAAATTGAACAGGGTGAAAATATTGATAACATGCGTTTGCGCGAACAATGGGAAGAAGAAATAAGAACGCAGATGCGCCCCAAAATGATCCGTATCCATCTGATGATAGATAACTCCGGAAGTATGGCCGACCTTATTGAAAAGATCCGCATGGCCGTCATGGTAGTTAACTCATCTCTTCGCTCATTGCGCGCCCTCTTCCGCACTGAACTTCAGGCCCTTCTTGGCGACAGCTACACTCCCGATCTTGACTTGGTCTGTGACCTTAGAATCAGCCTTTTTGGTGCCACTTCGGGGTTAACCGGCCCGGAATCGCGTGAAATTAAACCATTTGAAATAACTGACCTGGAATTTCTTAAAATGGATCCCCGTTTGGTAAAAGAACTTCCCAAAATAGACACTGATCAGGAAGCCATTGCTACGATTATTTCTTTTCAGAAGATTGATGCCAATGAAGGCAAAACCCTGGACTCAAAATCATGGACAGACCTGGTGGCAGAGTACAAATCCCATCCCGAACTTCTTGAATCCATCCGCAAAAACCTTCTTACCGATGTTATTCTTCAGGTTTCTGATGGGGCAATCGGTGAAACCGAGATTTCTCAACCGGCCATCAGTGAGCTATGCAAAATGGGAGTGCATGTTGGTGGCCTTGCCCTTGGCGCCAATGCCAAACCGGCACTGGAACAGCGCCATGGCCAGGACGAAACAGACCCGGTTACCGGTAAAGTTAAAAAGAAAGTTATCACAGCCAACAGTCCCGAAGAAATTGTCGGCTGTTTTGAAGATTTCCTGCGGGGCGTCATTGAAAACGACGTAGAACCCATCATGCTCGAATCTATCGCCCAAATTCTTTCTTCAAATGATTAACCACTGTAAAATCTGGCAATCCCGGTTAGAAGAGCTTAAGACCAAACAGCAGGCTTTACGGCAAGATTTAACCGCTGCAACAAATCCCTCCAATCCCGCTTATGGTGATTTCGGCAACTGCCAGAAAATAA
>Ga0302253_1001441_pt1 | contig 14312 bp, 18 predicted proteins | sample AAG_RA_Trp_MG_FD_193537 | JGI IMG/M metagenome (GOLD analysis project Ga0302253, IMG submission 193537) | Enriched activated sludge microbial communities from anaerobic digester in WTTP, New Holstein, Wisconsin, United States - AAG_RA_Trp | ecosystem: Engineered > Bioreactor > Anaerobic >...
TGAATGTGCGTTGGGCTTACATTTTCTTTGTCTTTATGCAGCAAAAATTCATTTTTTATTCTGTCGTTGGTTTTGTCTTCTTACAATGAACGCTAACGGATAGCGGTATGTTTTTGTTGCCGACTTCGGAGCACTTCACTGTCAACCAACGATAAAGTTTGAAGCGAGCCACCGCCGTTGATTTCAGTACTATCTCGGCAATAAAATATACCGCGTGTTACCGTTTCGTTGTTCATTTTCTCATTAATTTTCTTTCATTTTTGCTGCATCGTTTCTGTCTGCCGTGCGTTGGGATAGGCAAGCTCTTTTGCAGGTTTTGGTCTTAGCGTTGGCTGGTGCGACCTGCAAATGTGCTTGAATACGAAGCGTGGGCTATTCAATAATTGCAATTTCTTTTATCAAATCAACTATTTTATTATTAGTGAACTGTGTTTTAAATTCAATTTTTACTTGTCCGCCAAAGAATTTTTCTGCGTGTTTAATTTTCGCTTTTTCTTCTTCACGAAGTCCGTCATCACTTCCAACGTCTTTCGTTTCTACAATGAAGTTTAATTTCTGTTTGCCGTCTTTGAATTTTAAAACATAAGCAAAGTCAGGCGAATAAGTCTTTCCTCCTGCAACAGGAATTTTTATTGAGTTTTTCGGGATTTTCGTAAATACAATAACTTCGTTGATTTCTGTTTTTATGTTTTTCATTTCTAATTCAGAGTCGTAATACAACTCGTCAAAGAAATAAGACTGTGCCACGTCTTCATCTGAAAAGAAAATACCAATATCAGAAGCGGAAATTTCTGATAAAACATTTCCTTTTTCGTCTGTCAGTTTGGTTGGGTGAATGTTGTTTGAAACCTTTTTGTATTCAATGCTGAATTTATCAATCGCATTTGCCATTAGGAAATGGTCAAATTTATCTTTGATAATTCGCAATGTTGTTGGATTCAAATGTTTGTTTATGTCTGTTCCTGCATCAATAATTGATTGATGAATTGTTGCAAGATTGATATTTAAAATTTTTGAAAGTTCTTTCAGAAAGTCGCTGTATTTCATTGTTGAAATAGTTGCGACATTTCGTCCATAGATTGATTCTGCTTCGTTTACAATAGCTCTGTCATCTTTGATTTCAACTTTTGCAACTCGTTCACTTACTCCGTCTATGGTAAAATTGCCTTTTTGTGCTTTCAAAAACTCGGTAAACAAGCTTTTAAATTCAGCTTCTTTATCAAACTTATATTCCAAAATAACTTTTTCGTTAAGTTTTTCCCAAAGGTCTTTTAACTCGCTGTATTTGTCTGTTCTTATTGTAATTTTCTTTTTATCGTCTGTTGCTTTGCGAACTTTGGTAGAATTTACGCCCTCAAAGATTTTCGGATAATTGTGTTTGATGTAAGTAAATCCGTTTGCTTTAAAATCGTTGTTTCTCTTAATTACATCATTATCGTCTAAAAGTTGCAAAAGGTCTTCTTCGTTGGTATCGTAGAGTTCACAAATCTTTTTAATCATTTCAGCAGAAAGTTTATCAGGCGTTTGTTCCATTGAAATTGCCCCTGACTTATCATTAATTTCTTTTACTAAATCATCAACAAACTTACTTTCGGTAAAGTCAACAAAGTAATTTAGATAAAATTGTTCGTCTTTTACACGATTGCCATATTCATTTACTGGTAAACGCAAGCCACGCCCAACTTCTTGAAGTTTTGAAATTTCACTACCACTGCTACGCAGTTTGCAAATTTGAAAAACATTTGGATTGTCCCAGCCTTCACGCAATGTCCATTTTGAAAAAATAAATCGTCTTGGATTTTCCAAACTCAACATTTCTTGTTTATCGTGCAAAATCTCGTTTATTTCCTTTTCAATTACTTCGTCTTTTTCGCTGTTGTCTTTTGAGAAATAACCGCCGTGTGTTGCTGAAATATCAATCAATGATTTTTCAAGAAATGCTTTATAATAAACGTCTTGCTCTACTTTCAGCAAATTTTCAATTTCAGCTTTTGCTAATTGCTCTACCGTTTTTTTGATGTAACCGTCTTTATTTCGGTATTCATCAATATTATCAATAAAAAAAAGTGTTAGCGGTTTTATTTTTACATCTCTCGTCAAAAACTCTTTTTCGAGTTCAAAATGCTTTCGAATGGCTTTTTGAATCATTGTTTCCTGCAATTTTTCGGCATACGAATAAGGATTAATTTTATCGCCCTTTTTCATTTCCAAACCGTTTGATAAAACAACCGTGCTCTTGTTCAAATTTTCAATTGTCAAATCACTCATTTCAGAATGAATCGTTTGTAAACTGTCCTTTTTTTTAAGCTTTACCGTTTTGCGTTTATCATTTTCGTTTAATTCAAAACTTGCTTCTGTTCCGTCTGAATCAATAAACTTTACAATTGCATTTTTACCGCTGTCAAATTCTGTAATGTATCCGATTACGCCTTTTACTAAATTTCGGTTGAACGAATCAACGGCTGTTAAAGTATAAATCAGATTTTCATAACCTTGAAACGTAGCACCATAACGCAAAATAAATTGGGGTTTCATTTTCTGAATGTTCTCCCACGTTTTGTTGCCTGTTCCAAATTTGTGTGGTTCGTCAATAATCAAAAACGGTTTGGTTGCTCCAATGGCATCAAACGGAACGGTGTATTTGTCAAATAAACCTTTGTCAAAACTTTTTTGCATAGTATCAGAGTTTATCATACCTGCGTTGATAATCAAAACCTGAATACTATTTTTTTCAAAATTGCCCGAATTGACAAAGCTTGTAACGGCTGGCGGTATATATGATTTCTTGCTTTTGCCATTTTTTAAGCTTTCTACTACGTGCAAATGCAAGGTTTTTCCGTATTGCTCTTTAAAATGTTCACGACTGCTGTCTGATTTCAAAAAATTTATTGTTCCCGCTTTGATAGAAAGCGTTGGCACAACAACAATAAATTTGAAAATGCCATATTGTTTGTTAAGTTCAAAAATAGCTTTTGTGTAAGTATAGGTCTTGCCTGTCCCGGTTTCCATCATAATGTCTATGATGTTGCTGTTCCTTTTTATACTTTCCGTAATGCCACCGTTACGTTCTCTAACTTTCCGTATGTTTTCGGGATACGTCCAATCAAGCTGAAAATCAAATACAGGGTTGATGTAATTTTTATCGGCTTCGGTTGGCTGAATAAGGGAAATATCCTGAAACACGCCAATAGTGCTATCTACTGCGTGTGACTGATGGTTCAGGTTCTTTTCAAAATTAAATCCTTTCATCTCTTTAGTCCTTAGTTTTTAGTGTTGAATTTTGAGTTGTTTTTACAATGCTCGTTAACATTTTCACTAACTCTTCACAATCTTGAATAAAAAGTTTAAAATTAAAAGTTACCATTTGACTTTTTTCCAAAAGTTCCAGCCAATATAAAGTTTCCCTTGCTTCTTTGCTTGAGATTGCCATTTTGTTGGCAAAATCTGCTTTACTTACACCTGCCAATGCTTCATTGATATTTGCACCAATACTTGTTCCGCTTCGCAAAAGCTGTTTAGACAAAACAAATTCCTTTTGCTCTTGAAGAATTTTATATAGTTCTATAATTCGCAAAGCGAACTCAAAACTCTTACTTTTTACAATACTTTCTTTCATACTCAAAACTAAAAACTAAAAACTAAAAACTAAAAACTCAAAATTAAAAACTAGTAACGTGTTATGAAGTCAATATCAATTTTCTTTTTGTTTGCGTATTGCTTCACGTTTTCCGAAAGTTCTCGCAAACTTTTGCTTTCAAAGTGATAACCAAATGCAATGATTGAAGTAGGATTGAATGTTTTGTTGGTATCAATTTTTTCTAAAACTGCTTTTAGGTTTTCGGTTGTAAAGTTTTTGTGCAACAAATACAATTTGCCATTGCCGTAAAAAGCGGTGTAACCGCCTAAATCAAAACTTTCCAAATCTTGTGTTAATGGAATGCCGTCATACGTTTTCCAAGTAATAAGCAATGCCTTAATGTCGTCTTCTGAAAGTTTACCAACATCAAAAAGGGTTTGGGAACTGTCAAACTGTTCGGCTTCAAAATCGTAATCTTCCCAAATGGGAGTAGTTTCAAAGACTTTGAAACCAAGGTCTTGTGTTTCCAAAGATTTTATCTCGACTTTGAGTTGTTTTATCTTTTCATCTTTATCCTCTAAATCTAATTTGGAATCAAGTTCATTTATCTCTTTTTCTTTTTCAGCAATTTTTGATACTATAATTTCTTTAGTCTTCTTAGCTGCTCTGATTAAACGCTCTTTGGTTATCTCAAATATAGTTGGCTCTGCTTTCAGTTCGTCTTTTATAAAATCATACGCCGATTTGCTTTTCTTTGGGTCTATTAGCTCGGGAATCTGCACCAAGATAAATTTACGGTTACCCCCATCCTCAGCATTGAGTTGCATTATGGCATCCCCCGTTGTTCCAGAGCCTGCAAAGAAGTCAAGTATGATATCTTCCTTTTTTGCTCCCATTTCAATCAACTTTTCTATTACATCTCGTGACTTCGGAAAATCAAAGATTTTTTTCCCATTGAAGATATTTTTTACCTCTATCGTTCCTTTTTCTGAATTGTCTTCTTTATCCCACCACACGGAACGAGCCATTTTTTCTTCTTTCCGATATTTTTCTACGATTTGAAAACCTCCATCCATCATAGCCTTTGCAGCAATATTTATATTTAAATTTTCCTCTGCCTTTTCTTTCCCCCACCTCCAAACAGTTTTTACTCCCTGAGATTCTTTTGGGAAAAGTTCAATAAAACCATCTTTCTTAACTAAGGAAATTTCAAACAATCCATTGTCAATAGTCTTATTTGGATTTATATAGAATGGATAATAAAGATTAGGTCGATTGCCTTTGTTAAATGCTATATTTCGGTTTCTTAATTCACGTAAATCGAATCCTGAAATCGAATCTTGATATTGAAAAATTTTATTTTTATCACTAAGTAGATTAATTTCTGCATTAAAGGTTTTTGAATATGCTAAAATATATTCGTGCATTTGAGCAATTCCGCCATAGTCTCTTCCCCTTGGATTATTGACTAAAGTTATTTGACCTATAAAATTCTCCTCTCCAAAAACTTCATCCATTAACAAGCGTAGTTGTGCAACTTCGTTGTCGTCTATAGAAATAAAAATAACGCCATCCTCTTTTAGTAGTTGCTTAGCAATGTAAAGCCGTGGGTACAAAAACGTTAGCCAAGCACTATGGCTGTTGCTTTTGCTTTGTGTAAAAGCTAAAATGCGTTTAGCTTTCTCAGCATCAACGCCAATAAGGTTTTGTAATTCTTTTGCGGTAAATTTCCTGTCATCATTATAGACAAAGCCATCACTACCTGTATTGTAAGGTGGGTCAATGTATATCATTTTTACCTGTTCATAGTAGGCGTTGGCAAGGTGCTTTAACACTTCCAGGTTGTCGCCTTTAATGAGCAAGTTTTCAGAGTTAAGGTTTTCGGGTTTGCTATTATGAGTTTCGTCTGCTTTTAGCAAAGTTGTTGCTGGGTCGCTTGCTAAAAGTCTTGCGTAACTTTTGCCTAACCAATCTAAGCCGTAACTTTCTGTAGAAAAGTTTATTTCCTTTTCAGTTAAGTTGGCTTTAAACTTTTCCAATTGAAAATTTCCGTCTTTGTCAAAGCAATGCGGAAAATTTATTCTCAATGTTTCCAAATCTTTGTTTGGTACTTTTATGTTGTTCGTTATTTTTTCTTCCTTGCTCATTTATTTGTCCTTTTTAGTTTCGTTGTCAATTAATAATTCCTTTACACTTACTCCGAGAATTTCAGCAATTTCATAAAGCACTTCAATTCGTGGTTGTTGTCTGTTTTGTACATAACCATTCACCATATTATAGCTTTTACCAAGTTGTTCAGCCAACCAAGTTTGCTTTATTCCTTTCTCTTCAAGTACCTCTTTTATTCTATTCATTTTCTCAGAATAATTAAGCCACAAAAATAATAAATAATTTTCAATATCTCATTTTTCAATATAAAAAGTGTTTGAATAATCAACGGTCTGTCTGTGGGTTGGCAAAATGAAGGCTCTTTTGGCTTTGCGAAGCGTTGGCTTTTGTGTCGGGCAAAGACAAATGTGCCTGAATGTGCGGTGGGTTTCCTTTTTCTTTATGCAGCAAAAATTCCTTTGTCATTCAGTCGTTGGTTTCTGTCTTTTTACAATGAACGGTAACGGCTGAGGCTAAAAGCTGGCGGGCATTTCGGAGCACCTCACTGTCAACCTGCGATAAAGTTTATTAGTTGCAATGCCCTTCAAATTAGCACTTTCTGCCCGCTTGATTTTAGCCTTTGTTACAAACTGGGCGATTTCAATACTTTTCATCAATTTGCAATTATAATGGCTCATTATGCACATTTTCAATACGTTGTAAAATACACTATTAGTCCGCATACGAAATATAAACCCAATAAAACATACAATGTAATGCTATTCGTCTTAACTCTCTGAATAAAGTTAGGATGTTTTGTTTCACGTACAATCTTTTCAACTATATCAATTCTGTCTTCATTTGTAACATATAATGGGTCATTAGGGAATTCATTCTTTAATACTTCATTTGTTTGCAAATCCATTCCCATATAAATTTCATCTGCGATACAATCTTCGGCTAATTTAGTCATATATCCCCCAAAAGCCAATCGTTCAAAAATCAGATACATGGCAATCAAAGAAGGGATGAAATAGAATCTTCCGATAAATTCCAAAATCAAAAATAAAACAAAAGTTATAGGAATAAAATAAATAGGATTTGGAGCAGGAAAAATGCCTAAAAACTTCATTTTCCCTTGGCGTTCAATTTCATCAAGATAAAAATCAATTTTATCACGGGTTTCTCTGTTGTAGGGTATATCAATCATGATTCTTTGTTTTAAGGGTTTTGAATAATAAAAGTAATACCAAAAATTCGAAGCATTGCTTTTCGAGACTTCTATATAGATTGGTTTTACCTCTTTCTTCGTATCTATTATCAGCCCAGCGAATTTTAGGCAGCATAACTTTTAATGAATTTTTATGCCTTGAAAAATGATAAGAAAAACCTTCAAAAGATATTTCAGATTCTTTTAAAGCTGAATCAATTCCGTCAATTATATTTTTGTATAATTTTAAAAAAGCCAAATTATAGCTTGTTTCGCTGCGGCTGTGATAATCCCCATTGCCAATTCTTCTTCGGTCATAACCGCTACTTTCCTCAAAACCAATTTTGTTTTTAATTTCCCTCAACATTTTAGTCAGGTCTGAATTACAGTATTCTTGAAGACGCTTCTCCAAAGTATCAATTTCGGCTTTTGTGACATTGGAGTCATTAAACAGCTCGGAAATTTTCGCAGATAAAACATCCTTGTCAAAGCAAATTTCTATTTCTGAAATTTTTTGCACAGCATTTCTGAACTCATCAGAAAACACTTCATTGTCGTTAATTTTTGTAATCATGGCTATTAAATTCTTTTTTTGTTTTTTCTTGATTGTAATTCTTGATTTAAAATACTTAGCATTTTTCTCATTTCCACCCTTTCTTTTTTCATGCTTGACACATTTTTCCTAAAAAGATATAATAGCAGTTGAAAAAGGACAATGTGGATGATTAACCCAATAAATAGAATCAGGGTAATGCCAGTTTCAAAAAAAGCCCAAAATGCAATCCCCATAATCACAATAAATAATACTGCAAAACCAAATCCGGTTCGATAAACGATGTTTCCAATAAAAAGAAAGTTTCGATATTGTTTGATTTCTTTAGTAGCTTGAGTTTTTAGTTCCTCTTTAAGTTCATCAACATCTTTTGAGTTTTCAAGATTAAGCATTTCTTCATTGTTCATAACTGATTTTTTATGTAATCATCATATTTCTGAATTAAATTATCAACGCAGTCAATTATTTTGGAGATTTTTTCTTTTGGACTCACATCCCTATCTTTCAAAAAAGACTGAATGTTTTTATAAGTAAGACCAAAACGAAAACTATCGAAATAGGATTTGCCTTTCATTTTGTCGGACAAAAAATAGCAGGTTTCTATTATTAATAATAATTTCAACAACTCCTGTGAATATTTAGATCCTTCACAATTAATATCATCCTCCAAATAAGATTTGTATTCTTCCAATTTATCAGCATCAATTACATTTCTTGAAAATTGACGAACAGTAACTTTATTGTCATCAACATATTTCGTATTTTCGAGAAGTTCAATCTTTAATTTATCATAATCACTAATGGCTTTCAAAACTCTCCTATTATATCTCATTAGTATATGGTCTGAATCTTCCCTAACATTCGATTTTTCATTAATATCAATATCATTATTTTCCCAAAACTCTTCATTTTCATCATCAAGATCATTAAATAAACTTGTATCTTTTTTTTGTTTTGCTATTATTTTATCTGCCTTTTCGTGGCACTCAGAAATAGTTGCATCAAAATTATACCGCCAATTTGCCCCATTGTTTCGATACATTCTTTCTATATTATATCTTGCATTATTTGCCTTAATATTTATTTCAACAATTGCATCTTCATCATCGTCATCAACAAATTCAATTGCAACCAATGCCTCAATAAGCTCATTTTCATAATATGTCATTTGACTTTGAAGTTTTGATGATGCTTGACGAATCAATTCATCCAAATGAGACTCCTCTTCGGAATAGTATTTGTCTCTGTCAGAATTTCTATAATCAGAACTTCTGCCGTATGATTTATTATTTCCCCTTTGACCATCTTCGACATACCTTTTTATCTTTTTAGCATCAGACGTAGCAAACCCATGAGCTTCTACCCTAATACCACGTGCAAAAAAAGAAATTGTTGAATATGATAAAACTGAATACCAACTTGGTGTATTAAGTTCAATTCCTTTTATTTCTTCAAACGTCAAATACGTTTCTCTATCTTTCCAGAATCCGGGAATTTTAACTTTCACTCCATCATCTAAAATAGTGATTGATGCTTGAAAAACATGGTTCCATTTTGCTAAAACAGATGCAACAAATTTTATATTCATATTAACTGATTTTTATCAAAAACTCCAAATACCCATCTACTTCCCTCTCTATCTCATCCAAGTCGTATAAACTTATTGCCTCATCGTTTTTAAGCCGTTGCTGTAAGTTTTCAAGTTTTTGCATAAGGGGTTCATTTATGCTTATAAAAAGCTCTTTTTTTTCAATGCTGAAACCTTCAAAATTTTGGGCTATAAGTTTATCGGCATCCATCAGCTTAAAACTGATTTCGGCAAGTTTTTCTTCGTGGGGAGTGGGAATATTTTGGGTCATGGGATAATATTGATAATTAAAGGATTATTCTCCATTCTAACTAAATCGTCTTTCAAATTTGAAAAATCAATTATGTAAGGATGCTTTGGAGTATTTGCTTTTGCATATGTGTAAATACCTTTTTGAGCTAATGCCTTATTTGTAGCATTTTCAACAGATTCGCACAAAATTTTACCGGGTCCATTTTTACTTATAGTTTTCCCCTTTGTATTTTTCATTTTTATGGTCCAGACTTTTTCATTTAAATATTTTTTCGCTATTTCTTTCAATGGGTGGTTATTTGATAGTAAAATTGAATTCGCAATATCTTCAGCAGTAATAAAAGCATACCAAAAATTATTTTGGATTTTTAATTTCACTTCTTCTATTAATTCTTTTAGAATTTGAGCTTCGTCCGTACCAATTGTATCTAAATCTTTACTCGAACCTACACTACCCTTATGACCAGATTTCTCTTCGTAATTACTTAAATCTGTATTTAAATAAACATTGAAGAAGACTCTATTTGGGAACCAAATCAAACAATTTTCCGCACAGTCTCTAACTTCCGTCATGAAAAGTCCAAGCTGGTCTATTCTATTAGGATCTTCGACTGTTTTTCTCGAACGCCTCCATTTTTCATTCCAGATTTGAATCCCTTTATAAAAGATTTTAGGCTCTTCATTTAAATTCCACAACTCCTTAAACGAATTCAACTCGCCTGTGTATGTGCTTGTGTTATTTGGATTTCGGTGTCCGCTTATTTTTGTGCTTAAATCATCTTGTATCCCCACATACAACGGACAAAACTTCTCAACAGCTTTATCTATCTGTTTTCCATTCTCATCAAACTGTTTTGGCTCAAATACCGGAATTTTTACCCCAACAATGTAAACGCCAGGTGTTTTTAAATCCTTATGGTTCGTATCAATATTCCCTTTTCCATCAATAAATGGCTTTTTAAACTTTATTTCTGCCATATTTTTTATTTTAGTGTTCTGTAAAATTACAAAAATTATTTATAATCCAAATTTCTGCATTGCAATTTGTGCTTTATGAATTTCTTTATTCTCTGTTGAAAGTAATGGAGCTACATACAACCAACCACTTTTTTTGGTTTCGGCATATTGAATGATTTTATTTTGGGTTTCTTCTGTTTCCACTTCATTGATTAAAACGTGTTTAAATTGTTTCCATGTTTGTATGTTTTTTTCGCGGCATAAATCCAATGCTAAAAACACTTTATTTTCGGGATAATCTGCCAGGCAAAAACCATCTTCATCGCCACGAAAAACAGTGTAATTGGGCATTTGTCGCTCGGTTAGCTCATCAAAAACTTTCATCAAAAACTCATCTTCCAACTGCTTAATTTTGTTTTGTGTGTAATACTGAGCCAAACTTTCGTGAAACATTTTATTGCCCACTGTGGGCCAATCTTTCATAAAATACATATTACTGAGCATTGCAGGGTATTCGTAAATCATCCAATGAAACAGTTCGTGTATCAATACAATTTTGGCAATGGCAAGTGTATATTCGTCTTCGTTGCCACCACATGCAAGGGCTAAACTTTTGCCACATTCGCTTATGGCTCCTGTATAAAGCACAATATAACCTTCGCCAAATGTAATGTTGGTGTTATCTACTCTTCCAATCCGGCAAAGAGTGCGATTATAGTATGCTCCCATGCGGTCGGTATCGTACTCATCATAATTTTCCAACATTTTTTCACTCAGTACAATATCCGGCAAATGGTAGTGATAAAAACTGTTATTACTTTGTATTGCAATTCTTTTTTCAAGAATAGTCTCTGGTTGTCTGATTTTATCTAAATCAGCAAAAAGTTTGGCAAATGTTTCGTTTTTCATATTGTGTTGTTTTGGTTACTATTATTAAATTGACTTGGAATTTATCGGCAAATACAACTGTTTTTCAAAGAAAACCTCCGCGCTTACCAAAGAATATTTTTCTACTAATTTCACCTGATTTGGAGGACAATCGGAATGCCATAAAAACACATTGTTTTGTTGCAGCCAATCGGGCAATTTTTCTTCTGAAGCATAGCGTGTAAGCACAAAATAATCCTCATGTCCGACAAAACCTGCTTTCTCAAAAAAATCAAAATCAAACTCATCGGAATTCATGGCTGCAAACAAAAGCAATTCATCATCCTGCGAGTCAAATTCAATATTTCCCCAATTACTATCTTTTAAAAAAGCACTTAATCCTCCCTGATATTTATTTACAATGCTCTTTTTCTGGACAATAAGATTAGCTAAATTCAAATATAATGGCATAATGCTAGTTTTTATAAAAGTTCATATTCATTGATTCCCATTTTTTTAAGTAAAGCTTTTATGTCTGCCTCTTCTAATTTAGCAATTTCAACAAAAGCAAGCATTGTTTCGTTTTTATCTTTATGCATCAATAATTTATGCGGACTTCTTTTGAACAACTTTTCATGTAATTTTTTAATCAATATTTGTTGATTTTCATTGCTATACCAAAATAAAGGCATTAAGTATAAAGCTATAATGGTTGTCAATTCATCAAAACTATCTGTTGAGTTTTTTTTCGTTATATTTACAGAGTGCAGATAATGCTTAATTAAGCCTAATGCTGTCAGAAATTCTACAATGGTTTGATATGATTCAATTCGGCTGATATTAATGCTATACGAAATTCTTTCAGCAAGGATAAACAGAGGTTTGTAAAAAACATACAAAAAAGCATTGATTTCATTTAACTCATCAACTGTCTGATATCTCCAGATAAGTTTTTTGTTTTGATTCATCAAATGGAACAAATTAGCTCTGAAGTACGATTCCATATCTTCGCAATGCTCAGTATATTCACGATGCTCAAAATTATTGCTGAAAATATCGGGATAATCAGAAAATTTAAAAATCAAACGATGCATTGGCTTTAACTGAAAATTGACAAAATACAGTTTTATTGCTGGTTCATACTTTATTGCGACTGAACGAAGCAGATGTTTATTTATCTCTAAAAGATTGATTTCTTTTTCTATTGTTTTCATTTGCATGACTTTCTTTTTTGTAAATCACAAACTAATTTCCGCATTGCAATTTGCTTACTACCTCGCTTGGCTGCTTTGTTTCTTTCATTTCTTTGAAATTCAATAAAAACAACTTAGCTTCCCGACAGAGGACATTATCATTATTTTGCAACAATTCATCGTATTTTTCGGCAATAAAATACATGGTTACCCATTCCAAATCTTCGGCATCCTCCCAATCGGGCAAAAACAAATGCGTTTCTTTAATGGATGGGCAAGTGTTTTCAAACCAATCAGTATCACACTCAAAAACATCAGGTTTAATCTGTAGTATATTTTCATCAACACTTTTATTCAACATTCCAAAACTCACTTTCATAATTCAAATTTTTATAATGCATACAATAACCCATTTATCGGGAATAGATTCAAACCAAAAAAGTTTTTCGCCATACTGGTCTTTACGGTGTATATTCTGACCATCAATAAAATAAAGCTTTTCTCCATAGATGTCTTTATAACGAATAGTTGCTCCATCAAAGAAAAAAAGTTTCTCCCCATATTGATCTTTAAATCGCACCGTCTTACCATCAATATAATAGAGCTTGTCGCCATACATATCTTTTCGGCGAATAGTTTGATCATCCAAATAGTAAAGTTTTTCTCCATGCATATCTTTTTCTCTGACAGTGTTGCCATCTACAAAATAGACTTTTTCCCCGTATTGGTCTTTAAGTCTAATGTGCTGACTTAAACCTGAAAGCGGCATTAGAAACACGATACCACAAACAATAATTAATAAATTTTTCATTATTCAATTCCACCCATTAGTTTCTTTTCTAAATATTCTTCTTCGGTCATTCCCTCAAAATAGAGCCAATTGTCAAATTTTATAAGCCATGTATTGTAAAAAAACTTAACCTCTTTTTTTACTCCCAAATATTTGAGGGCACTGTTAAAATCTATGGCTGACATAAAAGAGAAGGGTAAAACAAGAAATTCATACATCAAAAAATATTTGAAAAATTCAATATTAGTTGCCATATAGCCAATGTATGCAAAGGCAAATAATGGGGCAATATCAATAATAAATCTGCGAAAAGTCCCCTCAATTTTACTGGCAGCGGTTTCATCAAAATAAACCATGGCATTTATTGGACCCCTTAATATAAAAAAACTCCAGCCAAAGTTTTTAGGGCTTAATCCCACAATCAATGAAGCTAAAACATGACACAACTCGTGGATAAATAAAGCAGGAGTTATGATAATTCGAAGCAAAATTCTTATTGTTTTTTTCATGGCGATTTTTTTTATGAATTTAAAAAGAAACCAAAATCTCTGTCATAATGTATTTTCTCATCAAGAACTTCGCTCAATATTTTAAAATCTCTGCGAATGGTTCTCTCACTAACATCAAAAATGTCGCATAAATCTTCTGTTCTCACAGGCACATCTCTTCGCAATGCGTCATAAATAAAGGTAATACGATATATTTTTGATTTTAAAATATTCTCCTTTCTATTTGCAGTTTTTTGGTTCATTCGGTATTTTATAATTCCGATTAAAGTTTGCTCATCAGCAGTTTCGGAAATAAATTTGAAATACTTACTTATCTCAAAATCTTCAATTTTAAATTTTTTGCCTACAACTAAAATAATGTTTTCATTTTTATCCCAATGCTTAACAAATGGATTTAGCCCTATCAAAAGTTTTTCGGTTAGTAAATAACTATCTATAATATTTATAAATCCGGGAACAGCTATTAAATCTTCAGCACAATTGATATTCAATAATTCAATTTTCAGTTTTTTATTTATGCTTTCCAAACAATTAATAATATGAGAATTTGATGTCCAGTAAGCAATTATATTATTTCTCATAATAATTTTTCTTACAAAGATAAGTTCGAAAAAGCCTTTTGTAAAATCTGAGAGGACAATAGTGTGTCAAATTTCTGCAAATTGATTAGTATGGTTTTCCTTGGAGTTCTTTTTCTTCGCCTTGTTTGTAACGGACAGCGGTATGTT
>Ga0302253_1001442_pt1 | contig 14307 bp, 11 predicted proteins | sample AAG_RA_Trp_MG_FD_193537 | JGI IMG/M metagenome (GOLD analysis project Ga0302253, IMG submission 193537) | Enriched activated sludge microbial communities from anaerobic digester in WTTP, New Holstein, Wisconsin, United States - AAG_RA_Trp | ecosystem: Engineered > Bioreactor > Anaerobic >...
GTTATGGACCTGACAAACCGGACCGTGACAGTCCCTTCCGCACCGCAACGGATTATCGGACTTGGCGCAGGGGATGTCCGGATGCTTGTCTATCTCCAGGCAACAGACCGGATTGTGGGGGTTGACCAGATGGAGAAAGGCAAGACAAATACTACTGCCCTTGGCATGGGATTCCCGTCAGGGCAGGACCGGCCGTATAATATTGCCCACCCTGAGCTTGCTGATCTGACCCTTGTGGGCTCCAGAAATGCGGGCAACCCCGAACTGATTATTGCGCAAAAACCCGATGTGGTCTTTGCTACCTGGACAACCGGAAAGGATGCCGATGCGCTGCAGGAAAAAACCGGCGTTCCGGTTGTGTCGCTTGTTTCCGGTGATCTGGGCAAGAACAAGCCCCAGTTCTACCAGTCCCTCCGGACCATGGGCAAGATCCTGGGGAAGGACGCGCGGGCAGAAGAAGTCATCGCGTACATTGATGAGACCATGAATGACCTGAGCCGCCGCACCAAAGACATTCCCCAGGAGAATGTTAAGAAAGTATACATAGGGGGCGTCTCATTCAATGGTGCCCACGGGCTTCTTTCCACTGAACCCACGTACCCGTCCCTGAAAATGATCGGCGGGAACAATGTTGCATCCGGTGCCGGAGCCGGGGGACAGGTTATGATCGACAAAGAACAGCTGCTGGCCTGGGACCCGGATGTCATCTTTATCGATGAGTCAAGTTATACGCTGGTCAAAGAGGATATGAAGGACCCGGTCTACCAGTCCCTGAAGGCTGTCAAAAACAACCAGGTCTATGGTCTCATGCCGTACAACTGGTATGCGAACAACTACGATACGGTCCTTGCCAATGCTTACTACATGGGGAAGATCCTCTATCCGGACCAGTTTGCCGATATCGATCCGGCACAGAAAGCAGATGAGATTTATACCAAGCTTGACGGGAAACCGGTCTACCCCGCCATGCAGCAGCTCTTCGGCGGCTATAAGCCGCTGCAGTTCGCGGCAGGGCACTGATACTGCAAAGCGAAGTGCCCGATGAAGAACATACCCAGAGTACTACCGGACGGATTCATGCTCCCTGAGAGCGGTGCAGGGAACCCTGCCGGCATCCTTGAGGAACGGCTCTCCGGACTCCGCCGTTTCCGGCTCATGGTGACTGCATGCCGGATGGATGTATTCAGTCACTGTCACGAACCAGTTACCGCAGATACTATCAGCACAAGGCTCGGGCTCCAGCCCGGCCTCACGGGCTTATTTCTCGACGCCCTGGCAGCCCAGGGGCTCCTGAAGAACGATGGTGCGGGGTACAGCAACACTGCGTTCTCGGATACCTACCTGAATATGGCATCCCCGTATTGCCTGCTCGACCAGATCACGCTTCACGATCATCTCGGCGGGCTCTGGGACAACCTTGGATCGATCCTGCACGATGGCCAAAAGGTCTATGATCCTGAGGCCTGGTTCTCCGGTCTCATCATCCCTGCAATGGCAGCCAATGCGAAATGCGGCATCCTGCAAAAGACCGTAAAGGCAGTAACCGCCCTGCCGGATTTTCCCGGAGCACGCCGCCTCCTTGACATGGGAGGTGGCCACGGACTCTATACCATTGCATTCTGCCAGGAGAACCCGGATCTGGAGGGGATCATCTTCGATCTGCCGGGAGTGCTGCCGGCAACCAGGAAATTCATCGAATATTACCAGGCAGGCCGGGTCAGCTGCACTCCCGGTAATTTCTTCTCCGATCCGCTCGGGTCCGGGTTTGATATCGTGTTCTCATCGTCAAATCCCGGGGGAAAAGCACCGGCCCTGATCCCGAAGATAAAAGCCGCACTCAGGCCGGGCGGGCTGTTTATCAATAAGCAGGGGGATGACCAGGCCGGCATCGACCCGCTCCTGAACCTTGAATGGAATCTCTGGACGGTCAAAGGCATGGAGAAGAATCCCCGGCAGTACTCGTTCAGTCACAGTGTCTCTTACGAGGAATACAACAGCGAACTTGCCCGCCAGGGTTTCACTATCCGTGAAATTGTCCGGCTGGATGACCAGTCCATTATGACAATAGCAGTGAACGAATCTTCATGACCGCAGCAGAACTCCCCGGGGTGAACCATGCACCTTGAGATCCCCCCCGGAAAAGGCGTTGAGGAATACCGTGTGTATACCCGCCACAAACTCGTGTTCCTCGTACTCCTCGGATGTATAGTTGTTGCTCTCATCTTCCTTGGTATCATCATCGGGAGCCTCACGCTGAGCGTACCGGAGGTACTCCTCACGCTTGTTCATCCCGGCGAAGGTAATGCAACGCTCATCGTCTGGAGCGTGCGGGTGCCCCGTGTGCTTGCAGCGCTTGTTGCCGGTGCCGGGCTTGCAGCAGCGGGCGTTGTCATGCAGTCGGTACTTCGAAATCCTTTGAGTTCGCCCTATACACTCGGTATCTCCCATGCAGCCGGGTTCGGCGCGGCGTTTGCCATCACCGTTCTCGGGGCCGGGACGCTCTCCCATAATATCTCGGATGCAGTCGTCATCAGGAACCCGGCCATCATCACCATCTGTGCATTTGCCGGCTCCATGATTGCAACCGGCGTCCTGCTCATCGTCGCCCGCTACCGGAGCTCCCGCCCGGAAGTCATCATCCTGCTCGGTGTTGCGCTGGCGGCCCTCTTCACCGCCGGGACCACCTTTCTCCAGTTCTTCTCATCGGCAGACCAGATTGCAGCCATCGTCTTCTGGACCTTTGGCGATGTTGGCAGGGCAACGTGGGGCGATCTCATGCTCATGTCTGCAATTGTCCTCCCCTCACTGGGGTATTTCTTCTGGTCCCGATGGGATTATAATGCCGTAGATGCAGGTGACGACACAGCCCGGAGTCTTGGCGTCAATGTGGAGCGGTCCCGGACCATGGGGATGTTCCTTGGGTCGCTCATCACTGCCGTTGTTGTCGCATTTCTTGGGATCATCGGTTTCATCGGGCTTTTAGGCCCGCATATGGTCAGGAGAATTGTGGGAAGCGATCACCGGTTCCTGTTTCCCGCTTCCTGCCTGATGGGCGCCATTATCCTGCTCTCTGCGGATATGGTCGCGCGGGTGATCATCGCACCGGCAGTCCTTCCGGTTGGGGTGCTGACTGCTTTTTTGGGAGCACCACTTTTCATCTATCTGATACTCGGGCGGCAGCGTGCCTGAAGAGAAATCTGTTCAGTGAATCACCGGTGCTGCATTCCTGCCCCTTTTTTCACAGACCGGTAAAAATGCTATCGGGTGTGTAAAAACCAGAAGGGATAAAAAAAGAGTAATTTCCGTCTTTTTTTAGAAGCATTGCTTTTTGTTGAGGGTTTATTCTCTCCGGGCCAGGTGCGTGCCCTCAGCGCACGGGATGCAGAGGCACTTCCCGTCAACCATCCGGGTCTTTGCGTCCGCAACCGTTTCGCCGCAGCCCGCGCACGTCACTGATTTGAAGATCCGTGCCTTCTTCGGGGCTTCCATCTCGATCTTCTCGATCTTCATGATCTTCTCCGCGGGGGCGTGGAGCACCTTTACCGTAGCCTTGTGCATCAGCTCGTGGAATTTTTCCTCTTCCTGCTTCGTTGCGGTTCCCGAGAAGACCTTCGACCTGAGGGCATTCATTTCGTCCGCGCCTTCGTCCTCGCCCCGGTTGAAGGTGATACGGACGGCTTTGCCATCCTTCCGGTTGTAGAAGGTGAAGGCGTGCTTGCCATAATCCTTAATGATGAGGTTGCCCTTCCCGGCCGTTGTCCCGGCGATTACCTGCACCGCATCCACGCCGCAGGCATCGGTCTCGCAGATGGCGACGAGATCCTCGTCCTCCGGGCGTTCGACGCCCAGCGCCTCCATCGCTGCAACTGCGGCACGGTATCCCGAAGCAATACCGGGGCAGGAGTGCCCGTGAAAGCGGATGCAGTCATCGAAGGTGATGGCGCGGGGAAGAAGATGGTCGTTATCGTGCCCGTGGTCATGGCTGTGACCGTGGTCATGGGAGTGGTCGTGACCGTGGTCGTGGCCATGACCGTGTCCGTGGTCATGGCCGTGTCCGTGTTCGTGCGTGTGATCATGCATGGTAATTCTCTCCAGTACTCTTGTTCTTCCGGGACATAATCGTTGATATTTCTCCCGCCATCTGTGTTACCAGAACCGGCACCACCCGGCGGGAATGCCGGCATACCGGGATACAGAATATGTCAGGAAACGATGCTTCTGATCCGTAAAAATGGTGTGGCGGGAAAACCGGGGATGATAATCAGGGGAAAAAATGAAATGCCGGTCAGGCGATTTTGCAGGAATCCGGGATGACGCAGCGGACGCCACCGAGCTCGCCGATAATGACCGGCAGTCCGTAGACATCTTCAATAACAGAGGGGGTGATGACATCCTGCTTTCCATGGATATAGACCATCCCGTTCTTGATAAAGATAAAGGTATCAGCAAATCTCAGCGCCTGGTTCAGGTCGTGCATGGTCATCACGGCAGCAATCCCGTGATCGCGGACAATGTCGCGGATGGTAGTGAGGATATCCACCTGGTTCTTCAGGTCAAGGTTGCTGGTCGGTTCATCGAGCAGCAGGATCTTCGGCTCCTGAACGAGCGCCCGGGCAATGGCCACCTTCTGGAGCTCCCCGCCACTCATCTCGTCGATATACACGAGGCGCATGGATTCCATACCCAGCTTTGTAAAGATGGCGTCAACGATCGCGAGGTCGCGGGGCGTCACGTCCCAGCCGATATGCGGGCGGCGTCCGAGGAGCACCGCGTCGAACGCGGTCAGGCGCCCGGTCTCCACCCGCTGCGGCACGTAGCCGACACGGCGGGCGATCTCCATTGTTGAAAGGTCGAGCAGGTTCTCGTCATCGAGCATGACGGTCCCCTCACGGGGCCGCAGGATCCGGTTCAGGCATTTTAAGAGCGTCGTTTTCCCGACCCCGTTTGGGCCGAGCACGGCAACAACCTGTCCCTGTTCAATGGAGAATCCGATCTCCTTAAGGACATTCTTGTTCCGGTACATGAATTTCAGTTCGTTTACCGTCAGCATTTCTGTCATCGTTTATACCCCCTGAAGAGCAGGAAAATGAATACGGGCGCGCCCATGAACGCCGTCAGTACAGCCACCGGCAGCACGTAGGGTGCCACGATCACCCGTGCCACCGTGTCCGAAGCCAGCAGCAGAACCGCCCCCATCACCGCGGAGCCGGGGATGAGGAAGCGCTGGTCGTCCCCGATAATCCGCCGCACCATATGGGGACAGACCAGCCCCACAAACCCGATGACGCCGAGCAGCGCTACAATAACCGCAGATATACATGCAGCGACCGTCATCCCGATCAGCCGCACCTGCATGACATTTACCCCGAGACCCTGCGCAGTCTCGTCACCGGCATCGATTGCATTGTAGTTCCAGCGGTTTGCAATGAAATACAGGGTACCGGCCCCCACGACCAGTGCCATCAGGGGCAGGATATCCCAGGTAGCCCGGCCCACATCACCAAACGTCCAGAAGACCACCGCTGCCAGCTGGGCGTCGTTGGAGAAGTACTGCAGGAACATGACCCCGGCCGAAAAAAGGGAGGAGAGGGCTACTCCCGTGAGCACCATGACCTCTGGCGATGCGCCCTTGATATGGGACATCACGAGAATAACACCGGTTGCAAGCATGCAGAAGATGAAGGCAACGATAGTGGTGAGGTACGGGTTGGAGATGGAGACCGGGTTTGCAACCGTGGACTGCATATTGCCGGTGCCAAGGAAGATGATCGAGACGGCAGCGCCAAAAGCTCCGGCACTGGAGATCCCGAGCGTGAAGGGGGATGCCAGCGGGTTCCGGAGGATGGACTGCATGGCAACACCGGCGATTGAAAGCCCGATACCGGCGATGACGGAAGCAACGGCCTGCGGCAGCCTGACGTTCCATATAATCCTGTCCCATTTCTCGGATGTGGTAATCCCGCTCAGGGTCTGGAATACCTCAAGCGGCGGGATAGCAACAGCACCTACCGAAATAGCGGCGATAAAAAGGATGAAGGCAAGGAAGAGCCCGGCGACGATCCAGCGGACCTTCCGGTTCAGGTATTCCTGGTAATCGCCCGGGATCGTTCCTTGGTTCAAATGCATTGCAGGGCTCTTTTACGTGGTTGAAATTTTCGTAAACCCGAGGTTCTTGTAATCTTCATTGATCTGTGCAAAGGCCGGTTTCCCGACAAATTTTGTATAGATCTCATCTGCTTTTACCCGCGGATCGATATCGGAGAACTGGTCCGGGTACAGGGTTTTTCCTATGAAATAGGAATCGGCAAGCACGGTCTCGTAGTTGGTGTTGTAGAAATTGTAGGGCAGGACACCGTACACGTTCCCGTTCTTCACCGATTTCAGGCTCGCATATGCCGGGTTGGTCTTGAGTTCGCCGATTGCACCGTCATTGTCCATCTGGGTGGTCCCCACATCAATGAAAAGGAACTCCGGATCGCCGCTGACGATAACTTCCTTGGAGATATCGGCGTGCTGGGTGTCAGATCCGGTGGCAATGTTCTTTGCATGCACCCAGATGAATGGCGGATAGGCGGGTTCTGTCGAGATAATCCCGTGGGCTCCTGCAGAACTGACCCCGCCGATGTACACGGTCTTCTGCTGGTCGGCCGGAATATCCTTTGTCCTGCGTTCCAGGTCTGCGGTGACCTCATTGATGTACGCGATCAGCTCTTCAGCTCGCGCATCCTTCCCAAGGGTTTTGCCCATGAGCCGTAAGGCCCCGTAGAATTCAGCTTTCTCTGCATCCGTCCGGAGGGAACCATACGGGAATGCAACTACGGGAATTCCTGTCTTGTTCTGAAGGGTATCGGCTTCAGGACCGCTGGTTGCATACGTGGTGCCGGTCGAGCCGGTCTTGAAGATGAGTTCCGGGCCGATCCCGATAATTTTTTCAGGGTCATCCTTACCGCGGTACTCGCCGATCAGGGGAAGGTTGGCAAACTGCGGGTTGGTGATCGCATATGCCCGGCCTTCCTGGGGCTGGACTTTTTTCTCGATGCTGTCTACACCGACAACCATGTCCTGCGCACCGAGATAAACGATATACCGGAGGCATCCGGATCCTGAGCACACGATCTTCTGCGGGTCTGCCGGGATCTCAACTGAGCGCCCGAACCCATCCGTGATGGTTGTCGTGCCGGACGATGCTGCCGCCACAGTCGTTGCCGGTGCCGCCTGTGTCGCCGGCGTGCTGCCCGTACATCCGGCACAGAACGCTATGGCCAGAAGCAGTGTTGCTATGATAAAGAGAGATGTACCTGTATTTTTCATACGAATCTATTGTATGTTAAAATCCAGTGCTAATAAAATAGGATCATAGGAACTTTTTATTGCGAGCTTTTCAATGATGGTAAAAGATGGTATGAACAGGATAAAAATTCGTTATACTCCTTTTGAGCAGGAATGAAACGGCATTCTCCCGGCGAGGATTTCCGGAAAGGAAACCGATACCGGGGGGTTGACGGAACAGGGGGTAAACGTGCGCTCAACGGGGATCATACCCGTACCGAACTTCCCTGCGGTTCTCCGACCCGGGAATATCCGGGTCCGGCGGATGATGGGAGCAACAACTATCACCCGGCAGGACTTTTCCGCGATACAGGTAATTCCTGCATCAAGGAACCGGAGATATCTTCTCTCCTCGTTTTCGGACAGAGCTGCAGCAAGAAGGGGGGCCGGCCCGGAATTGTATCCCGGACATTCCTTCTATGGTACGGTTCCTCCGTTCAGGCCGGCCGTTCCGTGGAACGGGCAGGACCATCCCTGTCCCGGGCTGCAGGTACCTGAAGGTCACGACAGATACGCCGGGATATCTGCGTTTTCAGAAAGAGAACCGGATCCAGCTCATCCGGCAGGCATGTACCATCAGTCTCTCCAAGAATTCTGCGTATCATCTGCTGTGCACAAACCGGAGGCAGAAGCCCCCATGCAGTTTCATCGAGAAGATGCAGCACTGCGGCAGTCATTGCGACATGGCTCGGATCCGCTGACCAGGTTTCCAGATACTGAATGAAGAGTTCTTTTTCTCTCCGCCCGCCTTTCTCAAAAACACCATCGGAGACCGCCGTGTTATACAGATCCTCTCCCGTGATCCCGTACCGTTCCAGCCGCACCAGCGCATTCCGCTGCGACTCCGGGGAGAGGCTGGTCTCCCGTTGAAGCGCAAGGGTTGTCGCCCTGATCACCGTCTTCCCGATAAGCTCGCCAAGTTTCGCGTGCTTCCCCGCATCTGACAAACGCAGCGGTGAGCCGGGATCGGCAACAATGGCGATCATATCCGTACCGGACCCGGTTGCGATCCCGGCTGAGTATATGCTCCGGGCCATCAGCTGCTGGAGGGCGGCTGCCTTTGCCTCGGTTGCGGTCATCAGGGCCCGGGACATTGCATACTCCGGCAGATCCGCTCCAATAATCAGGATCGTGTTGATCGTTCCCCCGACCGGCTCGAACGCATCGCCGTTTTCATAATAGGAAGCAGGATCTCCTGCCCTCCCGCCATTCTTGTCAATCCCGGCAGTCACGATAGCGGTCACCATAAGATCGCGGAATGTTTCAGAGACGATCGCGGTGTTCTTCATCTCGGCACGGGTGACCAGCCCGGTGACGGTTGCAGGATCATATCCGAGATCGCGGGCAACCCTTTCAAGATACAGCCGGATATTTCCGCCACCATGGCAGGCCTCGCAGGCCTCACGCGATATCTGGTGGTTGAAGACCGCCACCAGATCCGTCCGGTATCCGCCGTTCAGCCATGACGTGGAAAGAACATTGCGCGGCCCGGGGAAACGAACCACAACGGAGTCCCCGTGATGTTCAACCCACCCGTTTGCAGGGATGCTGCCTGTGTCCAAGGCATCATTCATTTTCCTTTCCTCCGGAACGTTTCTGCAGCCGTAACAAACTGCCGGCAGAATGTATCGCTGAAATATGCATGGGTATAGGATCCGATGGTATTCTTCTCGGTAAGTCCGTCATTCCCGTCCTGGATACCTGTTCCCTGCGTGAGGATGAGGGAAAACCGTGCGTCCCGGTCGCACGATACCCGGGAATAATGGAACTCGTGCCCGAGAACAGGAACATTGTCTGCCCGGAACCCGTCATGATCGCGATACGTTCCCTTAACATACCCGAGCGCCTGAATCCGGTCCGTCATCCCTGCGCCGGCAGGAAGGACGCCGGCCATCCGGTATTCGCGATCGGATGAGAGCGACCCGCAGAGATACATGAGCCCTCCGCATTCGCCATAGACCGGCATGCCCCGGTCAGCGGCCTCGCGGATGGCCTGCCTGCATCGCGAAGATTCGAGCCGCCCGGCATGGAGTTCCGGGTACCCGCCTCCGAGATAGAGACTGTCAATGTCGGGAAGTGCATCGTCCATCGGGGAGAAGAACCTGATCTCCGCCCCGGCCCGCCTGAGCCGTTCGAGATTGTCCTGGTAGTAAAAACAGAAGGCCCTGTCCCAGGCAACACCGATGACAGCCCGTTTCCCGGTCTCCGGAGACTCATCAGGTCCTGAAACATCCGGCAGTGCCGGGGCACTGCGGGCGGCTGCGAGAATCGCATCGATATCGCACGAGTCCCGGATAACGGCACCGTACGCGCCCATCCCGTCCGATTCATGCGCCATCACGAGCCCGAGATGGCGGCTCTGCACGCCGGTTCCGCTCTGGCGGGGAATGTAGCCGAGGGCCGGGACGAATTCTTCCGCTGCAATCATCGAGCGGTGTTTTTCACTCCCGAGCCGGTTGAAGATTACCCCGGCAATCCTGACGCGGGGATCGAAATCGCGGAACCCCCGGACAACCGCGTGGACGCTCCGGGCCGCTGCCTCCGCATTCACGACCAGGATGACCGGGGCGCCAAGGATCCGCGCCACGTGGGCGGTGCTGGCAAAATCCGTGCCGTCGATGCCATCGAAAAGACCCATGGCACCCTCGATGACCACAATATCCGAATCACGGGATGCTGATACGAATGTCCGCAGGACCCCTTCCTCCCCCATCATGAACGGATCGAGGTTCCGCGAGACCCGCCCGCAGAGAGCGGTGTGGTGGGTGGGATCGATGAAGTCCGGGCCGATCTTGAACGGCTGGACCCGGAGGCCCCGCCCGCCCAGCGCAGCCATCAGGCCGCTGGCAACCGAAGTCTTGCCGCAGCCGCTGTGCGTTCCCGCGATAACGATACGGGGGATGGTTACCTGCATGCAACGTCTCCGTGTCCGTACGCGCTCCCTGTGCCGGCCTGTTCTTCCCGCATCCGGGTTCCCCCGGGGATGAAGGGATGTTTTTCACCTGGCCGGTATCTTTTACCCGGCACCATCAATCGCTCCTTCCTCCTTGCAGGAAAATGATAAGGGAGATGACCAGGACCACACTTCCGGCACAGAACCCCGGAGATCTGGCTGGATCTGCCGGTGTGACATCGGAGCCTGTAGTGGCCTGCATGAAACACTCCGGATGGATGAGCCGTGCGACCTGCTCCGTAGCGTCCATGATCCGGGGTGCCGGCCTGCTGAATATATCGGCATTCACCGAATACACGTGGTTGTTCTTGACCGCAGAGAGGGACGCGTACTGCGGGCTGGTCATGAATGCTTCGCGGATCACGTCTTTTTCCGATGAATCCATTCCCCCGCCTCCGTTCACGAGGATGATGTCCGGATTTTTCACCAGGAACTCCTCCAGCGATACCGTGCTCCACCCGCTCCGGTCTGCAAAGATGTTCCCGCCTCCCGCGTGGATAATCACATCGTTCTGGAGCGTATCGTTGCCACTCACGTAGATGGGTTCATGCCAGACCACGTGGGCAACGGTCGGTTGGTGTGTGGTTGTCGGGCAGGGAAGGACTGCAGCAATACGATCCGAAAGGTTCGCGGCCAGCAGATCTGCCCGGGTTTCCGTCCCGGTCAACATCCCGACCATCCGGATATCCCGGACCATATGGCCGATGTTCCGGGGTGCGACAACTACTACCGGCAGACCGAGAGCCCGGAGCCGCCCTACGGTCTCTTTGGGCGTAAGGTCCGATGCAATCACCAGATCCGGCCGGGCAGCGGCCACCTTCTCGATACTGATAGCCGAATAGCCCCCGATGCGGGTAATATTTTTTACCCCGGGGGGATAATCGCAGACATCCGTCACGCCGACAATCCGGTCAGTAAGGCCAAGAGCAGCGAGGATCTCGGTATTGGAAGGGGACAATGAGACAATACGCGTTGGTGTGGCGTTTAACGTGAGGGTCATGCCGGCATCATCGGTTACGGTAATTGCCGACACCGGTATTGTTCCAAGGACCAGGACGATCGCTGTAACCAGCAGGACGAATCCGGTTTTTTTCGGTTTTTTGGTTCCGGGTTTCATTCATGTTCTCCGTTTATGAGGGGGGAAAGATACGCAAGGCTCCGGTCCGCTTCGCCGAGTTCCCGTGTTTCAATGACAAGCGATGCCTGCTGCGGGATAATTTTTAAAATACGGGAAAAATCGGTTGTCCCGCCTCCGCACGCGCTATGATCGTCGCTTTCCCCGCCATTATCGTGCAGGTGGACGTGACAGTATCCGCCTGCGGCAAGGAATTTATCGAGGTTCCCGTTGAGCCGGGCATGGCCGCAGTCAAGGGTGAACCCCAGACCGCGTGCAGAAAGTTCGGGAAGGAAGGAAGGTGTCCGGAAGTGGCAGCACTCCCACGAGCCCATGTTTTCAACGCAGACACGGACCCCGTGCTCTTCCTGGAGCCGGGCAAGGTCATCGAGCGAGTGGAGGAGGGACGCAAAGGAGCGGTCCCGCACCTGATCGTACGGGGAGTACCCCGGGTGGACCACGAGATGTTCCGCGCCGATGCGGGCTGATACTGCAAGCATGTCCCCGAGCACCTGGATTGAAGCACTCCGCACGCGTTCATTGATCGCTGCAATGTTGACATCGCTGCATGGTGCGTGGACAGAATACGAGAGAGAATGATCGCGGCATGGTGTGCTGTCCGAAAGGAGGTCATGCAGCCCGTCAGAGAGGATCTCCACGTGCGATGTCCGGGTGGCAAGGGTATCGAGAGCCTCTTCGAGCGGGTGGTCGATGCAGCAGAAGCTCGAGATGAAAAGGGGTCGTGCGGTCATGGGTCACTCCGGGGGTTGTTGAGTTTTTTGGGTGTTGTGTCCAGTAGACCGAGTATTCCGTTGAAACTGCCTGTGCACTGTGCACCGGCAGCACAGAGGTCCTGGAAAGCCGTAGTAGCGGCACCTTTGGTAAAATCATATGATGCAAAATCCCGGCCTTCCGGCAGGTGGATGATAAGCTGTGATGGATCAGCCTCGCGGAGCACTGCAAGGACCGGCAGGTTGCCGGTCCCCACGGGATGCATCGAGAGGATGATCCGGTCTGCACCGGGGAGCAGTCGCCGGAGTTTTTCAAGCGAGTGGGCCGGGATCTGCGAGAACGGCAGGATCGGGATGCAGGGGATCCCGAGCGCTTGTGCCGTGAGATAGTCGGTATCCGTTGTCGCGAGAATACCTGCAGTGAGAGGATATCCCTTAGGGGAAAGGAAGTGCATGAGCTCTGTTCCGCTCCCCCCGCCAGAAATGACGAGTACATTCTGTGGTTTGCCGGGCGCGGTTCTCCCGTTTGTCGTGGCAAGGGGCATGAGGAAGGTCCGGCCGGTGGCGGGGTGGACCGAGGTGATCACTTCTGCCCCATACACTTCCCGTATTTTCTCCGGCGTCAGGACTTCCCCGGGAGTTCCGTCACCGGCAACCTGCCCGTCCCGGATCATGATGAGCCGGTCGCAGAAGAGCGCGGCAAGGTTGAGATCGTGGAATACCCCGATGATCGTGGAACCGGAACCGGCGAGATTGCGCATGAGCGAGAGGACATCGGACTGGTGGGTGAGGTCGAGATGCGATGTCGGTTCGTCCAGCAGGAGCACCTTTGTGTCCTGTGCAAGGGCACGGGCAATGAGCACCCGCTGCCACTCCCCGCCGCTCAGGGTCCGGATCGAACGATCGGCAAGATGCGCAACACCGGTCTCCTCCAGGGCCCTGTGGCAACGGGCATAATCGTCCGGGGTGAGCGGTGCAAACCGGCTCGTCCGGGCATACCGGGCCATCAGGACGACCTGCAGTACCGTGTAGGAGAACGGGCGCCCCTCGTCCTGCGGGACAAACCCAAGGGCCATACCGAGTTCGGCGGGAGTATAATCGCTGACCTCTTTCCCGTCCAGTTCAAGGATGCCGCTTGAGGGGATCACGCGGCTGAACGCCCGCAGGAGCGTTGTCTTACCTGAACCGTTCGGCCCGATGATGCCGGTGAAAGATCCCGGTGAAAATGAACAGCTGATGGATTTTACAATCTCCTGCATGCCGTACCCTGCTTGGAGGTTCTCTGCATTGATGCTGGACCGGCCGTTCATCGGGTCTCGCCCCGCTGGTAGATCAGCCAGATGAAGAACGGTGCGCCGATGAATGCCGTGATGATCCCGACCGGCAAGTCGGAAAAGAAGGTCCGGGCAAGGGTATCGGACAGGACAAGAAGGATTCCCCCGACAAGGAGGGATGCAGGAATGACGACGCGGTTGTCCGGGCCGGTCAGCATCCGGACGATGTGAGGCGTGACGAGCCCGATAAACCCGATCGACCCGGCAATCGAGACTGCGCTGGCAACAAGCAGGGTGCTGCCGCCGAGTACTGCCCAGCGCGCCCGGGAGGCATCGATGCCGAGGTGGGCGGCGGTTTCCTCGCCAAGCGAGAGGGCATTGAGGTCCCGGCCCATGAAGAAGAGGAGTGCCCCGGCCGGTACAAGAATACAGGCTGAAAGAATCGCATCGGATGGTGACGCGTTCCAGAACCCGCCCATGAGCCAGAAGATAATCTGGTGGACGTTCTGGCCGGCGATTGCGATTAAGAACGAGACAAGGGCAGAGAAGAAGAAGGAGACGGCAATGCCGGTCAGCAGCAGGGTTTCAACCGAGATCACCCCACGCCGTCCGGCAATGGACCAGACGATTAGGATCGCGGCAACAGCGCCGATCCATGCGAAGACCGGTACGAAAAAACCCCCGAGGAAGACAATGGCAAGGGAAGCTCCCAGTGCACCTCCGGACGAGGTGCCGAGGATATAGGGATCGGCCATCGGGTTTTTGAACAGCGCCTGCATCGCGGCACCGGCAACAGCGAGGCTTGCACCGACAAAGAACGCGGCGAGGACCCGGGGGAGCCGGATACCCCCGACGATGTCGGCAGCACCGGGTGCACTGGTGATGAAACCAAAGCCGGCCGGGCCG
>Ga0302253_1001443_pt1 | contig 14302 bp, 13 predicted proteins | sample AAG_RA_Trp_MG_FD_193537 | JGI IMG/M metagenome (GOLD analysis project Ga0302253, IMG submission 193537) | Enriched activated sludge microbial communities from anaerobic digester in WTTP, New Holstein, Wisconsin, United States - AAG_RA_Trp | ecosystem: Engineered > Bioreactor > Anaerobic >...
TAATATAATGCAATATAAGGTCCGTGACATACAAAAATATTTACAGCCCGATGAACTAATCTATGGTGATTTGGACAGATCCTTTACTAATGTAGCCGATAAAGATAATGTTAAGGAGGATACAATTGACTGGATTCATTCCAGCAATCGGGAACCTAAAAAATATTTGGATAATTCAAAGGCAGCAATTATTATTGTTCCAAAAAAGTTACAAAGCTATATTTACTCATTTCCACCAGAAAAAACTATAATTTTAGCTAATGATCCAATGTTACTTTTTTCCAGAATAGCCAGAGATTTATTTGTAAAAATACCAGAACCTGGAATTCATCATACTACCTATATTCATCCGGAAGCAATAATTGGGGAAAATGTTCATATTGGCGCTTTTTGTTATATAGGCAAGTGTTCAATTGGTGCAGATACAATTATTCTTAACAATGTAACCATTGAAGATGGAGTAACAATTGGGGAGAATGTTTATATCAAAAATGGAGCCAGAATAGGTCAAACAGGTTTTGGCTTTGTAAAAAATGAAATTAGAGAATGGGAGAAATTTCCTCAAATTGGGAAGGTTATAATTCAAGATAATGTAGAAATTGGAGCTAATACTTGCATTGATAGAGGTGCTCTAAGTACAACAGTTATTGGCTATGGTACTAAAATAGATAATTTAGTGGAAATAGCGCATAATGTTCAGATAGGTAAGAATTGTATTATTACAGGCAATGTAAGTATTGCAGGAAGTTGTATTATTGGGGACGATGTATGGATTGGACCTTCAGTCACCATAAATAATGGTTTAAAAATTGGATCTAAATCTTTCATTAGTATGGGTTCTGTTATTATTAAAAACATACCACCCAGTTCAGATGTTATTGGGAATCCAGCAGAACCCAAAGAGTTATATGTTAAAAAAAGAAATGCTCTTTCTAAAATATGCAAGGGAGAATAAATATGATTGATAATTTTATAGCATTATTCGCTGATGCTTTAGAAAAAGAAAAATCTGCTGTAGCAATAAATGATGAATTTAGGAATTATGAGGAATGGGATTCATTAGCTGTCCTATCTTTGATTGCGATGATTAAGCAAAACTATAATATCACTATTCCTCGTAAAGATTTTGATGAATTAAATACCGTATCTGATCTATTTGAATATATCCAGGCACATAGGTAAAATAATGGGTGCAAAAATAAAACAAGTTGAGTATTATCTTCCGGAAAGAATTCTTACCAATGAAGAATTGGAAAAAGCATATCCGGAATGGAGTGCTGCCAAATTAGAGAAAAAAGTTGGTATTAAACAAAGACATATAGCAGGTCCGAATGAAACATCCTTAGATTTAGCTATAAATGCTGCTACAAAAATATTGGAAACAGAAGATAAGAACTTGATTGACTTTGTTTTATTTTGCACGCAAAGCCCTGAGTATCTTTTACCTACTTCAGCTTGCCTTCTTCAAGCAAAATTAGGGCTAAGAACTGAAATTGGAGCTTTAGATTTTAATTTGGGCTGTTCAGGTTATGTCTATGGATTAGCTATAGCTAAAAGTATGGTTAATTCCGGACTATGTAAAAATGTGCTTTTGGTTACCGGAGAAACATATAGCAAGTTTATTGCCGAAGATGATATATCCAATCGTAGTATTTTTGGAGATGCCGGAACTGCCACTATTGTAACATATTCAGAAGAAGATATGCTGGGGGAATTTGTTTTTGGCACTGATGGTAAGGGAGCAGAAAACTTAATTGTTAAAGGACTTACTGCTCGTAATTCATATATTCTTCAAAACAATGAGAGACCAACCTTATATATGAATGGACCTGAGATTTTTAATTTTACTATAGATACTATTCCTCCTTTGTTACAAAAAGTGATAGCCCAAAATAAACTTCAAGTTACTGATATAGATTATTTTATATTGCATCAAGCCAATAAGTATATCTTGGAATTCTTAATTAGTGAAATGTGCCTTGACAAAAATAAATGCCATATTGATATGCTTAACTATGGAAATACGGTCTCCAATACTATTCCTATTGCTCTGAAGGATTCTCTGAAACAAGGAAGAATAAAAGAAAGGGATAAAGTTCTTTTGGCTGGTTTCGGAGTAGGTTATTCATGGGGATCAACTATTATAACTCTTTAGTGACTTATGATTAAGATAGAAGGAATAAAATTATCCTGCATTTCCTGTTGCGTACCTAATAGGTATGAATTCAATAAGGATTTACCAGATTTTGATGAAGAGAGAAAACAAAAAATTATTGAAAGCACCGGAGTTGTTAGTCGTCCTGTAGTTGATAACACTCAATGTACATCTGATTTAGTTTATCAAGCTGCAGTTAATCTTATTCAGCAGAGGAGAATAGAACCGGATCAAATTGGAGTTATGATATTAGTAACTCAGACACCTGATTACATTCTTCCGGCAACAAGCTGTATTATTCATAATCGGTTAAAATTATGTGAAGATACAATTGTTTTTGATATGAATCTTGGTTGTAGCGGATATATTTATGGACTATACGTTGCTTCTACTTTATTAAAAACTTCTGATAAACCTTATGCTCTTCTACTTGCTGGTGACACGATTTCCAAATATGCTGGCAATGAAGATGCTTCCACAAAATTTATTTTTGGAGATGCAGGTTCTGCAACATTACTAGAAAAAGATAAGAGCACTAATACGATGTTTTTTTCATTGGGAACTGATGGATCGGGATGGCAAAATCTGATTATTCCTGCAGGGGGTTCCAGACAAAAGGGGAACAAGGGAAATAATAAAATTACAATAGATCGGGATGGAAATAAAAGAACTGCCGAAAATTTATATATGGATGGAATGGAAATATTCAATTTTACAATAACTACAGTAGTTCCCCACATTCAGTATATAATTGATAAATGCGGTTTTCCTGATAGAGTTGTATTTCATCAAGCAAATCGTTATATGCTTGAATTTATGAGAAAGAATTTAAAAATTCCTAAGGATAAATTTCTTTATTCATTAGGGAAATATGGTAATACCAGCTCTGCTTCTATTCCTCTTACGCTTTGTTCGGAATTAAAACAATTTGAGAATTCGAATAAAACTTTGTTAAGCGGTTTTGGAGTTGGATATTCTTGGGGTTCTGTGATGCTTAATTTAAAAAATACACTTTTACTTAATATCTATGAAATTTGATAGGAATTATGAATAGATTACAAAACGAAAATATTTTAATAACCGGTGCATCTTCAGGGATAGGAAAAGAATGTGCTTTTCGCTGTTATGAAGAAGGTGCAAAAGTTCATTTGCTGGGTAGAAATGAAAGGTCATTAAAAGAAATATATGCTCAACTTAATGATAATAATAATTCTATTAGTGTTCTTGATCTTCAAGATTTTGGAAGATACCAGAATATAATTGAAAGCATTGTAACAAAATACGGAAAAATAGATGGTTTTATCCATTCGGCAGGATATCAAATTGTCTTACCAATATCTGCTATGAACTATCAAATGTATCTTGATATCTTTGCCGTAAATACCATTTCTGCTTTTGAATTCATTCGCTTACTATCTAAAAGAAATTATGGTAATCTATCAGTTATGAGTATTGTATTAATTGCCTCAATTATGAGCGTTGTAGCAGACACTGCTCTTACTGCTTATTGTGCATCTAAAGCAGCCTTAGTTGGAGGTGCAAAAGCGTTAGCTCTGGAACTTGCTAATAAAGGGATAAGAATTAATTGTATATCACCTGGTACATTAGCTGATACTGCTATGACTGATAACCTAAAAAAACAAATATCCGAAGAAGAATTTCATAGGATAGAACAAGAATATCCTTTAGGATTGGGGTCTACAAAAGATATTTCTTCGTTGTGCCTATTTCTTCTTTCTGATGAATCAAAGTGGATTACAGGGCAAAATATAATAATTGATGGCGGGTATAGTACCCAATGAACTATATGTTTATAAACTACTTGGATAAGATATCAAATGAAATTTAATGAATAAAATTAAGCTATTAATGATCTGCCATTTTTCCAATGAAAAAATCAGAAACTACTTATATATCAATAAGGGAAAGAAAATTGCTGATTATGCAAATTGGATAACAAATCAAATTAATGGATACGAGAAAAGAAATGATATTGAATTACATATTGTATCCCCTCACAAAGGGATGCAAAAAAGGCGTCAGGAATTTGAAATTAACGGTGTTCATTATTATTTTTTCAGGTCTGATCCTTTCATTGGTAAATTTATTGAAAAAGCAATTAATTATTTATGTTACTACATATCAAAGGGGTTTATAAATAGAATGTTAGAGGAGATAAGAGGAATATATAGATTAGTTTATTATTATCCTCAGAAAATATATGTAAAATCGCTGGTAAAAAGGATAAGACCTGATATTATCCATTTAAATGGTGCAGAAAATCCATATTATTCATCTACTGCTTTTGGCTTAAAGGATTGTGGAATACCTATTTGTGTATTAATTCAAGGGATTTTAAGCGATCCTCAAGTTCTTAAATATGAAAAGGGAGATATATCCAGGATAAAAATAGAAAAAAAGATCCATAGTAGTTTTCACTACTATATAGTAGGATCAGTGCAACATTACGCTCTCTTGAAACAGGACAATCCCAAGGCAATGTATTTATTCAACCCTGGAATTCGGACAATAAATATAGATATTGAAAAAGAACACATAGAAAAAATATATGATTTTATTTTCTTTGCTAGAATTACCCAAATAAAGGGGATTGAACATTTAATTGAGGCAATTAGCAGGTTGAAAAATAAATATCCGGAAATTTCTCTTTTAGTGTTGGGACCTTGTTCCAGAAGCTATCAGGAATATTTAATGCAATTATGTAACCAAAAGGGTATAGCTAATAATGTAATATTTGAGGGGCATATCCAAAAAAGAGAAGATCTTTTCCGGAAAGCTCTTAAAGCCAAAATATATGTTTTACCTACATTGATAGAAGGATTAGCGACATCAGCAGTAGAAGCTATGCTACTGGGGTTACCAGTAATTACTTATGCAACAGGTGGAATGCCTTTTTTAAATAAAGATGGAGAAAATGTGTTAATGGCTCCTACTGGAGATATAGATTCCTTAGTTTTATATATGAAAAAGTTGCTTGATGATCCCATCTATGCTCAAGAACTGGCAAAAAGGGGTCAAAATTTTGCAAAAAGGGTTTTTAGTGAAGAAGCCAATATTGAAACAAATATTCGGCAATATAGAGCAATTATAGCTAACTATAAAGAGGGAATTCCTATTCCTGATGAATTAATTTTTGATGGAACATACAAATAGGTAGTATATGAAATGGATTAGATAATTATGATAGATAATAATAAAATCAGAGAATTACTTATCTCATCCCAAAAGACAATTGGCGATGCTTTAAAACAGATGGATCAAATAAAGCGAAAGCTTTTGATAGTGATAGAAAATGATAAATTTAAGGGTCTTTTAAGTATTGGAGATATTCAAAGAGCAATTATTAAAGGGATAGATCTATCAGAATCTATTTCATCAATTATGCGTTCTATAATTTCAATTGCCAGAGAGAATGACTCAATTGAGGAACTTAAGAAACAAATGCTTGAAAGTATGACAGAATATATGCCTATTATATCTGATAACAATGAGATAATCCGTGTTTTGTTTTGGGATGATTTGTTTGATGGAGGGCATAAAAAAGAAAAAAGAAAGATTAACCTACCTGTTTTATTAATGGCTGGAGGGATCGGTTCACGACTTAGACCTCTTACAAATGTGTTTCCCAAGGCATTAATCCCTATTGGAGAAAAAACAATTCTGGAACAAATTATAGATAGTTTTCTGGAATACCAGTGTGAGAATTTCTATATTTCAGTTAATTACAAATCGGATATAATAAAATACTATTTGGATTCGCTTAACAACAACAATTTCAATATACACTATATAGAAGAAAAAGAATTTTTAGGGACTGCTGGAAGTATCAAATTGGCAAGTGAGTTCATTGATTCTACTTTCTTTGTAAGTAATTGCGATATTCTTATAGATGATGATTATGCTAATATATTGGATTATCATAAAGAAAGTAAAAATGAAATAACTATTGTAGCAGCAATAATGCAATCAAGCATCCCTTACGGAGTTCTGGAAACAAATAATGAAGGTCAGCTGATAGAGATTAATGAAAAACCCGAATATTACTATAAAATAAACAGTGGCTTATACATCTTGGAGCCAAGTGTTTTTAAATATATTCCAGAAAATAAACTCTTTCATATTACGGATTTAATTAAATTGCTAATGGAACAGAAAAGAAGAGTTGGTGTTTTTCCAGTAAGTAAAGAGAGTTGGACTGATATAGGTAATTGGGATGAATTTTTGAACCAAGCAAGGATTAAATAAGTATGGAATATTCTCAATTAATAAAACAGGACAACAAACTGATATTATGGTCTATTCCTATAGTATTATTATTATCACATTTATCTCTTAATACATATTTTCCTAATCTGATTATTAATATGATAGGTATTGGGTTGGTTACTATAACATTAATATTGATATGCAGAAATTTGAAATTACCTTTTAGTATTGTGCTTGTATTTTATATTTTGAATCATTTTGGATTTGCAAGTGGAAGGGGAGGGTTATATTGTATTGCATTTCCGTTTGTTTATTTACTTTCAGGGAGCAAGGAATATCATAAAGGACATATTTCTTGGCTAATTATTTTTTCTTTTATTGTACTCTTATTCTTCAATATGTTAGGGTGGATAATAAAAAGTCAATCCTTACTTGAAGAAAAAGTAATTGGAGCGATTACTTTATTATCATATTTTTTAATGTTCATATATATAAGTAAAACCCAATTTCACTCGTATGAAATCGGAAGGTTTATTAAGTTTTCTTTAATAATGGAGGTATGGGTTCTTCTCTCTCAATTGAACAATAGATTTGGTTGGTTAAAATTATCAAATCCTCTAATTGCATTTGGAGAACGAACATATGGATATATAACTGGATTATACGCTATAAATGGAACAAGTCCATTAGTAGGTGAATATTCTTTTATATTATTTTTAATTGGTTTTTATCTGTTGACAAAATATAAAGATTATCATCATTTCAATTTAAGTAGAATTCAAGTTGTTTTACAATGTGGAATTTCAGCGGTAATTATGCTATTATCAGCAAATAGATCAACTTTCTTACTATCCATTATATATATATTTATAATATTTGTATTAAGTTTTAAGACAGGTGTTGCTGGACCTTTCAGGTTAGTATCTTTTATTTTATGTATATCTTTATTAATATATTTATTATCTTCATATTTTAGTTTATTATATATTTTTGAAAGGTTAGGAGAAGTTGATTATAAGGCAATATCAATGGAATCTATAAATACTGGAGAAGGCATAAATAGAACTACTGCTTTTGATGTCGGTAAATATATGATAAGAAGGGAGAATTGGTTCATTGGTTATGGATGGGATAATAATAATAATAATAGATTTGCCTGGTTTGGGACAAAGGACTTTTTTAGAGGTGACCCCCATTCTCTATATTATGCTTTACCTATGTTATTTGGATGGATAGGTTCAGCAGCGTTTCTTTTCTTTATTATGTATGTTGCATTATTGATTCCGAATACAATTCACACTAATGATGAATCAAAACATTATGCAAGGCAGTTATCTTATTTATTTAGTTTGTGTATCGGTTTATTGATGATTAACGATATAAAGCAGGGTTTTATCTGTTCGGCAACTCAATTTATGTTTGTTATGATAATACTTGGTATTACTTATTCATTAAAAGCTAATAGTTTAAAATAGTTTCAATAATAAAATAATATCAATAAGAGGTGATATTTGTTTAAAGATAAAGTAATTATTATTACAGGTGGCACAGTTTCTTTCGGAAATGCTATTTTAAGACAGTTTTTAAAACTGATGTGAAATAGATTCGTATTTTCAGTCAGGATGAGATGAGAAGAAGCAAGATGATATGCGGAAATTGTATAATAACCGTTAGGTCCCATATTGCATTGGTTATTACTTAGAATAATAGTTTAATGATGCTATAAAGTGATAGAATATTATTTATATTAAAATAGTTACAATATAATAACATAATTTAGCTATATTATATATAGTTTATTATAATTATCTGAGTATAATTTAGCAATAATTAAAGGAATGCTTATGAATGTATATGTTGCTGGTCATAGAGGTATGGTAGGTTCTGCCACATTAGAAGAACTTAAGAATGCAAAAAACAATATAAAAATTGTTGGACTTGAAGAAACAATTGATTTAAGAAATCAAAATGATGTTAACAACTTTTTGAGTAAACTAAATTGTGATGCGATAGTCATTGCAGCAGCAAGGGTTGGTGGTATATTAGCTAATAGTACATATCCTTATGATTTTATATATGATAATCTTATGATTGAAGCTAATTTAATTAATGCTGCCTTAACCAATAGAATAAATAAAGTTGTTTTTTTAGGTAGTTCCTGTATTTATCCAAAATTAGCACCTCAGCCATTAAAAGAAGAATATCTTTTAACAGGTCCATTAGAATCTACCAACGAATGGTATGCTATTGCTAAAATTGCAGGTATAAAACTATGTCAAGCATCAAATAAACAATTTAATACTAAATTTATATCTTTAATGCCTACTAACTTATATGGGGAAAGAGATAATTTTGATTTAGAATCAAGTCATGTGCTTCCTGCAATGATTAGAAAATTTCATAATGCTTTGCCAGATAAGGATGTAGTCCTTTGGGGTTGTGGTAATCCCCAAAGGGAATTTATGAATGTAAAAGATCTTGCTAAGGCAATTAGATTTGTGATTGAAAATGATTTGCCAGATGATCTTTATAATGTTGGGACAGGGAAAGATATCTCTATTAAGGAACTTGCTTTGCTGATTCAAAACATTGTAGGGCACAAAGGAAAAATAATATGGGATACAAGTAAACCAGATGGAACCTCTAGAAAATTATTAGATGTCTCAAAACTGAATCATCTTGGTTGGAAATATGAGATTGAATTAGAAGATGGGATAGCAATGACTTATAAATGGTTTATAGAAAATATCAATAATTTAAGAGAGATTAAATATGGAAAACAATAAGGTTGCGTTAATTACTGGAATTACCGGACAAGATGGATCATATCTGGCTGAGTTATTATTATCAAAAGGATACCAGGTTCATGGAATTATAAGAAGAGCAAGCTCTTTTAATACACATCGGATTGATCACTTATACAATAATCCAGAAATAATGAACAGACGACTTTTCCTGCATTATGGTGATCTAATTGATTCCAGTAATCTAAATAGATTATTGGAAAAAATAAAACCAAACGAAATATATAATTTGGGGGCTCAAAGTCATGTTCAAGTTTCATTTGAGGTTCCTGAATATACTGCCGAAGTAGATGGTTTAGGGGTTTTAAGATTCCTTGATGCTATCAAGGAAGTTGGTTTAAAAGAGCACACAAAATTTTATCAAGCGTCAACTTCAGAACTTTTCGGAAAAGTTCTGAAAATTCCTCAAACGGAAACTACTCCTTTCTATCCCCGTAGTCCTTATGCAGTGGCAAAACTCTATGCGTATTGGGCGGTTGTTAATTATCGTGAAGCATATAATTTATTTGCTTGCAATGGAATACTCTTTAATCATGAAAGTGAGAGACGAGGTAAAACATTTGTAACCAGAAAAATTACTGTAGCAGTAGCAAAAATTATGCTCGGTATGCAAGAGGTTTTAACATTAGGGAATTTAGATGCACAAAGAGATTGGGGTTATGCTCCAGAATATGTTGAAGGGATGTGGCAAATTTTACAACAAAATCATCCGGATGACTTTATATTAGCTACTAATGAATCACATACCGTAAGAGAGTTTGTAGAAGAAACATTTAATTTCTTTGGAGAGAGAATTGTATGGACTGGTAAAGAAATAGATGAGATTGGCTATCTTAATTCAAAAAATAAGCAAGTAATAAGGATTGATCCTATGTATTTCAGACCTACTGAAGTTGATATCTTAAGAGGCGATTATTCCAAAGCAAAAGAAAAACTCGGCTGGGAACCCAAAACAGCATTCAATGAACTTGTTAGATTAATGGTTAAATCCGATTATGAAAAGTTGACAGGTAAAAATGAAGGCAACTCGAACATCTAATATAATATATAATATTAACAAATTACTTTTAGCTCAATTATCAAGTGTTATTATCTTTTTTTATAAACGGATAACAGGAATTAAGTTCCGTAATTGTAAATTCTATGGGATTCCAGTTTTCAATTTTAAAAAAGGATCAGAGGTTATAATTGGTGAGAATTGCACATTTAATTCCACACACAAATCAAACTTGATTGGGATCAATCATCCTTGTATGATAAGTACTTTTTCTCCATATTCAATATTAACAATAGGTAATAGCTGTGGCTTTAGTGGTACTACTATAGGTGTATTTAAAAAAATATCTCTTGGGAATAATGTTAGGTGTGGTGCTAATACCGTAATAACCGATGGTGATTGGCATTTAGATGATTTTAGGGTAGGTCCGCCAAGAGAGATAATAATAAAGGATAATGTTTGGTTAGGATTGAATACTATTGTTCTAAAAGGAGTTACAATAGGAGAAAATTCTGTTATTGGGGCTGGTAGTGTTGTAACAAAAGATATACCTGCAAATGTTATAGCTGCAGGTAATCCTTGCAAAATAATACGGAGTATTTGAATTATCTATGAATAATACTTTTGTGGTGGATATTATTGGCGAAGGGGGATTTCCTTTTTCTAAAAATGCGAGTACATACAAAATTAAGATGTTGGCGAAAGCTATATATGAAGCAGGGATTTTGGTTAGATTTTATTCTCCCGTTACATTGGATTGTGAACATAAATTATATGGAAAATATGATGAAATAGCATATAGGAAATTTTCAGTTTTCAAACCGAATGATAACAAAATAGTAAAGCTTTTTAAATATCTTATTGGTTCCTTTATGATGTTTGTGTATTTATATAAAGAAAGAGATAAAAAGAGCAAAGAAGTATTATTAATTTCATATATGACAAGTATTGAGTTTGTTTTCTATTATATTTACGCTAAATGCCTAAAATACAAAATTGTTATAAGCATAATGGAATACCATCCTTGCATAGTTAAATCGATATCCAAAAAATCTAATGCCTTATTTTTTGATCACATAGCTACTCAATTATGTGATGGTATCATACCTATAACGGTGAATCTTTTTAATAGGATCAGAGTAAAATCCTATAAAAAGGAATATAAGTATATTATAATACCTGCCTTATCAGATTACGAAAATCATTTTTATGAATCTAAAATTCAACTTCCTTTTGAGCATTATTTTACTATCTGCTTATCAGCAGGATACGAAGAAAATGTGCAATTTTGTATCAATAGTTTATTGAAAATGCAAAATGATTATGTAGGATTGGTTATTGTAATATATGGGAAGCAGGAGAAAGTAAACAGTGTCAAGAGAAAATACAGTAATTCAAGAGTATATTTTATCTCAAATTTAGAAGAGGATGAGCTTCAAACTCTTTATTATTATGCTAAAGCTTTGTTACTTCCAATGAGAGCAAACAATATACAAGATAAATATAGATTTCCTCAAAAAATAGCAGAATACTTGATGTCTGGATCTCCATTACTAACCAATAATGGCGGCATTATTAAGGATTATTTTAACGATAATGAAAACGCTTTCGTTGTTGATAAATATAATCCCTCTGCATTTGCCCAAAAGATGGATTTTATTATTAATAATCCAACATTAGCAAAGAAAATAGGATCACAAGGGTATTTATCAGGGAAAAATTATTTTCATTACCAGAATTATAGCAATCAATTATATGATTTTTTCACTATATTATGATCGAATTTGCTATCTATTCTAATATTAAAAAGAGTGTTGCACTTAATAAGGGGCAAAAAATAGTTTTAATGAATTCATGAAAAATAAATGGGTATACAAAAGTGGTTCCATAATTACTAAAGAGCTTATTATAGAAAAGCAAACTGTAACTTTAGCCGATCAAGAGATTATAAACATCATTAGCTATTCACAAGCATTTTCTTAACGACGTAGAATTGTAATAAATTTAAATAGAATCAATAATGCTATTTTAGATGGAACTAAAGCTCGTTTTAGTTGGTCTATTGAAAGAAATGTAGTTGCTATTTAGCGAGTAAATAGTCGATGATTTTCTTTCTTCTGTCAGAGTTAATTCCTTGATGAGCTTTGATTTTAAGCTTGAGAGCACTGTTAATTCCTTCTAGTATAGCGTCCATTATTTAATGTTGCATCAATAAGATATTTGGTTATCTTTTCTATAATATCAGATTTAAAGAGGAGAAAACCATGGAACAAAGACGAAAGAGACCTGCATTAGTGATAGACACAAAGACAAAATCGGAATTGATTAGGCTGTCAAATCAACGCTCGCAGAATCATGCGAGTGTTTTTAGAGCAAAAATACTTTTATCCTATATAGATGGCAAGAGGATATCGGACATAGCAAGAGAATTTAACACCACAAGACCTTTAGTGGAGCGATGCATTGACAAGGCCTTGAGCTATGGCGTAAAAGATGCGCTAAAAGATCTGCCACGATCAGGACGTAAGCCTTCATTGACTGACGATTCCAAAGCATGGGTCATAAGTTTGGCATGTACACCGCCAAAAGATTTAGGATATGCTTCAGAGACGTGGACATACAGCATGTTGGTTAAGCACATATTAAAGTACGCTGAAGCCAATGGCCATGATTGTTTGATGAGAATGAGCAAGGGTGGGTTGACACGGATACTTGAACAGTCAGGCATTCAACCCCATAAGATAACTTACTATTTAGAAAAGCGGGATCCTGATTTTGACATCAAGATGGCTAATGTGCTTTGTGTTTACAAGGAAGTGGAAATGATAAATGCAACACCGGATATTGAACGCAAAAGAACAACTATAAGCTATGACGAAAAACCCGGTATCCAAGCGATCAAAAATATTGGCGCCCAACTACCTCCCGTCCCAGGATTTCACTCTACTATTGGAAGAGACCATGAATACAAAAGACTTGGCACTGTATCATTACTTGCAGGTATTGACCTTCACACGGGATATGTACATGCAGTGGTGAGAGATAGACATAGAAGCAGTGAGTTTATCGAGTTCTTACAACTCGTTGATGCAAGCTATCCAGAAGATTGGTTGATTAAGCTGGTTTTGGACAACCATTCTGCGCACATATCCAAAGAAACACAAAGATTCTTACTTACAAAACCAGGCAGATTTGAGTTTGTTTTCACACCTAAACATGGTTCGTGGCTAAATATGATTGAAATGTTTTTCAGTAAGATAGCTCGCTCCTTCTTGAGGCACATTAGGGTTGGATCAAAGAAAGAATTGATAGAGAGAATTTATCAAGGATTAGACGAAATCAACAAAGACCCAGTGGTATTTCGCTGGAAATACAAATTGGATGAGGTTATGTTATAATATGTTATTTAATGGACGATATACTAGACTGAGAATTAAGTAAAAGACAATATAGAAATTAATATTAGAAGATTTACTATTGGCAATTTATAAGGAGATTGGATCAATTAAATATAGATGTTATTGGTAAGAGTATAATTATATGAACTTAGAAAAATCTTTGATGCTTATTACTTATAGATGTCTGATTTTCAATTGAAGAAATAAATAATGGATAAAGCAATAATATTTGTAAATTATTGATTATGTCTCAAAGGTTGGTGTAAAATTAGGGAAGCCAGATGAAGAAAAAGGTTGAGCTGGATCCCGCTCTTTGTTTTGATTGTTTAAACAAAAAAGGGAGTGTTCATTTTATTGAGTCTATTTTCTAATAAAATAATCGAAAAACCATAGTTTGACAAATGCAATTAACGAATCTAAGGACTTGAAATTATCCAGGTTTTTTAATTTCCTATTTAGTTGTTTATTAAGATTTTCCAGAGGATTATTATTTATATTTAGGAAGTTATAATCCAAGTAGCGAGTAAGGTAATAATAATTAACATTGATGGAGCGGATAAGACGTTTATGATAGTGTGCTGGAAAGTATTTTGCATAGCCATTGATTCGCTTCAGCCAGAATAAAGATTCTTCTCTATTGGGTGCATAAATAGTGTTTTTGAGCCATTGTTTGAAGAGAACATTTTTATGATAGAATTCACTTCTTTTGGTTCTGGGGACG
>Ga0302253_1001445_pt1 | contig 14296 bp, 13 predicted proteins | sample AAG_RA_Trp_MG_FD_193537 | JGI IMG/M metagenome (GOLD analysis project Ga0302253, IMG submission 193537) | Enriched activated sludge microbial communities from anaerobic digester in WTTP, New Holstein, Wisconsin, United States - AAG_RA_Trp | ecosystem: Engineered > Bioreactor > Anaerobic >...
TTTTCCTTCGGCATCCATGCGGCCTTTGCAATATTGTCGCGGATGAATAACTCTGTCTGGTCGATCTGCCCGACAACCGCACCGCCGATAACTTTCATGTTCGCGTAGGGCTGGGTAACATCATCGCCCCGGAATTTGGCGCAGCGGATCTCTGCAGAGTCAATGAATCTCTGCGGATTCCTGCCAAAGAAGAGAATGGCCGCATTGGTAGGTCTGCCATCATTGAGGAGTTCAAGGGAGTCGAGCGCCGTTTCTACCGGGGTATCCGGATCCAGGTCAATTTGCCGGACCTGTCGTGCCCTGGTCAGGTAGGATTTCACGAGAGCAGGATCAATGTCAGCAAGAGTAGCACCGGCACAGATGTCCCGGTCCCACACATATCCCTGCTGCTCCATGATCAGGCGGGTGAAAACATCCGGCGGCATCTTTACGCTCTCGCTGCCGCTCCGGATGTACGGGACCCCGTCAACAAAATAGGGTTTGTGTGTTCCCTCGCTGATGATCACTTCAATAATGGATTTGCCTTCCTCGGACCGCTCACGAATTTCCGGTATGATCTCAGGCTTGAGTTTCTGCCGTATCTTCTGGGAAACTTTCAGGAGCGTGGAGTCAGCGACCGTGAGCCCGACCACACGGCCATCGGGCTTCACACCAAAGTAGAGGTTGCCGCCCCGGTGATTCAGGAATGCACAGATATCAACGAGGGCCGCGTCCAGTTCGGCGAGGGATGCTTTCAGCTCCACGGTTTCCGATTCCTGGTATTTCATCGCTGGCGTTCCTGGACTCATATTGTTTCACGAAATAATTCCAATCCGGTTGTTGGATGCCACCCCATAAAAAGAGTAGTATTAATATTCCCCTTCCTGGATTGCTTGTTTATCAAGGTCGTTCCTTTTCCGGAATTCCCCCTCATTGACACCAGCCTTAACATTTTTGTTAATTTTGGTGTACGCGATGGGGAATTTTTGCAACACCTTACACCACAATCTCGCCTTTCGCCACCTTGTCCTCAAACTTCGCGATGAACCGCTTGAGCGATGCCATGTTTTTGAGTATGCTGTCGTGAATATCGTCTTCGGCTTCGGTCGCCAGTTCAGTAAGCGACCGCCCGCAGGAATTGCAGAACTCGGCCATGGGCCCGTTGATGAGCTTGCAGTGCGGGCACTGGCGGGGCTCAATGCGTAATTCGCTTGTCCCCTCTCCTGTTTCGGTTTCCGTGATCCCGTAGGTCCGCAGCATCTCGTTGTCGATATCCTTGCCCGTGAGATGGGCATAGGTCTGGAACATGTTGGTCGTGAGGCTGCCCCACATCATGAGCTTGATCACGCTCTCGGACACGTTCTCCTTGATGAGGTGGGTGATGCGGGAATGGCGGAAGATGTGCGGGGTGATGTGCTTCTGGACCCCGGCCCGCTTCGCAAGCCGCTTGAGCTGCATGGCTACGGACCCATGGGTAAGTGCTGTCTGGTGTTCGGTGATGAAGACCGGCATTTCGTTTGTTACCGGTTTTGCCGGGTAATCGTTCTTCCATTTTGCCAGGGCCTCGCGGGACATGATGAGCCGGACGTACCGGGGCTTGCCGGTCTTGAAGTTCACGTTCGCGATAACGCCCCACTTGTCGAAGGTGAGGTCGCCCCATTTCATTCCCCCGATCTCGCCGATGCGGAACCCGCCTTCGTAGAGCATCATGATGATGGCCCGGTCGCTGCTACGGGTGCAGGCGCCCACCATCGCGGTGATCTCTTCGGTCGTGAGCAGGTCCGAGGCAACCTTGGTCATGGTCTCATGATGGGGTGTCTTGAGGGCCTTGAGTTTCTTTTCCGGAATAGCGACGTACTCATTCTCGATGAGCCAGAGGTAAAACTGTTTGAGGATGATCATGTGGTCGGTGATCGTGTTCTTCATGAACTCCCGGCCCCGCTTGCTCCTTCCGGATTTCAATGCAGCAATGCCGGCATAGAGTGCAGCCATATCGTTTTTCTCGAACGGGCCGATGAAACGTCTCCAGCCGACAAGTGTGTACGTGATTTTGTACGCACGCTTGGTGCTGGTGTTGCGGGACGATTGCAGCTCAGCTATGAAGGACCGGATGAGCGTAACATCACGTTCGGTAATTTTTCCTTCCTTCAACGCTCTTGCAAAAGATCGTTCGGGGTAATCTGCCTTGATCTGATGAAAGGCATCATTGGAAATAGCACGCGGGGTACGAGCTGTCATAAGACAGCGTGTGTGGATGGGCTAAAAGAAGTTTGCTGTAGATTCGAACACAATGTTCGAAAGCCTCAGCCGTGATTTGAACACGGGACCTGCTGATTACAAGTCAGCCGCTCTGCCAGCTAAGCCACTGAGGCGCCATATGATTTTGTCCGTGGATCGTAAAAAAGGTGTGTCATGCCGGATCTCCGGGAAAAAATGCCTCGTCATCTTCCCGGGATCCCGAATCATATCCTGACAGCGATCTCCCTGCACGGATTACCCGAACAGATTAAACGTTTGAGGAACGGACGTACTAGTATCCATGGCACAGCTGACCGTTGATATCGGGGGAAGTCCGGGGATCAATTGTCGCGGTTTCTGTGAATACTGTTATTTTAAGAAAGTGAAGGGAGTGCAGCCGCTCGGGTGCCGGTACTGCCTGCCCTTCAGGAAGGGATGTGATTACTGCACACGGGGGATCCGTGAGGAGTATGCCGGTTTCAAGGACCTCAGGACTATTGCCGATGAAACCCTTGCAAATCTCCAGGCAAAACAGGGCGATATCGAACGGATCACCATCAGCGGCGGCGGGGATCCCAGCTGTTATCCCCGGTTCCGGGAACTCATCGAGCTGTTGGGAAGCATGGAGGCCCCGCTCCACATCGGCTACACCAGCGGGAAAGGATGGGACGACCCCGCGATTGCCGATCTCCTGATTAAAAACGGCCTTTCAGAGATCTCCTTCACCGTCTTTGCCACAGATCCAAAACTCCGGAAAAAATATATGCACGACCCGACGCCCGAAGTTTCACTTGAAATTCTCGAGCGGCTTTGTTCTGCAGTGGATGAGAACGGAGAACAATGCGTTGACGTGTATGCAGCAACGGTGGTCCTCCCGGGGGTGAATGACGGGAAGGTGCTCGAGGAGACCTGCAGGTGGCTCCAGGACCGGGGTGCAAAGGGCCTGATCCTGATGCGGTTTGCCAATGCCACGGAACAGGGGCTCGTCCTCGGAAACGGGCCGGTGATGGGAAAGCAGCGTGTCCAGAGTGTTGAATCGTTCCGGGATATGATCACCGATCTCCGGAAAACGTTCACGATGAAGATATCCGGCACGCCGTTGTGGGATCCCGAGATCGGGTCGCCGTTCGCGATCCGGTTCGAGCCGGACCTGCTTGCAAAACTCCCCCGGGTCACGAAACGTGCAAGCGTGATCTCCGGCAGCATTGCCTCACCGTTCATCGATGCGATCCTGTCCGGGTGTGGATCGCAGGTGCCGGTTATCCCGGTGAAGAAGGAGATTGCCTGCCTGATCACTGCGGACGATCTCCGTGAGATCGATCTCAGGTCCCTTGAACCTGTTGTCATCATTCCCGGTCGGGCTTTTGTGCACGATCCTGAAGCTGAGACCATCCTGTCCCGTGACGGGATCGTGAGGACGGTTGTACGCGGCCCGGAGATGCTGACTGCAGATGCCGAGACCAGCATGGGCATGACCAGAAACGAGGTCCTTTCCATGGAGATCGACGGGTTCCGCGACCTGATCCTTACGATCAACCGGTACGGGAAATAACCCGGCCGAAAAACAGCAATCCTGAAATTCCTTTTTCGGGATTTTTTTAAAAAAAAGATTATACGATTGCCGCGGTGATACCGATCACACCGGACTGGATGATGACAGCAACGGCAATGATGACTCCTGCCATCTCGAGAGCAACTGCAACGTTTCCTTTTTTGAGTTCCTCGAACTCGTTCACGCCGGAAGTCAGCCGGTCGAGGATGTTCAGGGCAAGGTAGATTGCCGTAATGGCAAGCACAATCCCGATCAGGAGCTGGAAGATCGCGACAACGACCGCGAGAATCCCGTCACTGTTGAAGCCGAGACTGATCGCTTTATTGATGCCCACGGAAAGGCCGGTGACACCGGACTGGACAACGACCGCTATCGCGATGAACACCGATGCAACGAGAATACCGACAGCAGCATTTCCTTTTGCAAGTTCCTTCTCTTCATCGATGCCCTTGGTGATCTTGCCAAGCACCCAGAAAGCAATATACAGGGCCGCAACGGCAAAGACGATGGCAATAACCAGCTGGATAATCCCGACGACAGCATTCACGATAAAGTCCATGAAAATTACCTCGTTTGGTACGCGGTACGATGAAAGAACTAATAAATATATCGTCAAAAATCAAATCGGCGGCTTTTTTATGACCGATCAAAAAAAATCCCCGATTAAACGTGGCGGTTATCCAGAACTGAAAGAACCGACGGGAAACAGATGCTGCGGAGGGGTTACGATCCCCCGATCTCCAGATCTCTCGAAGCAGGAACGCGCGACTGCACGTCAGAACCCTATGAGTCTGGCGCCCTAACCAGCTAGGCCACCGCAGCACAAAAGTGCATAATTACAACGCCGTAAAAACGTTTAAAGGTTCTGATATCCCGCGGCTGGTTCTCATTCGTTTTTCTTCTGCATGTACAGGTTGACCGCTGCGGTGATGGCGGCCACCTTCTTTCCCTGCTGGAACGAACCGGCCAGCGTCTGCATGCGGGTCTCCTCGTCCCTGACGTACCGGTCGAGCGTATTCAGGATATGCTCTTCCTGCAGGAAGTGCGTGTGGGTGTTGCCGTATACGAACTGCGGGTTGTTCATGATCGCGTAATGGAGGGGGAGGGTTGTTTTCACACCGAGGATGATGTACTCGGATATCGCACGCCGCATCCGTTTGATCGCGTCATGCCGGTTGCTGTCCCATGCGCACAGCTTCGCGATCATGGAATCGTAAATAGGAGATATCGTATAGCCCATGTGGATGCCGCTGTCGATCCGTATCCCCGGCCCGCCGGGGGAACGGTACCGGACAATCTTCCCCGGATCGGCTGAGAAGTTGTTCATCGGGTCCTCGGCATTGATCCGGCACTCGATAGCATGGCCCCGGATCGCGAGATCCTTCTGCTCGAAGGGAAGGGTCTCTCCTGCTGCAACTGCAAGCTGCTGTTTGACGATATCGATGCCCGAGATGAACTCGGTGATGGTATGCTCGACCTGGAGCCGGGTGTTCATCTCCATGAAATAGTAATCCCCGTTGCTGTACAGGAATTCCACGGTTCCGGCATTCGTATAATCGGAGGCTTTGACAACCCGGAGTGCGGATTCTGCCATCCGGCTGCGCAGTTCCGGTGTCATGATCGGGCAGGGGGCCTCCTCGATCAGTTTCTGGTGCCGGCGCTGGATCGAGCACTCGCGCTCGAAGAGATGGACTGCGTTCCCATGTTCATCGGCAAGTACCTGGAACTCGATATGCCGGGGCTTGACGAGATACTTCTCGATGAATACCGTTGCATCACCGAACGCGGACTCGGCGATGCGCCGGCTTGCCGCAATCGCCTCTTCAAGGGATTTCTCGTCCTGGACGATCTGCATGCCGATGCCGCCGCCCCCTGCACTTGCCTTGACGATGACCGGGTAACCGATTTCGGAAGCAACGTTCTTTGCCTCGTCAAGGGTCTTGATCCCGCCATCAGTACCGGGGACTACCGGCACCTTGTTGTCCCTCATCATCTGCTTGCTGCCGATCTTGGAACCCATGGCCTTGATGGTCTTCCACCGAGGCCCGACAAAAATAACATTCTCGTCAAGACAGAGTTTGGCAAAGCGGTAGTTCTCGGCAAGGAAGCCGTATCCCGGGTGGATGGCCTCGGCACCGCTCTTTTGGGCGATGTCGATGATCCGTTCCATGTTCAGGTAGCTCTTGGACGGGTGCGCCTCTCCGACCTGGAAGGCCTCGTCGGCATATTTTACATGGAGGGCGTTCTTGTCCGCTTCGGAATAAATTGCAACGGTATCGATATCGAGTTCCCGGCAGGCCCGCATCACGCGGATGGCAATCTCGCCGCGGTTTGCAACCAGGAGCTTCTCAAAATACTTCATTGCACCACCAGCAGGACATCGCCGTTCTTGACGACATCGCCGGCATCAACGAAGATCTCGATGACCTTGCCATCAGCCGGGCTGTGGATGGGGTTCTCCATCTTCATGGCTTCAAGGACAACAAGGGTATCGCCTTTCTTTACGGATGCCCCCCTGCTGACGTTGACCTTGAGCACCATTCCCTGCATGTTGCTCTTGATGCCGCCCTCCATCTCGCCGCGCGGAGTCTTCTGCTGCGGGGTGACGCTCGCAACTTCCATGGCGTTCCCGCCGACCGAGATGATCCGGATGGAGAAGACTTCGCCGTCAACTTCAACCTGCATCTGGTCCGGGACACCGGAGACGGGAACGGCTGCGGGCTGGACCTTCGGGAGATCCTCGAGCTTCCGCTCGCCCTTGAGGAATGAAGGTGCAATCGCAGGGTAGAGGATGTAGGTCAGGACATCCTCCTCCTTACGGACGAGCCCGGCTTTTTCTGCCTCCGCTTTCATCTTCTCGTACGCGGGTTCCAGCAGGTCGGCCGGGCGGACGGTAATCACTTCGTCACTGCCGATGATCAGCCGGCGGATCTCCGGGCTGACCGGTGCGGGTGACTTGCCGTACTGACCATGGATGTAGTCCTTGACTTCCTTGGTCACGTTCCGGTACCGCTCGCCATTGACGAGCACGTTGAGTACGGCCTGCGTACCAACGATCTGGCTCGTGGGCGTCACCAGCGGCGGGTACCCGAGATCCTCGCGTACCCTTGGCACTTCCGCGAACACGTCATCCAGCCGGTCGATGGCGTCCTGCTCCTGCAGCTGGGAGACGAGGTTCGAGATCATGCCGCCCGGCAGCTGGTACAGCAGAACGTTGCTGTCGACCCGCTCGGAGATCGGGTTGAGGAGACCTGCGTACTTTTCCCGGATCTGGATGCAGGCATTCCGTGCTTCCCGAAGTCTGACCAGGTCGATCCCGGTGTCACGGGGGGTCCCCATCAGGGATGCCACGACGCTTTCCGTTGGCGGTTGCGAGGTTCCCATGGCAAAGGGCGACATCGCGGTATCAACGATGTCCACGCCGGCCTCGATGGCAGCCTGGTAACTCATGGGGGCGATGCCGCTCGTGCAGTGGCTGTGCAGGCAAACCTTCACATCCACGGCTTTCTTGATGCCGGCGATCAGGTTCCGGGCCGCCTCCGGCATGATGAGGCCCGCCATGTCCTTGATACAGATGGAGTCGCACTCGAGCGCGTACAGGTCCCGGGCCATCCGGATGAACGTCTCGTTGTTGTGGACCGGGCTTGTCGTATAGGATATCGTGCCCTGCAGGTGCGCACCGGTCTTCTTCACCTGGTCCATGGATCGCTTCATGTTCCGGATATCGTTCAGCGCATCGAAGATCCGGAAAATATCCACGCCGTTTTTGTGCGCTGCAGCCACAAATTTATCCACAACGTCATCGGGATAATGACGGTAGCCTACAAGGTTCTGGCCCCGCAGCAGCATCTGGATCGGGGTGTGCTTCAGCTCGCCCTTGAGGTCGCGGAGGCGGTCCCACGGGTCGTCGTTCAGGTACCGTATACAGGAATCGAATGTTGCACCGCCCCAGGCTTCGACCGAGAAAAAACCGCACTGGTCAAGGGCCTGCGCAAGCGGCAGCATGTCCTCCGTCCGGAGGCGGGTTGCGATCAGCGACTGGTGCGCATCGCGAAGGGTTGTATCGGTGATCTTCACTTTACGGGAAACGACAGCGTCCATGGGGTGGCCTCAGGAGGGGCGGCGATCATCCATCCAGCATCTCAAAATGTCAATGGTAAAGTATAAAAAATTCACTAACGGGTACGATGGCGATGACCCCGATGCATACTGCCGCAATGCCCGCGGCGATATCCCGGCGCGTTGTCGTGAACAATGGACAACAACTTCCGCCCCGCCGGAATCCCCGTACCGCCATCAGTTCCGCGGTCTCATCTGCACGCCGCAGTGCACCGCGGATGAGGATGCTGCCGGCCGGGACAAGGGATCGTACTCCCCAGCCCATGCCCTTGAGTTCCTGTGCCTGGCGGATCCGCGGGAGGTCCTCCGCCATCAGGTCAAGCGACTGCATCGCCATCTCGGCAACCATCCCGCAATCGAAGCCAATGTTTTTCCCGCCCAGCCATGTCCCGAGCCCGAGGAACTCCCCCTGCCGGTATTCAGCATAGAGCCATGCCCCGATCAGGATGATGACCGCCATCCGTACACAATACGAAAGACCTCCCCCTCCGGTGAATTCGAGGATCAGACCGAAGAATGCGACAAGGATGATGGCCGGAACTGCAATTTGGATTTTTCTCAGTACCCGCACCGGGCGCGAGAACACAAGCCACCAGATGAATACCAGGAGAGCCCCCGTGACGGTCGCAAATGCCACAAACGAGAGCAGTGCCGCAGCACCGGTACGCAGCCTTATGTCCTGCATGCAGCCTCCAGCAGGTCTGCGCGGGAGATATTAGCGGGAATTTTTCCTGCCCGGACAAGGTTCCTGATCGTTGCCGGTGCATGATTCCACCGGCCAAGAGCATCCGGCAACCGGCCCCGGTCGTGCAGGATACCGCCGGAGATCTCCCAGATCCGATCCACCCGGGGGAAGAAGGCCTGTTCGTGGGTAAAAATCACGACGATTCCGGTTCTCCCGCCGGACAATTCTGTACACAACCGCTCTTTCTCCACACAGTCCAGCGAACTGAACGGCTCGTCAAGGATGAGGAGGTCGTACTGCTGAGCCAGGATGCAGGAGAGGACCAGCCGTTTCAGTTCGCCGCGGCTGAGAGCGTGGGGGTCCGTTTCTTCCCTGTCAGCGAGCCCGGCTGAAGCAAGAACCGGGCCGGGATCGATCCCCCACGACCTGCATTCTTCCCGGCAATCAGTTCCGGTGATATGGAATTCGGGGAACTGGAACGCGATTATATGGGAGGAGATTCCCTGACGTACAATGGATCCTGATGCCGGCGGGGACAAACCTGCGAGCATCAGCGCCAGCGTGGACTTGCCGCTGCCGACATCACCGGATACCAGATGGATACCTTCATCGAATGTCCCCTCCGCAATAAGTGACCAGTCGCCGCGATCAGCCCGTACTCCGGCAAGCGATACCCTCACGCCCGGCACCTCCGGGAAAGGGGACAGAATGCCGAACCGCCAAGGGAAGTGAAAACCTCATCCGGAGTCCCGGCATGCCTGATGGATCCCTTCTCAAGATAGAGGACCCTGTCCCCCCTGGCTGCAGTATCCGTGTCCTGGGTGCAGTGGATTACGTACGGGATCCTGCTCTTTTTGATAATCTCCGCAATCGTTTTTGCATGGTTTGCGTCAAGATGGGAGTCATATTCATCGAGAACCAGCACCTGTGGTTGTATCACAAGTGCCGAGGCGAGAGCGACAAGCACTTTCTCTCCCCCGGAAAGTGTCTGCACAATCCGGTTCTTCAGGTGCAGGATCCCGGCAGATCCCATCACGTCCTCAACGCGTTCATCGATCGTTCTGCAGGGAAGGTGACGGAACCGGAGCGGGGACGCGATCTCATCGGATACGCTGCCGAACAGGATGTTCCGGTTCGGGAACTCGTTCACCCAGCCGATCTCGGTGAGCCGCGGGGGCATTCCATCGACAAGGATTGTCCCGCGGTCCGGTACTGCAATCCCTGCAAGCAGCTTCAAAAGCGTTGTCTTCCCGCTCCCGTTCGGACCGATTAGCGAGATTGTACCGGGAGCAAGCCGGAGGTTGTCAACGGCAAGGGAACGGTACCGGATCTTTTCAGCAGTGATCATGACAGCCTGTCCGCGATGACGTATGCAGCCGCGGCCTTAATCGTGTCTCCGATAACGAACGGTAGTCCACCGGCCATGAATGCCGGGATGAATTCCCGATCGAGCGAGTACATGAGCCACCCGACACCGCATGCATAGATCAGGATTGTTGCCGCGACAAGTCCGCAGATCCGGACCGGCCGGGAAGCATGCTCGTAAGCAAGGCCTGTGACAAGCGCTGCAGCGATGAACCCGATCAGATAACCTCCGGTCGGACCCAGCAGCACACCGATCCCGGCAAGCCCGTTGTGGAAGAGGGGAAGCCCGAGCGCACCCAGGAGAACGTACAGGAAAACCGGGATCACCGCGTATCGTTTCATGACTGCCCCTGCGAGCAGGACGAAGAGCGTCTGGAGTGTGAAGGGGACCGGGATGCAGGGGATGGAGATCCAGCTGCCGATCGCAATGAGACCAATGAAGGCAGCGGTATGGGCAATCAGCCGGGATCGGACGGGGTCACCGAACATCGTCAACCATTAGAAAAAAGATGGTTGACGATAAAAAAGCAGCGACCGGGGAAATACGTTGATGTTGATTAAGATCCGAATCGGAATGTCGAATCTAATGAGTGGGGTGAGACAGGAGAAGAGCCGCAGACTCTTTAATTGCAGACATGACGCAAGCTGGAGAAAACGCGACTATGAGGAGAGGATTCCCTAGGAATAATGTATGGAAAGATTAACGATGGGGGCTGATGCCCCCATACCCCGGGTCATGATGAACGGCCGCCGCTTCGAAGAACTTGAATGTCCTTCTCCACCTCATGGTTCTGATGAACCATTCGGACCCCGCGGGGGCGCTCCCGCGGCGGCTTTTAATACCGTTTTTCTGGCTCAGTAGAAAACCAATGCAGGATCGTGTTGGATAACGATGGAGCCACGGGCGCTCGGGGTCTCCCGAACCTCGTCCCGTGGAACATAGTGGTATTTGGGTATAAAAAAAAGAGAAATGTAGGGGTCAAGGGGGCTTTCCCCCTTGTGCTGATTGAGCAGTCATCAGATTGCGAAATCGAGAAGATGCGAGGAATCTTCGCTGCCTCCCCCTTTGGGGGAGAGAGGGGGTCACCCTCATAATTCCACTGAGAGTGTTGGAGGGAAGGATTTCTACAGATCTGTATTCCGGGGATCTGCTCTGGCCCCCCCGTGGCTTGAAGAACCTGATGGTTCTTCTCGTGTTTCATCTCTGATGAGATTCAACAAGAGGGATTTTTCAAATCCCTCTACTGCATTCGTGCAGAATGCAGTATCCCGGAGAGGCCCTGAAGCGGGGAGCCCTCATAAAAATAATTTCCCGGAACCCTGGAATTTTCATCGTCCGGGTGTGAACTTTCGTTCATGAAGGTTATTCCGGAGAAAAATCCTCTCACGGGCGGTGGATGCAGTCGCCGGCGATGACCCGCTCCAGCTTGCCGTTGTCTTTCCGGATTATCAGGGCGCCGAACTCGTCGATATCGATCGCATCGCCTTCGAAACTGTTCCGGAGGGTCCGGATCTGGACGCGGTTCTCGAGCGTGCAGGAGAGGCTCTTGTATTCCCGGATGATCGCATCGTACTCGCCGCCTTCAATCAGGAAATAGTGGTTCTCGAATTCCTTCAGGATCCGGGCAAGGAAGGAAGCGCGGTCCACCTCATGGCCGACCTCCGCGCAGATGGAGGTGACCTGGTTCCGGAGCGACGGATCGAATTTTTTAATGGGAACGTTCACATCGATCCCGATACTGAGCAGGCTGTGGTGCACGACATCGGCCTCAGCGGAAAGTTCGAGCAGGAGCCCGGCAACCTTCTTGTTGCCGATGAAGATATCGTTGGGCCACTTGATCAGCGCCCCGAGGTTGAACTCCTTGCGGATCGCACGGGCGAGGGCAATGGAACCTGCCATGGTGATCATGAAGATATGATCCACCGGAACCTTCGGTTTCAGGACAATCGTGATCCAGATCCCGCCGCTGGGAGAGACCCAGACCCTTCCCATCCTCCCGATCCCGCCGGTCTGTTCTTCAGCAATGATCACAAGGCCGTGCATCTTGTCCACGTCTCCTTCGGAACAGAGCTGTTTTCCCACCCAGATGGTCGAGGGGGTGTTTTCGAGATACCGCATCTTCTTGCCGATGAACTTCGTCCGGAGTTTCTTGTGGACCTCATACGGCAGCAGTTTGCTGCTCGTGCGGGTGAGTTTGTATCCCTCCTTCTGCGATGAGGAGATATCGTACCCCATGGTCCGGAGCTCGTTGATATGCTTCCAGACCGCCGACCGCGTGATCTTCAGCTCGTTGCTGATGACCTCCCCGGAGACGGGTGCGGTTGCCCGCTCGAGAATCTCAAGTACCCTGAATGCGGAATCCGGCATGAGAATCACCGCTTGGAATCAATCCGCTCGGCCGGGAGGGGGCAGGGATCCTTGCCGCAGACCTGTTTGAGGATGGCGGACTGGTGTTCCATAAGCGTGGCGAGATCGAAGATGCCGGTGATGTCAACGATTCCGATGGCACCGATCGCATTCCCTTCCTTGTCGCGGATGGGCGAAACCGTGACCGGCACGCCCTTGTAGGAACCGCTGGATGGCGTAACCTGGATGGTCCGGTTCTGTGCAATCACATCGAGCAGCACCGGCCCGGAATAATTGCGATCAACGACCCTGCCCTCCTCGATCCGTATACCGTTCCTGTCACGCGATTTTGCCGTGACGGGAAGGCGGTGGACGAGTTCGTGGACGGCAAGCGCGACCGGCTCGAGATCGGCTGCCTCTGCGCTGCAGGAGAGCGTATAGCGGTGCATCGGATTACCTCACTACTCTGGTCATTGTCTATCCAGATGAAGGTTGTGGAGAGGGAGGGGAAAGACTGCAATACATCCTGTGTCGGAGCACGCCCGGAATTCTCCTACCGGCATCATGCTTTTATGCATTTCCGGTGCCAGTTCACCAGATCGCCGGCATCGAGACAGAAGACCTTCTCGTTCTCTTCCATCGTCCGTGAACCCGGGAGGAACGATCGTGCAACAACGCAATAATATTCTTTTCTCGTGGCATCCATCCATGATACTGCCGCCGCTTTTTTTTGAAGTCGTTCCAGGAGGATATCTGCGTTCACCTGCTCCTGCCATTTGCACTCACAGAAGAGGATGGATGCACTCTCTCTTTGCAGGGCGACAAGATCGATCTCCTCGCCCTTGTCCCACCAGTTCCCGATTGCATCGAACCGGAAGGGAAGCAGGCCTTCGCGGTTGAATTCCCGGAAAAGGTCCTCGACCATGGACTCAAAAACGGTACCGGTATACTGGGCAAGCTGCGGCTGGACAACGGTCCGGAGGACGATATCTCCTTCCCCGCGCTCGATACGCTCGAAGTGCGGGTGGACAAAGCGGAACCAGAACGTGAAGAGGTTGTCCGATAACCGGTAGATCCCTTTTCTGCTCCGGTGGTTCTCCGTGACAGGCACTTTCCTCCCGACAAGCCGGAGGTCGATAAGGATGGAGAGGTATTTCGTGATAAGCCCCTTGTCAAGCCCGGTATCGTTCATGATGAGGCCGATGCGGTTATTGCCTTTTGCGATGGAGAGGAGGATGGAGAAATAATACCGGGGTTCGTTCAGTTCCATCCGCAGGACGAATTCCACGTCCCGGTAGAGACTGGCATCGGCAGCAAGGATTTTCCTGAGGATATTTTCAGAAACGTCCCGGTCCCGGTCAATGGCCATGATATATGCCGGTGTTCCGCCGAACACGGCAAAAAAATCCACGGCCCGCGAAAAGTCGCCGATGTAATCGAGCACGTCCGCAAACCGGAAACCCTGCAGCAGGAACTGTCCCGTCCGCCTCCCGTACAGCGGGCTTGAATGTTCCATGGCATACTGCTCCATCATCGCAATGCTGGAACCGGACAGGATGAGCATGATGCCTGAGTCCTTCAGTTTCCTGTCCCAGTGTTCCTGGATGACTGAGGGAAGCGAGGGATCTTCCTTTACGAGATACGGGAATTCATCGATCGCTATGACCATGCGTTCATTTGTTTTTCCGGAGATGTAGGAAAAGAAACTGTCCCAGTCGCCAAACGGGCTTGTTTCCAGGAATTCATCGTGGAAAAATCCTGCGCAGTCCCGGGAAATTTTCCTGAGCTGCAGGTGTTTTGATTCCTCGCGGGCGAGAAACCGGATTCCCTGCGCAGATTTCAGGAAGTGTTCGATCAGTTCGCTCTTCCCGACCCGTCGCCGGCCGTACAGGATGAGGAACTCCGCGCTTTTCCGCTGGTACCGTTCATTGAGTGCCGCAAGTTCGTCCTTGCGGTCGATGAAGATACTCATAAGTATTATACTTTCAAGTATACTATTTAAATGTCACGG